>Ga0316195_10000040_pt1 | contig 34628 bp, 28 predicted proteins | sample Phised1_MG_FD_204937 | JGI IMG/M metagenome (GOLD analysis project Ga0316195, IMG submission 204937) | Coastal sediment microbial communities from Maine, United States - Phippsburg sediment 1 | ecosystem: Environmental > Aquatic > Marine > Coastal > Sediment | place: USA: Maine | collected...
GGAGCGGATCATGAGTTACGGCTTGGTCCAACAGCGGAGATTCCTTACCTCAAAAAGCAGGAGCGCTGGACGTTCCGACGTTGTGGACGGATCGACCCCCTGTCAGTCGACGACTACGCGGCAAACGGGGGTTTCGTGGGACTGGCAACCGCCCTGCGGAAAGGTGCGTCGTTTACGCTCGCACAGGTAAAGGAATCCGGGCTTCGCGGCCGGGGCGGCGCAGGTTTCCCGACAGGGATAAAGTGGCAGACGGTTGCCGATGCGGAGTCCGTGCAGAAATATATTGCGTGCAACGCCGATGAGGGTGACAGCGGAACTTTTTCAGATCGTATCCTGCTAGAAAGCGACCCCCTGACGCTGATTGAAGGAATGGTCATCGCGGGTTTCGCCGTCGGGGCCAGCAAGGGGTATGTCTACCTTCGTTCCGAATATCCTCTCGCGCGCCGGATTTTTGCGAAGGCGTTGAGTGTGGCACGGGACGCGGGCTGGCTGGGCGAAAACATTCGCGGCAGCGGATTCAGTTTCGATATCGAAGTCCATCTCGGCGCCGGTTCCTATGTTTGCGGTGAAGAGACCGCCATGCTGGAAAGCCTCGAAGGCAAGGCCGGCGTCATCCGCTACAAGCCGCCGTTGCCGGCCATCGAAGGACTCTTCGGCAAGCCGACGGTCGTCAACAATGTAGTGACGCTAGGTTCGGTGCCAGACATTATCGCAATGGGCAGCGCCGCGTATGCAGGGCTTGGCATCAACCGTTCAAAAGGCGCGCTGGCGTTCCAGCTTGCCGGAAATATCAAACGTGGCGGCCTGGTCGAAAAAGCGTTCGGCGTCACGCTGCGCGAACTTATCGAGGATTTCGGTGGCGGCACTGCCAGTGGCCGGCCGCTTCGCGCTGTGCAGGTTGGAGGGCCGCTCGGTGCCTACCTGACCGCTGCACAACTCGACACGCCGCTGGACTACGAAGCATTCGCCGAAATCGGCGCCATGATCGGGCATGGCGGGGTCGTAGTGTTTGACGACTCGGTCAACATGGCCGTGCAGGCCCGCTTCGCAATGGAGTTCTGCGCCATTGAATCGTGCGGCAAATGCACGCCCTGCCGCATCGGTTCGGTACGCGGTGTGGAGGTGATCGAGCGCATTATCGAGAATAAGGATCGGGCCAAAAATATCATTCTTCTTAACGAGTTATGTGACACCATGATCGACGGCTCGCTGTGCGCAATGGGCGGCATGACGCCGTTTCCGGTCAGGAGTGCGCTACGATCCTTCCCGGAGGACTTCCAACAATGAACCCAACGCGACAACCGGATCTCGGTACGCCGGCAAGCAGCAGCGCGGAAACCATCGATGTCGAAATCGACGGGCTGGCCGCGAGAGTCAAGGCCGGCACTACCATCCTGCGGGCGGCGCGCGAATCGGGCGTAGATATCCCCAAATTGTGTGCCACCGACAACCTGAAGCCGTTCGGTTCGTGCCGGCTCTGCCTGGTCGAGATCGAGGGCCGCAAAGGCTACCCGGCGTCCTGCACAACGCCCGTAGAGCCCGGCATGAAGATTCGCACCCAGACCGCAGCGCTGGCGAAACTGCGGCGGAATGTCATGGAACTCTACATTTCCGATCATCCGCTCGATTGCCTGACCTGTTCTGCAAACGGTGACTGCGAGCTGCAGGACATGGCTGGCGCTGTCGGTCTGCGAGAGGTGCGTTACGGAATCGACGGCGCAAACCACCTCGATGCGGAAATCGACAGCAGCAATCCGTATTTTTCATTCGACGCATCGAAGTGCATCGTCTGTTCCCGCTGTGTTCGCGCGTGTGACGAGGTGCAGGGAACGTTTGCGCTGACGATCGCCGGCCGCGGCTTCGAAGCGAAAGTATCCGCAGGCATCAGTGAAAATTTCATTGACTCGGAATGCGTTTCCTGTGGCGCCTGTGTGCAGGCCTGCCCGACCGCAACGCTGATGGAGAAGTCGATTATCGACAACGGGCAGCCGGAGCACAGCGTCCTGACGACCTGCGCGTACTGCGGCGTCGGCTGCTCATTCAGGGCGGACATGAAGGGCGACCAGGTCGTGCGCATGACACCGCATAAAGATGGCGGCGCCAATCAGGGGCATAGCTGCATCAAGGGTCGCTTTGCATGGGGCTACTCAACCCACAAGGAACGGGTGCTCCAGCCGATGCTCAGAGACTCGATCGATGAACCCTGGCGCGTGGTCGACTGGGATGAAGCAATTACCTATACAGCAGGACGATTCAAGGAAATTCAGGCCAGCTACGGCCGTAAGTCCGTCGGTGGAATCACGTCGTCGCGCTGCACCAATGAAGAGGTTTTCGTCGTACAGAAACTGGTACGTGCAGCGTTCGGCAACAACAACGTCGACACCTGTGCGCGCGTTTGTCATTCGCCAACCGGGTATGGCCTGAAACAAACGCTCGGCACCTCCGCCGGCACACAGCCTTTCGAAAGCGTAATGGATGCAGACGTGATTGTCGTCATCGGCGCCAATCCCACCGACGGGCATCCGGTGTTCGCGTCACAAATGAAGCGCCGCTTGCGCGAAGGCGCACGGCTGATAGTTGTCGACCCCCGAAAAATAGACCTGGTGCGGTCACCACATGTTAAGGCCGACTACCATCTGCCACTGTTACCGGGCACCAACGTACCCGTGATCAACGCATTCGGCCATGTCGCTGTCAGTGAAGGCCTGATTGACGAACAGTATGTCGCCGAAAGATGCGACCTTGAGTCTTTCGAGGCCTGGAAGAAATGTGTCTTGAAAGCGGAAAACTCGCCCGAATCGGTCGCCAAGATCGCCGGTGTGCCCGCGCAAGACATTCGCGAAGCAGCGCGTCTCTATGCCAGCGCCGACAAGGCTGCCATTTATTACGGTCTTGGCGTAACGGAGCACAGCCAGGGTTCCACGATGGTTATGGGAATGGCAAATCTCGCCATGGCCACAGGCAATATCGGCTTCTCGGGTTGCGGCGTGAATCCGTTACGCGGCCAGAACAATGTCCAGGGCTCCTGCGACATGGGCTCATTCCCGCACGAACTTGCGGGCTATCGCCCGGTTCAGGACGACGAAGTTCGCGGCTCGTTCGAAAAACACTGGGGCGTAGCAATTGACCCGGAGCCCGGCTTCAGGATCCCCAACATGTTCGATGCGGCGATAGCTGGCAACTACAAGGGTATGTACATTCAAGGCGAGGACATTGCCCAGTCGGACCCCAATACCCAGCATGTCGAAGCCGCGCTGCTTAACATGGAGTGCGTCGTCGTACAGGACCTGTTCCTGAACGAGACCGCCAAGTTTGCCCACGTTTTCCTGCCCGGCACGTCTTTCCTCGAAAAGGATGGCACATTCATTAATGCGGAAAGGCGCATAAATCGCGTTCGCCCGGTCATGAAGCCCCGGCAGGGCAAACTTGAATGGCGCATTACCCAGGATCTTGCACAGGCGCTGGGATACCCGATGAACTATTCCGACGCGGCAGAGATCATGGATGAAATTGCCGAACTCACGCCGACATTCCGCAGCGTATCCTTCGCTTTTCTGGACGAAGTGGGCAGCGTTCAATGGCCATGTAACGCCGACGCACCGATGGGCACGCCCATCATGCACATTGACAATTTCGTGCGCGGCAAAGGTCTGTTCGTCGAAACCGAGTACGTGCCGACGGAAGAACGAACCAATCGCAGGTTCCCGTTATTGCTGACTACTGGCCGCACGCTGACGCAATACAACGTCGGTGCCCAGACCCGCCGCACAGACAATGTCATGTGGTACAAGGAAGACCTGCTGGAGATTCATCCTCACGATGCCGAGACGCGGGGAATCAGCGACGGCGACCGCGTTTCACTGGCAAGCCGTAAAGGTGACATTACCCTGAGCGCGAAAATTACGGAACGCGTGCAGCCGGGCGTCGTCTACACGACCTTTCATGATCCGGAAACCGGCGCCAATGTCGTTACGACTGAGTTTTCCGACTGGGCAACCAGCTGCCCCGAGTACAAGGTGACCGCTGTTCAGGTTGCGCCAGCGGAACATCGATCCAAGTGGCAGGAAGGCTTCGACAAACGCGCCGAAGAGCAAGGCAAGATTCTGGAAACAACCTAGGCTTTTGGCTCCCCGTCCTGCAGGTCATTGAAAAGCCAGCGCTCAAGCGGAGCTTTGAGATATCGCGGGAACACCAGAAACATTACAACGAGCGCCCCGATTCCGAAGGGCGGCCTGTAGTCGACGAACCAGAGCGGCCACATGAACGCGCTGATCGAATTCTGGATCGATTCACCGATATATTTGAAAAATATCTCGGTGACCTGACTGGCGAAATAGGCGCCAACGCCGTCTGCCTCGACGATATCGACCAAAAACATCCTTGTCTCGAGGAACACGAAAGTGATGACAAATCCGCAGGCGTATAGACCGCCACCTCGGGCATTCCAGATCTTGCGGATGGAGCGGCGCACGAGCAGCAGCACTTCGTGAGGAAAAGAGCGCGGCTCATCCCGCAGCGTCAAACCGAGACGTTTGGCTTCGTGTCCCCGCTCCGCCATGCGCGCAACGAAGCCTTTCCTTTTTTTACTGGAATCGGATTTACTGATCTTTCTGGACTCGAGATATTTTTGTGCCTTCGAGCGTCAGATTATACATCAGGCCCTTGGAGCCAAAAATAAAACCGACAACGGGGTCTTTGATATTCTTTGAATTAATCTGCTTGCCGGCACCGATATCGATCAACGCCACCGAACCGTCGACGCCCACCTGCCAGCCAGAACTGTTACGAAATGCGGCGAGAGACTCTTTGGTCATGAAAGCGATAACGATTGATTTTGCCTGGGCGCCGAGTTGCAGGCCGAACGAGCCGGACGTTGTCCGATAGTAAGCGGCGGAGCGACCGGCAACTCGCAGTGCACCTTCACCGGTTTCCACACCAAGGCCGATTCCCACTTTGATAACCCTCGGGAATACCAGGTATCCGGCCGCCTGCCGCAGAAAGACATCGGCACCGTTCACCTCGCGCTTGAAGTTGTCGATGGCGTCATTGACTTTGGCATCAAGAACCGCCGCAGAGTCCGATGCGCTCGCGGACAGTGGCAGCAAGAGCGCAATAATAAATGTCGACAACCAAGCCTTATTAATCATATTTCAATCCAGTTAAATTCAGCGACGCTGGTGCGAGTCATGATAGCCCATATCAAAGACTGTATTGTAGACGTCCCAGCATACCGTCAGTTTCCTGAAAGAACGCTGAATGGCTGCTATTTCCGGCCTACCAGTCCGGTTTCGAAGGCCTGCAGCATAGCGCGAATCGTCGTGCGTAACTTATTCGCACGGCGCGTATCAAATTCGCGCGTATTTTCATCCATGTAGTTAGCCTGCACCAGTTCCAGCTGAATCGCGTGCACGTTTTTGGCCGGATTTCCGTAGTGGCGAGTAATGTATCCACCCTTGAAACGCCCGTTCAGCACGCATGAATAGGGGGATCGCTCCGCCACGCTCACCACCGGGGCGGTGAGCGTTGCTGCCGCGCTCAGCCCGTCGTTTGTGCCAATATTCAGGTCGGGCAGCGTACCGCCGAACAATAGCGGGACCCGGCCTGCAATTGAATGTGCATCCCACAGCAGCGCGTAGCCAAAGCGTGCTTTGATTTCGCAGAGCTCGCTGTCGAGTCGCTCATGATACGGATTCCAGTAGTCTCGAATCCGAATAGACTGCTCATCGGCGGAAACGCCGCCATGCCGATAAATAGCCTCTCCGGCAAATGTTTGCTGCGGACACAACCCGGTAGCGACTTGCCCGGCATAGAGCGCGGCGTCATTGGCCGGTCGATTCAGATCGACCACGTATCGCGAAAAATTCGCGGCGAGCATTCCGGCACCCAGCTCCCTCGTGAAATCGTACAGCAGGCGAACGTGCCAGTCGGTGTCCGGTAACTCCAGGCCGACTCTTGTCATGCGTGCCGGCTGGCCGGGCATCAGCTTCCGTCCGTCGTGCGGAATACTGATCAGGAGCGGTGATTCTCCTGCCTGGAAATCGAAAACGTCGGTCATGCGCTCGGCAGGATGGAACTGCACTCGGCAAAAAAGTGCCCTGAATCAATTAACACGGATAACTCGTCAATATCCCGTTTCAGCGACCGGTCGCGATCGAGCCGCGGCGAAATTTCACGAACTTTGTGATGTGCTTTCTCAAGCATCTCCGAGCTGCGCCGCGAATGATGAAAGTCGATACCTTGCGCTGCCGCCAGTAATTCAATGGCAATAATGTTGTTGGTATTCTCCAGCATCGAGTGCAAGCGCTGCGCGGCAAAGGTTGCCATACTGACATGGTCTTCCTGGTTGGCCGACGTTGGAATGCTGTCGACACTCGCCGGATGTGCGAGCGCCTTGTTTTCCGAAGCCAGCGCGGCGGCAACCACCTGCACCATCATGAAACCCGAATTTAGCCCACCCTCTTCTACAAGGAATGGCGGCAAACCGGACATATGCGGATCGACCAGAAGAGCCGTCCTGCGCTCCGACAGCGCGCCAATTTCCGCAATCGACAACGCAAGGTAATCCGCGGCGAATGCGACCGGCTCGGCGTGAAAATTACCGCCGGATAACACGGCATCGCTGAACACCAGCGGATTGTCGGTCACGGCATTTGCTTCGACCTGCAGGACGCTGCAGGCATGTCGCAGCACATCCAGGCATGCGCCATAGACTTGTGGCTGACAACGAATGGAGTACGGATCCTGCACGCGATCACAATCGATGTGCGATGCCCGGATATCACTACCCTGCAACAACTGCCGCAACATGGCGGCGACATCTTGCTGACCGCTGTGACCTCGAATCTCATGGATGCGCTCGTCAAATGGTTTATCGCTGCCCTTGATGGCATCCGTTGCCATTGCGCCCGCAATCAGCGCGGCAGCCAGCACGTTTTCCGTGCGGAATGCCGCCGTCAGCGCGATCGCCGTCGAGACCTGCGTTCCGTTCAGCAACGCAAGCCCTTCTTTTGGACCCAGGCTGACCGCTTTCAGGCCAGCCTGCCGCAATGCATCGGCGGCCGGCATTGTTCGCCCGGCAACGCGGACATCACCGACGCCGATCAGCACGCCCGCCATGTGCGCCAGCGGTGCCAGGTCGCCGGATGCGCCTACAGAACCTTTTCGCGGTATCACCGGATAAATCTCGTGACTGAGCAGATCGCACATCGCGTCCACCAGCTCGTGACTAACACCCGAATACCCCTGCGCCAATGCCTTCACCTTCATCAGCATGATGAGGCGCACCGTTTGGTCAGGCAGCGGTTCACCAACGCCGACGGCATGCGAGCAAATCAGGTTTTCCTGCAGATGGTCGAGCTCACTGCTGCTGATCCGCACGTTCGCCAGTAAACCAAAGCCGGTGTTGACGCCATACACCTGGTCTCCACTGGCAATCACCTCGCGGATCTTTTTGTGCGACGCGTCAATTGCCGATCGCGCCGATTCGCTAATGCGGGGTCGCACCGGCATCCGCCACGCATTACGCAGTGACTGGAGAGTCAGTGGCTGCTCAGAGATTTCGAGTACTATCATTTTTTATTCCCGATCATCGGCAGATTCAATCCACGCTCCTTCGCGCAGGCGATGGCATCAGCATAGCCGGCGTCGGCATGGCGCATGACGCCGGTGGCAGGATCGTTCCACAAAACCCGACCGATGCGCGCGTCCGCCTCCTCGGTACCGTCACAAACAATGACAACGCCGGCATGTTGCGAATAGCCCATACCCACGCCGCCACCATGATGAAATGACACCCACGTCGCGCCACTCGCAGTATTCAGCAGCGCGTTCAGGAGCGGCCAGTCAGACACCGCATCAGAGCCGTCCCGCATGGCTTCCGTTTCGCGGTTTGGACTGGCGACACTGCCGCTGTCGAGGTGATCGCGTCCGATCACGATCGGTGCCTTGAGTTCGCCGCTGCGCACCATGTCGTTGAACGCACGTCCGAGTCGGTCGCGCTCGCCGAGCCCGACCCAGCAAATTCGCGCGGGCAGTCCCTGGAAATGAATACGGTCCCGCGCCTTGTCGAGCCAGTTGTGCAAATGCGCGTCATCGGGAAGCAGCTCTTTTACTTTCTGATCCGTTTTGTAAATGTCCTCCGGGTCGCCGCTCAGCGCTACCCAGCGAAATGGCCCGACACCACGGCAAAACAAAGGCCTCACGTAGGCCGGCACAAAGCCGGGAAAATCAAAGGCATTTGCCACGCCCTGGTCAAACGCAACCTGGCGGATGTTGTTACCGTAGTCGAAAGTGGGGACACCGAGCGACTGAAAATCCAGCATGGCCTGCACGTGCACGGCCATTGACTTGACTGCCGCTGCGACCACGGTATCCGGATCCGAACGGCGTTTGTCGAACCACTCTTCGACCGTCCACCCGGCTGGCAGGTATCCGTTGGCAGGATCGTGTGCCGATGTCTGGTCAGTGAGCGCATCGGGACGCACACCGCGGCGCAGCATTTCCGGCAGTATTTCCGCGGCATTGCCCAGCAAGCCGACGGACAATGGCACATTCGTTGCGACTGACTCGGCGATGATGGCCAGCGCTTCATCCAGCGTATCGGCCCGTTTGTCGAGGTAGCCGGTTTGCAGGCGTTTTTCGATTCGGTCGGCCTGGCACTCTATCGCCAGCATCGATGCGCCAGCCATCGTTGCCGCCAGCGGCTGCGCACCGCCCATGCCGCCAAGCCCTGCCGTCAGAATCCAGCGGCCCGCAAGGTCGCCGCCGAAGTGCTGTCGACCCATTTCGGCAAACGTTTCGTAGGTGCCCTGGACGATGCCCTGGCTGCCAATGTAAATCCAGGATCCGGCCGTCATCTGGCCGTACATCATGAGTCCCTTCCGGTCGAGTTCGCGAAAATGCTCCCAATTTGCCCATGCCGGCACGAGGTTCGAATTGGCAATCAGCACCCGCGGGGCGTCGATGTGCGTTTTAAAGACACCGACCGGCTTGCCGGATTGCACCAGCAGCGTTTCGTCGTCCTCAAGCTCGCGAAGCGCCGCAATAATCGCATCGAAACATTCCCAGTTTCTGGCTGCCTTGCCGATACCGCCGTATACCACCAGGTCCCCGGGGCGCTCCGCCACCTCGGGATCCAGGTTGTTCATGATCATGCGCAACGGCGCTTCCGTCAGCCAGCTTTTGGCCTGCAACCTGGTTCCTGTTGGCGCCTTGATCGTTCTCGCGTCGTTACCGCTCATTTGCTGTTACTCCCACCGCCCACTCGACGGTTTGCTGCCTCTGCGCCAGGTGGCGCGTAATGGCCCGATAACTCAAAGCGGCTCGCGGGATGGAAAAGCCGCGCATAGGTCACCGGACTGCCGTGCGACCAGGTCCGCCTGTTGACGACGAGGCACGGTTCGCCGCTGTCCATTTGCAGGTTTTCACGAGTCTCCTGGTCCGGCATCTCCGCCCGCACGATGTGTTCGGCCTCCTGTAGCGGCGACACCGAACTCAGGTAGGCGCTCGGCGTGATCGCCGTGAAATCCTGGTGGAGAAATTGCGGCGCAAAGCGTGGCAATACGAACCGCTCTTCGAGTTGAATCGGGATATCGCTCTCGTGATGAACCAGTCTCGCGTGCAACAACGACATGCCAACGTCGATTTGCAGCGCTTCAGCGGCGGCGTTGTCCGCCGGCGATTCGGCACAACGCAGGATCGTTGCCTTGTGCTCATGTCCGCGGAGTGCGATTTCATCGGCAATGTTTCGCACCTCCAGCACGTGTGAGGCAGCCTTTAGGTCCGCAACAAACGTTCCGACACCGGCGACTCGCTCGACGTAACCCTCGTCGTTGAGTTCCCGCAGCGCACGATTTGCCGTCATTCGCGATACACCGGTGGACTCGACGAGCTCGTTTTCTGAAGGCACCCGATCACGCGGCCTGAGCTCCCCCGAGAAAATCTGGCGGATGATCAATTCCTTTAGTTGCCGGTAGCGTGGAATCGTTGCGCTACTCACAGTGCCGTCTCCTGCTGGTGCAATCGCTTCGCTACGCTGGAATACGCCGCCTGAGCCGCCCGCGCATTGCGGTGATGGCCGTCCGTAACCTGCCACTCGCCGTTGACCATGACCCGGTCAATCGGCAATGCGAAACCCGAAAAAACGAGCGCATCAAGAAACGAAAGAGTGGAATGTCCTGCCAGCATTGGACTGTCGTCATCAAGTACCACGAGATCAGCGTTGGCACCCACCGACAAGTGTCCGTCGTTCAGGCCGCAGGCCGCAGCGCCGCCGTCGAGTGCGGATTCGAACAGGCTGCGCCCCGTTTGAGCACGTCGCACGGCCGCTATGTTGCGTTTCTGCGTGACGAGTCGCTGGCCGTATTCGAGCCAGCGCAGTTCTTCGAACGGATTTATCGAGACGTGGCTGTCCGATCCGATGGCGATACGGCCGCCCTCCTCCAGGAAGGCCTGCAGCGGAAAAAGGCCGTCGCCGAGATTAGCCTCGGTGCTGGGACACAGGCAGACAACCGCTCCAGCGCGCACGATTCCGGACAGCTCGACATCGTCAATATGCGTCGCATGCACGAGGCACCAGTTGGCGTCGACGTCACAATTCTCGAGCAACCATTCCACCGGCCGCGCATGCAGAACGTCCAGGCAGGCCTCCACTTCCCGCTGCTGTTCAGCGATATGAATGTGCATCGGTGCGTTTTCGCGTTGCGCAATCGCCGCCACTACGGCCAGCGACTCCGCCGAGACGGCTCGCAAACTGTGCACCCCTATGCCGGTCCGAAAGGCACCGCCACTGTGCGCCGACGCCGCCTCGTAGTGGCCGATGAATTCATCAATGGTCAGTGCAAATCGGCGTTGCTGTATGGTTGGTTTCGGCTCGTTCAGCCCGGCCCTTTCATAAAGTATCGGCACGTAGGTGAGGCGAATGCCACTGTCCCGCGCAGCCGATGCCAGCGCGTCGAACATCGCCAGTGATGGCCCGTTTTCTCCGGGTTCATTGTGCAGGTAGTGGAATTCCGCGACGGCAGTGTAGCCGGTCGCGACCATCTCGGTGTAGAGCTGCCGGGCCACTGCTTCCAGTGATTCAGCATCGATTTTTGCAGCCAACGCGTACATTTTGCTGCGCCAGCTCCAGAAGTTGTCCGTATCCTTTGGGCCGCGCTGCTCGGTGTGACCGGCGAGGACTCGCTGGAAAGCATGGCTGTGGGCATTGGCGAGCCCGGGTATGACGATACCAACCTGGGTGTCCCCTTCCAGCGGCACGCTATCGGCCTCGATGGCGGCAATTAGCCCCCCGTCGGTCGTCACGCGGACGTTTTGCCGCCAGCCCTTTGCTGTCAATACGTGTCTGGCAAAAAGTTCGGTCATGGTAGGGGCCTTTTCTAGTTGTATATACAGGCTAGTGCATGCTACGGTCTATTGCAATTCCCTGACAAGAGAAAATCATGCGGGACTGGGATTTATTGCTGACCGACACCAGCGTCGCCACGATGACCGAAAGCGATCAGGCCTACGGGATCATCGAGAACGCGGCCGTCGCAATCGCCAACGGCAAGATTGCGTGGCTCGGCCGCGCCGTGGACCTGCCGCGGTCACAGGCAAAAAACAGCCGGTCGCTTCACGGGGGATGGCTGACACCCGCGCTGATCGACTGTCATACCCACCTGGCGTTTGCCGGTAACCGTGCCGCCGAATTCGAACAGCGTTTGCAGGGCGTGTCGTACGAGGAAATTGCGCGCGGCGGCGGCGGAATAATGTCCACAGTTAACGCAACCCGCGCCGCCGATCTGACGTCATTGATGCGGCAAACCAGGTCACGCCTGCAATACCTGCGCAATGAAGGGTGTGCAACCGTCGAAATCAAATCGGGTTACGGCCTGAACCTGGACGTCGAGATCCGCTTGCTTGAAGTCGCGAATGCGCTTGCAGCCGAATCGGGATTGTCCATTAGCAGGACGTTTCTCGGTGCGCATGCCGTGCCGACCGAGTTCAAGGGCAAAGCAGATGACTATATTGATCTTGTTTGCGAAACAATGCTGCCCGCCATTCATGAAGGAAAGCTCGCCGACGCAGTAGATGCGTATTGCGAGCCAATCGCATTCTCGGCACAACAGGTCAGTCGCGTATTTGCGAAAGCTGCCGGTCTGGGGCTGCCTGTCAAGCTGCACGCGGATCAGCTCAGCGACAGTGGTGGCGCGGAACTCGCAGCGAGCTTCGGCGCGCGGTCGGCCGATCATCTTGAATACACGAATCACGCCGGCATCAAGGCACTCGCGGCGGCTGGTACCGTCGCCGTCCTGCTGCCCGGCGCCTACCTGGTGCTTGGCGAGACCCGGCCTCCTCCCGTCAGCCAGCTCCGCAGCGCAGGCGTGCCAATTGCAATTGCCACGGACTGCAACCCCGGCACCTCCCCCGTGTGCTCGATACGCACTACGATGTCACTGGCGACCAGCCTGTTCGGGCTAAGCCCGGAGGAATGTCTTGCGGGCGTCACACGCAATGCGGCAAAAGCGCTCGGCCTGGCGGATCGTGGCACGCTTGAAACTGGCAAACGCGCCGACATTGCCGTCTGGAATATCGGTCACCCCCGGGAACTGTCTTACTGGATTGGGACCAATGAACTGACCGATCTTTACGTGGCCGGCAAGCGCTTATGACTCGACCTCGGTTTCTTCGCTAGTTGCCGAAACGCACGGACAGGTGGACGCGCAATACGGCAGCACAAGATCAATGCGATCTTGCAGCTGCTGCGGGCACTTGATCCGCCGCTCTACATTGGCGGACGCCGTGATTGATCGCGGTCAGGATGCTGCCAACAATGGCGCGTGCTTTCAAACCACGAACGGCAGCGTCGCGGCGCACGGCGGGGCGCGATCCTGCCGTTCATGATGGGGCCATTGATCGCCGCTCCTGTGATTCAGGCCTGGAAAACACTATTCTGCGCGGGTCGTATCGATTCTCAAGCAGGCCCAATTCAACACGATGAGTACTGACCCCGCAATTTCCACGCGATTTGTTGTCGTCCTGGGCCTGTTGACGGCGCTTGTTGCGTTCGCGATTGACATCAGCCTGCCGGGCATTCCGTCGATGGTGCGTGCACTTGCCACGAACATGTCAGCGGGACAGCAGGTCGTCGGGCTATTCATGGCGGGTATGGCAGTCGGGCAGATACCGTTCGGCCTGGTTTCGGATCGCAGCGGCCGCATGCCGGCGCTTTACGTCGGTATTGGCCTGTTCACGCTGGCGGGCATTGTCACGTCGATTTGCCAGGACATCCAACTGCTGCTGATCGCAAGATTCGTCCAGGGAATCGGTTCATCCGCCGGAATGGTTATCGCGCGCGCTATTGTGCGTGACATTTCCAGCGGCGCCCAGTCGGCAAAACTGCTGTCAGTAATGGTGATGATTTTTACGGCGGCCCCGATGCTGGCGCCGATGTTCGGCTCCTTCCTTGTGAGCCTGAGCGGCTGGCGCATGCCTTTTGTAGCAACTGCCGTTGCCGGTGCGCTGGTGTTGTATGGAATCCGGACGTCATTGCGCGAGACACATGTGCCGCAGGCTCAGCCGAACGCCATGCGCCAGCTTTACGCGAGTTTTCGGGAGTTCATTTCTCACCGCCAGAGCCGTTTCGGCGCGCTGCTAATCGTGACGACGATCACGGGCATCATGTCACTGATCAGCGGTTCGGCCGCGCTGGTCATCGAAATTTACGGCTACCCGGTTGAGTACTTTGGCTTCATCTTCGCCATGACCGGCGCAGCTATCCTTACTGGCTCCGCCATCAACCGTTATCTTTTGCAGCGCTATGACGCGTTACAAATGATTGGCATTGGCGCCGCGCTGGCAGGTGTCGTGGGGGTCCAGTTTCTGTTTATCGCCTGGCTTGGCCAGGCCGGCTTCTGGTGGATCTGGGGCAACGCCTGCCTCTTCATGTGCGCCACGGCCTTCCTGTTGCCAAACGCCACCGCCCTGGCGCTGGATCCGGTGCCGGAAATCGCGGGCGTCGCGTCGTCTTTGATCGGAACCATTCAAAGCGTGGCCGGCGCCAGCAGCGCAATCGTCAGCAGCATGTTTTATACGGGAACGATTCTGAATGTGGCAGTTGTGCTCGGGCTTTCAGGAGTTACGTCGGCGCTGCTTTTCGTGTTCCGCAAACGAATTCTTGGCGCCGCGCCTCTGCCTGGCGGCGCCGGCTAATCGGTTTCAGTGACGATTTCCGCCACGTCCTTGCGGGACTGGACCGGGAGAATTTTCGGATAGCCGTACCAGATCAACCCGACAACGAATTCCTGGTCGGGGTCAATGTCGAGAATTTCAAATAGCCGCCGGTCCCTGGTAATCGCGCCCGTTGTCCACTTCGCGGCAACCCCGGCCTCAGCAAGATAGAGGGTCAGGTTCTGGATGGCGCAACAACAGCTGGCGTAGTCCTCGCGTTCCAGAAGCGCGTCTGGCGATTTTTTGCACGTCACCAGTAGCCATCCGGGCATCGCTGCGGCCGATTCCTCTTTGAATGCAGCAAGGTCTGCGTTGTTCTTCGTTTCCCGGATCAGCGTGCCAATCAAATGAATGCACGCCGACTTCTTTTGCTCTCCCAAGTGGTAGAAATGCCAGGGCTCGGTCAGATGATGGTTCGGCGCCCAGCGCGCCAGCTCAATTGCGTCCATCACCAGCTGGCGACTGACCTTGCGCTTCAGGAAAAGTTTTGTTGTCCGCCGCGAGCGAATACGCTCCGCGATAATGCGAAGGTTCGGCGTATCGTCTTCGCTTGCCTGCCGGGTCATGCTCTCTTGATTATCATGGCAATACCCTGACCTACGCCGATGCACATCGTGCAAAGTGCATACGTGCCGCCGGTTCGCTGCAGTTGGTAAGCCGCCGTCGTTACCAGTCGCGCGCCCGACATGCCCAGAGGGTGTCCCAATGCGATCGCGCCGCCGTTGGGATTGACATGCTCGGCATCTTCGTCGATGCCAAGCTCACGCAACACGGCGAGTCCCTGCGCGGCGAATGCCTCATTGAGCTCAACGATGTCGATCTTGTCGAGATACAAATCGGCAAGCTCGAGTACTTTTCGCGCGGCGGGAACCGGCCCGATCCCCATCACGCGCGGTTCAACGCCGGCCGCGGCCCAGGCAACGACACTGGCCAGCGGCCGCAAGTCGTGAGTTTTCACGGCGGCATCGGAGGCTATCAGCAAAGCGCAAGCTCCATCATTAATCCCCGAGGCATTGCCCGCAGTGACTGTGCCGTCCCGGCGCACAATCGGGCTCAGTTTTCGCAGGCCTTCCAGAGTGGAACCGGCCCTAGGGTGTTCATCGGTATCGACAATCACCGGCTCGCCCTTTCGCTGCGGCACGCTGACCGCGACAATTTCGTCCTGCAACCTGCCCGCCGATATTGCAGCCGCCGTTTTGAGCTGGCTCCGCAAGGCAAACTGGTCCTGATCCTCGCGGGTTATCTTGAAATCGACAGCCACGTTCTCCGCCGTCTCTGCCATCGAGTCAGTACCATACTGCCGCTCAAGCGCCTCGTTTACGAAACGCCACCCAAGGGTCGTGTCGAAAATTTCCGCGTTGCGACTGAAAGCTGCGGTTGCTTTTGCCATTACAAATGGCGCGCGCGACATCGACTCGACGCCGCCGGCGATCATCAAATCGGCCTGGCCGGCCTGAATGGCGTGCGAGGCATTACCGACGGCGTTCATTCCGGATCCACAGAGCCGGTTGACGGTTGCGGCGGGCACCGTCGGCGGTAGTCCGGCCAGTAAACCCGACATCCGTGCAACATTCCGGTTGTCCTCGCCAGCCTGGTTTGCACAGCCGTAAATCAGATCGTCGATCCTTTCCACATCAAGATTCGGATTCCGTTCGATCAGTGCGCGAATCGGAATCGCCCCAAGATCGTCTGTCCGGACAGACGCCAATCCGCCCGCATAGCGACCAATTGGCGTGCGTACCGCATCGCATATCCATGCATTTCGCAAAACTTCTCTCCCCTTATGCGTCACGAACAGCGTCTTTTGACGCCGCGATTGATCGATTATAGGTGCGCCCGAGATAGGCGCCGGACGCAGCCCACAATGCGGCGACTACCGCTGCCACAATCGCTACTCCGCCCAGACCGAAGGCAAACGATTCACGCAATACGGTGTGGAACCAGGCCGTAACCATGTCGCCGCCCCGGTATACGACAATATCGATAACCGGCTTGGCCTTGTAGCGAGTTTCATTATCGACCAGCGTAAAAAGCATTTCCCTGCCCGGTTTGGTTACTGCGTAGTTGCCTGCGCGACGAGCAATTTGCAGTCCAATGAGCACGCCCAGCAATGGAACAATGGCAACGACCAGCCAGCCACCAACCATTAAAACGGGTATCAGTGACAACGTAGTCGCCATGCCAAACCGGGTAGTCAGCCTGCTCGTCGCAAACATCGCAGTAATGATGGCAAGCGTGTTCACCGCCAGATCGATGCGGCCGAGAATCTGTGCACGCTCCGGCCGCTCGTAAACGGCAAGCATCTCGCGCATTTCCATGTAAACGAACGTGCTCATTGTGACGTACATCAGGATAAAAATGCCGATCGCCAACAAATAGGGGTTGCTGACGAATAGCGTAAACCCGGAAAACGGATTTTTGCCGAGACGTTTTGCCTGGCTGAGATCTGCCTCGAGATTTGCGTTCCCGAGTTCAGTCACCTTGAGTTTTTCCAGGGCGCGGATGATCGGCAGTGGCACCAGCAATATGGCGGCGGAGATCAGCATCAGATTCATGACGCCGATTCCTTCGGCAAAAAAACCCGGAATCGAAGGACCTACCATCGCACCGACGCTGGCGCCGCTCGCGATGACGGCGAACAACCGCGGTGCCTGTTCCCGGGAAAACAATCCGGACATGAAGCTCCAGAACACGGACACGTGAAACAGGCTGAATACGCTCAACCAGACATAGAATGCCTTGTCGACAAGCGTGGGATCCGGCGCAATGCCTGATCCCAGGTAAAACGCGCCAAACGTTGCCGCAAAAAAAACGTAGACGCCGGGCACCACCTTGCTGAAGTTCACCCGCGAAATAATGAAGCCGTAAACCGCAACGCCGATTACGCTGAAGAAAAACGTCGCCGTCCACAGCCAGCTTGTTTCCGCCCGCGACCAATCGCTGGCCATTGCATCGCGAACGGGCCGAATGATGAAATAGGCCGTCATGAGCGCGAATACGAAAAGGAACGACAGGATGGTCGCCCGAAGCTCATGCGTTTCGATCTTTGTCGTCGCCTTGAGTATTCTTGAAACCGGACCGCTGGATTCGTTGCTCATTGTTGACTTCCCGTCGGAGTATCGGGTTTACAGAAGCGGAGACTGCCACAAAAATACGCCACCGGACCACTTATCGCGTAACGGCCAGACGGCGCCCTTGCTCAGGCGAGGCATCAGGTTCTGCCCAATACGGCAACGGGGAATTTAATCGGCTACCTGGCTCGCAGCTTTCAGCAGGTCGTCAGCCGATAGCCGAACCGTGTAATCCGGTTCCACGAAAGAGAAGGTCACTCTGCCGCTGGCATCCACAACGTATACCGCCGGGACCGGAAGCACCCCGAAATTCTTCATTGACGAACCGTCAATGTCCTGCCCGCGTTCTTCACGCCCGGCGATGGTGGAATCCGCCGCCTTGAATGCAATACCCAGCGCGAGAGCGGCTTCAATATTCGCGTCCGACAGGATCGTGTAACCGAGGCCCTCGATATCCTCCTGAGTTTCTTGCTTCAGGCTTTTGTACAGCAGCTCCGGGCGGTCGCCGCTCAAAAAATAGACATTGACGCCCTTGCTTGCCAATTCCGGAACAACGTGCCGCAATTCCGCGAGATGCATATTGCAGTAGGGGCACCACCCACCGCGAAATGTCACCAGGACAATGGGACCGTCAAGATTTTCCGGGTCGAACAAGAAGGGTTCGTCACTGACCGTGCGCACCGTAAAGCGTGGCATCGTCTCGCCCGTTTGCAGTGGATGTACCTCATTGGCACTTGCCGCAATGGTGCCGGGTTCGGCGGCCGCGACCCTGGCCGTCCGCGATACGGTAATCGAGGCAATCAGCAGAACAACAAATACTGCGTAAGCGAGCTTCAGCCCGTTTTTCATTATGATTTCTCCTGTATTCATGCTGAGACGACCGGGTCGCCGGCACGAATGTTACCAGCCGAATTCGGCTGTCGTCGGGGAATGACTATTCTATAGCGGGCGGGAGCCCGGGGGGAATTCGGACTCAGACTGCTTTTTCCAGCAGATCCGTGTCGTTGACCTCTGTCGCACCACGGCAGCGCGCCTTGGCACGGTACATGGCCGCATCGGCCACCCGCAGCAGCCCGGTCAGAGTATTCGCATGCTGCGGATAAAGCGCCAGGCCGATGCTCGCCGAACAGTCGAGTTCATGGCCGCGGATCAGGTAAGACTTTTCAAGGGTCTGCGCCAGCCGCGTCGCAAGTTTGTCCGCCACCGCCGGCGTCGCGTCGGGCACCAGCGCAACAAATTCATCACCGCCCGGTCTGCCAATGATGTCGCAGGACCTCAGGCTTTTTATCAGGCGTTTTGCCGCGACGGTCAACAGCTGATCCCCAACCTCGTGGCCGTATTGATCATTAATTTTCTTGAAATCGTTCAGGTCAATGAATAGCAGTGCGCCAGTTGCATCGTCCGCGCTTGCCGTCAAGCGCTCGGCCGCCTGGTGTTCGAATCCGCGCCGGTTCAACACTCCCGTCAACGGGTCTGACCGCGCCATCGACTCCATTTGTTCTTCCTTTGCCTTCCTGTCAGTAATATCAACGAACGTCAATGCGACATCCTCGCCGACAGGTTCACTGATTATCCGGAGCCACTTTTCGTCGCCGTTGGTTACCGTCAGCGACTCGATATCCATGACTTTTCCGCTCTGCGCGGCCAGCAGAAATTGGTCGACGAGAGCGGCCTGCTCGCCCGGCGCCAGACCGGTCGTCGCCAGTTTCAGCAGGTCTTCCGCGGCACAGTCGATCATGCCGTCGGTATCGGAATTGAGATAGCGACCCGCGGCCGCATTCGCGAAGATGCAGCGCAGCTGCTTCGTTGCATCCGGGACATCGTCAAGGACCCAACGCAGTCGAACGATGCCATTGACCGAGTGGTCGATCAGCGTCCGCAGGAGTTTCTCGCTGCTTTGCACCTCGCGCTGCGCTTTTTCGACGTCACTGACATCGCGAAACATCACAACATTCGCATTTCTCGCGGCGGCATTGTTAGTCGCTATCGGCGTCACCTGGACATGCAGGAAACGCCCGGAATGGGTCAGCATCTTCTGTGGCTCACCGGTGTCAATCGCAACGTGGACTTCCATAGCCTCGTCACCGAATATCTTGTCGAGTGACTCGCGCAGTGCTTCCGATTCTTTCATATTCAACATCAACTCGGCGCCACGATTCAGACCGATGATTCGGTCGTCGTCGTCAACAACGATCACCGGATCCTGCATATTCTGGAAAACGGTCTCGTAAGCGAGTGGAGTGAACTCGATGATTTTCTCGCCGACAATCAGCCACCAGTAAATGGGTAACATCAGGGCAAAGATCGTTGGCAGGGTCGACGTTGTATCCGGTCCAAGCCCGAGATCGTAAGCAACCACGCCGATAATCGGCACGCTGGCGGCGCCGGCAAGCATGAACAAGTCGCGACGTTGCGATGCGGCAACGGCGGAGCTGTGCGCAATCAATGTAAAAATGCTGGTACCGATGACCAGGTAACCATAGGGCAAATGAATATAGTTAAACCATGGACCGAATGCCGTGGGTCGCGTCAGAAACTCGCCCGCCGCGTTTGTGGCAGGGAGATACCACATGAATTCATGCCAGTAGTTGGTCGCTGCGATGGTAATCGACAGGAACGGAATGATCAGCAATTCGACCACGGTACGGGTGGACGTCGTATTGCCGGTGAATTCGCGGAAGCAAAGCAGGATAAATACGGGAACCAGCGCGGTTCCAACGTAGTGCCCGACACGGCCAATCGTGAATAAGGGAAGCGAGGTTGCCATGATTTCGATCGCGCCACCGAACACCCAGTACGCGATTACGATGAACGCGCAGCCGAGCGGCAGGCTGCCAATTTCGCGTTTTCCACCGACGAGACGCACGCCAAGCATGAAGTAACAGACGGCGCTGAAACCCAGCAAGACAGACATTGCGACCGGCAGATTCATACGAGTTGTTCGAAACCTGGCATGCGGAATATGTGCAATGGTAGCTGGCGCAAGTGATTGATTCCCGGAACTGATCCACAGCTTCAGGTGCTTGATAATGCTATTAATGGTCGAAATTTCTCATTCGCTGCGACGGCAGCCGCCGACACGTGGCGAACTCACACTCAAGTGTGTGAAATAACGCAGATTTTCGGCATCGTGACGGTGGCAACCTGGCGGCGGCCGCACTTATCCCTGGTCACCGTATTTTTGGCGGCGAGCGTACCCTGCTGCCGGACGGAGACGAGAAAGCCGTGGACGAGATCGATGCCAGCGGCATCAATCCATCCGCTGGCGGCGTACTGCCGGGGTCGAGGCGCATACCTGGCGAAAAACCTGCCTCGCATTCGTTCGCGGAACAGCACGCAGGCGGCACAAAAATCGCCCGGCTGAAGCCTCACCGCGGATCAGTTTTTCGAGGTAGGGATCGTCCGAACCGCGCACGGTTGCGCGCCAGTCCAGGATCGCGATGGAAGCACAGAGCCGCGCCTGAATCAGTTCGAAAAGAATATCGATCTCACTGAGTTCGAGCGGCTCCACGCTGTGATAGCCGGCAACGAACTCGGCAACCAGTCGCAACGGGTCACCGTCCGGGGGGCGAAGATAGGAAGCGCCGATGCCAACATCGATGATCAGGGGTGCCCGCAGCATGTCGCCGAAGTCGATTACGCCCGCCACCTTGTCGGCGTTGCCCGCAACTGTCAGAACGTTGTCCGGATTGAAGTCGCTGTGAATAACCTGGGTACGCAGTGAGCCAAGTACCGGCTCGACGTAGGTCGCAAATTCGTCAAGCGCAGAGCTTACCGCGCTGGCCAGCTCCGCACCCCGTATGTGGGTTACAAGCGGGCGGAGACTGAGTGCCTGCTGCATATCCCAGAGCAGGCTTTGCCCGGATCCGGCGTGCGCGAACCCTGCGAGTGCATGGCCAAGATGCGCAAGGTACGCGCCCATGTTGCGGGCCAGCCCAGCCGATGCGATCCGCTCGGCGAGCGGATCGCCACTGACGAAAGTGACGAGTCTCGCGATATGCCGGCCCGCTATCGACTCCATCATGAACTGGCTTTCGCCGTCTATCGTCGGCACGATTTTCGGCGTCGTAATCGGAATTGCGTCGCGCTCAATGGCGGCAGCAACGTGCAGCAAAGCCTGAACCTGAAAATCAGTGACCTCGGCGGCTTCGGCGGCATTCGCAATTTTGAGCACGAATTGTTTGCCGTTTTCAGCACGCACACGGAAGTTCTGGTCTCGCTCACTAACCAGCGCACTGACTGCCGCGGTCAGGCCGTAACGCTCACGGAGCACGGCGACAGCGGCTTCCGGACTGAAGGCCGGCGGCGTTTCGGCAATGACCGCCAGTGGATCGTTCTTTTGCTGCAACCGGCGCATCCGTTGCCATGAAAGACTGCGAAGTATGCCTGAATAAACACGGAATAAGGCTCAAGATGCTATTTCAAATGGCCGATCGCGGCTGATACGTATACAATTCGGGTTGTTCGACCGTCGGGCCTGCAGAATTAGTAACATAATCAATGGCTTTACGGGCGAAGTCGGGCGTCCGAAGCGAGCAAAGACTCGCCCTCGAACCGATGCCTGGTCCGTAAAACAGAAAACGCAAAAGGACGGTTAGTCATGCCACTTGATATTACTTTTACGCTTAGCGATCAGGATCTCGGTCATTTTCAAAACATAGTCGACAAGGCAAAGTCGGCGATGCAGGAAGAGCACAACGCCGAGGCCATCGAGGCTGCAGCAAAGCAATTAATTGCCGATGCCAAAAAGGGCGAATTGCCGGACTTCATCAGCGACCGGTTATCGAAGCTGGAAGTAATCATCAACATGATCGGTGACACGGAATGGCAGCTGTCCGAGGAAGACCGCGGCCGGGTTCTGGGTGCGCTCGTTTACTTCTGCGACCCTGAAGACCTTATTCCCGATCATATTCCGGGACTCGGTTTCCTTGATGACGCAATCTACGTAGAGCTGGTTATTCGCGAATTGAAGGCAGAGATCGATTCCTACGAGGAGTTCTGCACTTTCCGCGCGGCGGAGGAAACACGCCGCAAGTCGAAGGGCGAGGACCCGCATGTAGAACGTGAACAATGGCTCGCGGACAAGCGCGCAGCGCTGCATGCCAAGATGCGCAAACGTCGCACCGGCTTTTCGTCTGGCGGCGGATGGCGTTTGCGCTGGTAAAAATGCCGGCGCCGGAACGGGCTTACTGCGGTATCTGATGCATGAAAATCCCTGCCAGAAATGGCGGGGATTTTTTTTTGCGGGGCTACGGCTGGCCGGAATAGCCGATCAACGGCCAGTTCCTTATTATTTTCAAAAACCTGCGCCGAACCCGGCGACTCATCCAGCCAATTGCCATTGCCAAGTCTGTAATCCATTTGCCAGATATCGCTGTGGCAACGTCCGGAAGTGCCGATCAGTTCCGATTTTGACTGAACATAATCGGTCAGAATTGGTCCGGGATGAATCGTCTGTTGAAAATAGCCCGGTCGGCTACGCCCGGGAGCAGTGTGCAGTTCCGCGAAGAAGCTTACGGAGAACACGGACTCCATCGCTTCCTGCGGGACGTGCTAGCGCTCGCCAATGCTTCGGTCGACGGCCCACGATACATTGTCACGGGCATCGGCTATGACGACAACGGAAGCAAGCGGGCTCGCAATATCGGTCGCGAAGATTTTTCGGGCAAACCCTCGTACCAGTCAATTGTCGCTGACTACATCGAGCCGCCACTGCGCGTCAAATACCAGCCGGTCACGGTAGACGGCAAGCGCGTCGGCGTATACGAAATCGCTGACAGCCAGGACAAACCGTACATGATGCGGATCGATTATTCCGAACGCCTGCGCCGCGGCGACGCGTATGTTCGTGTGGACACCTCGACAATCAAGCTCGGCCGGCGCCAGCTTCAGGAAATGTTCGAAAGAAAATTCAGGGAGGCTGTTTCGCACGAAAGTGTGGAGGTCGGGTTCCCTGGTGAAATAATTCACAAGGAACTGCGGCTGCCGACTGTCGATCTGTCTGCGCTGCCCTCGGCGATGGCGGCCAGCAAGATTAAGCAGATGCTCGACATTCGCAGGAAATTCTCCAACACCGGCTCAACCACCGTGATGGCACGACTGAATCACGCTCGCCTGTTCGGCTCCGACAGGCCTTACGAAGATCGAAGTGCAGCAGATTTGATGCGCGAAGCCGCCGAAATCCGCCACAAATACCGCACCGAGGACGACTATTTCCTGTATGAAGAAAACGTGCAAAAAATGCAGGTTGTCGTTTTCAATCAGGGCAGCGAAGCCATCGAAAACGCGACGCTATCCCTGATTCTGCCGAACCACAACTCGTTTTATGTTGCGAGCGAATTACCGAAAATCTCCAAAGAAAACCAGTGGTTTGATCGCGGGCCAGCGGCCCGCGCTGCCTACCCCGCCGTAAATCTCAGAGACGATTCGATTCACGTTGCGAGCAGCCTGGGCCTCCTTCCAACAGACGCCCCCGTCCAGGTGTTCGAGACGCCATTGCGAGTCTGTGTGGGACAGGAGTTGAAGGGCCGCAAGCTCGGCATTCGATACGTCCTGAACGGCAGTAACCTGAGAGGCCCCGCCAAAGGTCAATTGAAACTCAGGTTTTGACGAGCACCAGTTGGCACTGTGTAAGCAGTTGCGTGCGTCGCGTTCAGGAAATAGTCACGTCAACATGCCGCCGCATATTGGCCGCCGGGCGGCTACTGCGCCCACTTCTCGGCGGCAGGTGGCTGGTAGCGCTCGAACTGATTCAGCAGTGCCGCTGGCGTATTAGCCACCAGCAACATTTTTCTGTGCCAGGGGCGTACAAAGCCACTCTGTTCAGCGCGATCAAGAAACGCGAGAAGATGGTCGAAATAACCGCCAATATTCAGCAGTCCGCAGGGCTTGGCATGAAACTGCAGCTGACCCCAGGTCAGCACTTCGATTATCTCCTCCAAAGTCCCGAAACCGCCTGGCAATGCAATAAATCCGTCCGCAAGTATGGCCATCAAGGACTTTCGCTCGTGCATCGAATCGACCACGTGCAATTCACTCAGGCCCGCATGAGCGATTTCTTTTTCCTGCAGTGCCCTCGGAATGACGCCGCTTACTTTGCCGCCGAGTTGCAACACCGTATCAGCGATTACACCCATCAACCCATTGGTTGCGCCGCCGTAGACCAGGTCGATATTCTGAGAGACGAGAGCCTCGGCCAGCTCGCGCGCGGCATCGGCGTAGGTATCGTCCGCGCCCGGGCTCGAGCCGCAATAAACACAGATCCGGTTCATCGTTTTACGCAGCAGGAGGTCCGTAGATGATTGCGTTAAGCTGAGGCCGTGCCTCACGCATCTCCGCCGGTGTCAATGCATCGAGCTCATGCGGAAATACCAGCCACTCTGCGGTTTCGCGGAGATAGAAATCCGGCACCATATCCGTTTCATTTCGGCTTGGTTTGAACCAGGGGACGGCAACGCGAATTTGATCGGGCGTATTGCCCCGCGCCCTGCGCTGGATTTCTTCGACAACGGCCTTGATCGTATTGCCCGTATCAAATACATCGTCAACTATCAACACGCGGTCTTTGCGACGGATTTTTTTGATAATGTAATTAAGGCCGTGAATCGCGACATCACCTCGCTCGTCCACTCCATGGTAGGAAGACGTTCGTATCGCTATGTGATCGGACTCGACGCCACAGTACTGGAGCACCTCCTGCAATGCCATGCCGACCGGCGTCCCGCCACGCCAAATGGCAATGATCAAGGTCGGCTCGTAACCGCTTTCCAGGATTTGCACGCCGAGTTCGAACGAATCCTCGAGTAATTCCCGCGCAGAGATGACGATCTTGTCCATGTACAGCCTGTTGGTTACTGATTTATCGTTATAATGTCCGCGGCAATATTACACACAAACTCACCGCAACCGGAAGATGAACCAAGAGATGACAAAAACCTTTGTTGGCGCCGATGATTTGCTACTGGACTCATTTCAGCTCGCAGTAAACATCCATGCATCCGGTTTTCGTCCCGATTTCCTGGTCGGCCTGTGGCGCGGTGGCAGCGCGGTCGGCATTGCCGTGCAGGAAGGTCTCGACCATTTTGGCGTCAGTACCGATCACATTGCCATTCGTACCTCATATCGCGGCCAGGACAGCTATTCCAGCATGGTCGACGGCGGTGAATCGATCCGGGTACACGGCTTGCGCTACCTGCACGAGCGGGTCTGCGAACATCACTCAATGCTGATCGTGGACGATGTTTACAGCACCGGCTCGAGCGTCAAATCAGTCATCGATCAGCTTGCTAAAAAGTCGCGGCGAAATCTGCCGCATGACATTCGAACCGCAACCGTATGGTATCGCCCGACTGAGAGGACAATCCGGCCTCCCGATTTCTATGTGCACGAAACAAACGACTGGCTGGTTCTGCCTTACGAACTGTCGGGACTGTCGATCGACGATCTGCGCGAGAAAAAACCTGAAATCCGACCGGTTATCGACCGGCTGGACGCGCTTGTTGCGGCTCGCGGCAAATAGCGAAATCGTCAGGGGGCATCGAGGACCATTTTTTCCTCGAGAAACCATTCTTCGTAATTGCCGATGCCCGGTGCGCGATCGACGACCAGAAATTCCTGACCTTCGTTCAGTGCTATTAACGGCATGTGCCATGTGCCGCGGTGATAGTTGATGCCCTGCCTGCCATTGGTGACGAATGCGCGAAGATCGTCCGGTTCGACTGATTCACCGGGCGGTGCGACGACGACCACGAATGGGAAACCCGCGAGGGGAATGAAAGCCTGACTCCCAAGTGGATGCCGCTCAAGCATATCGAAATGATACGGAAGCCTGGTCTGCACCTTGCTGCGCACAATGCTGATAGTCACGTGGCCGCCGTTGCTGCTGTCAACATCCACGCTCGTCAGGTTCCCGAAACGCTCAAATCGTGCTTCATTCATCGCCTCGATACCATCGGCAGTCGTGGAGATGACATCTCCAAATTGCGCGAATCGCGCCGATGTCAGTGGCAGTGGTTGCAAAATCGGTCCGATCATGTCGACTCCTCATCGCTGCTGGTGTTATCGGGGTCCATCCTGCCGAACAGGCGCAGTCGGCTTACGCCGCCGTCCGGATATATGTTGAGGCGTACGTGCGAAACGGCGCCGACCTGTTGCAGTTCATCACGAAACCGGTGGACGGTGTCCGCCGCGAGTTTTAGCTGGGGCAGAAGTATCGGCCAGCGCTCGCTCTCCGCTCGCCAGTCACCGGTGCCGAGAACCCGTGCGGCCCGGATTTCCGCTCGGTCAGGATAATTTCCCTTGAAAAAGGCTGTATCGAGCTCTACTCGCTCGATCATCCCCGGCAATCCGAGCGCAAGAATGACCCAGTCATTGCCAGGGCCGCGACGTCTGGCGGTTTCCCAGCCGTCTCCCATGTTAATTCCGCGCCCGGCAACGTTCAGGTTGTGCATACTGCCGTAATGCTCGTCGCTGCAGGCAAGAGCGCGTCCGCCGTGTTCGAGGGCGAGCAAGTCGATCTCGCCATTACCGTCAATACGAGCCTTATCGGGACGAATCTCGCCGTACACGCGCAGACGAGCGATGCCACCATCGGGAAAAATATTTAACCGCAAGTGCGTAACGATCCGGTTGTTGCTTACCGGAATAAAGTGATGCGCATCCCCGCCCAGGTCTACGCGTGGCAACAGCTCAAACCAGTCGCCGTCGTCTGCGGGCATGTCGCTTTTGCAAACGCAGGCATCGACAGAGGCAGCCGGTGGAAAATTCCCGGTAAAATGACTCGTGTCGATATCCAGACCGTGAATCACACCGGGTGTACCCAGCCGCAGTACACAATAGTCATGGCCTGCATCTCGTTTACGGCGCGATTCCCAACCATCCATCCATTTGCCGTGATCGTCGTATTTGTCGGGAATAAATACTGGCGCGGTTGCCGCAATCAGTCGCTCCTTGGGTGCAAAGAAATCATCGGTCGCAAATACGACGCGACTTCCAAGCCGCGGCTGCTCCAGCTGTATCCATTGGTGGAAAGGGTTTTCCCGATTGCCGCTCATAGCGCTGCCATCCTCAGCCCTGCAATTTTGTGAATCTCGGCCAACGCCATTTCAAACTCGGTATCAACATCGTTGTCGATGCGGGCCTCGAATGCGGCCAGTATTTCGTGGCGATTGCTATTACGGACCGCCATGACGAAAGGAAATCCAAACTTGTCCTTGTATTTCCTGTTCAGTGCCTGAAATCGCCCGAACTCGGCAGCGGTGCACTGATCGATGCCTGCACTGCGCTGTTCATCCGTCGACTCCGCGGTGAGATTACCAGCTATCGCCGCTTTGCCCGCAAGGTCGGGGTGCGCACGAATAAGCGCCAGTTTTTGCTCGTAGGATCCCGCGTCGACACAAGCCGCAAACAATTCGGCGAGATTATTGTTTGCGCGCTCGCTGAGCCTGTCGAAAGCCGCTTCGGCCACCCACGGCGAATTTTCATAAATACCGCCGTAACGACGCAGGAATCCGGCGCGGTCAGGGCGCATGGTTTTGGCGCCAGTGATTCGCGATATCGATGCGTCGCGCGACCCACACCTTGTCGTGTGTTTCGATATAGTCCAGAAATCGCTGCAGTGCGGCTGTTCTTCCAGGCCGTCCTGCCAGGCGGCAGTGCAGGCCGACGGACATCATCTTTGGTTTGTGTTCGCCTTCGGCGTAAAGCACATCAAACGTGTCCTTCAGATAATCGAAAAACTGCTGGCCGGAGTTAAATCCCTGTGGCGTTGCGAAGCGCATGTCGTTCGCGTCCAGGGTATACGGCACCATGAGCTGGGGTGTGCCGTGCGAATGGTCCCAGTACGGCAGGTCGTCCGCATAGGTGTCGGAGTTGTAGAGGAATCCGCCCTCTTCCGCGACGAGGCGATGCGAATTCGGACTGCACCGGCCCAGGTACCAGCCAAGCGGCCTTTCGCCAGTGATCTGCTGGTGCACCTCGATCGCTTTGGCCAGGTGACGTCTTTCCGTTTCTGCGTCGATCGACTGGTAGTCTATCCACCGGTAGCCGTGGCTCGCTATTTCCCAATTGGCCTCCCACATGGCATCGACAACAGGCGGATTGCGGGCAAGTGCCATTGCGACGCCAAACACGGTGACCGGATACTGCCGTTCGACAAACAGTCGGTGCAGCCGCCAAAAGCCGGCGCGGGAACCGTACTCGTAAAGCGATTCCATATTCATGTGGCGCTGGCCCTTGCAGGCGGGGGCACCAATTATCTCTGACAAGAATGCCTCGGAAGCATTGTCACCATGCAACACACAGTTTTCCGCGCCTTCCTCATAATTGATCACGAACTGGACGGCGATGCGTGCGCCACCCGGCCAGTCGGCGTTCGGTGGCTTCGCGCCGAATCCCTGCATGTCTCTCGGGTACTGTTGATCACTCATTGACTGATAAATGCCAGGCCTCTATCAGGGCCCGCTCCTCGTCGCTCATCGCGGTCAGGTTGCCGATCGGCATCGATCGCAGAACCACCGACTGTTGATAGATTCGCTCCGCCTCGGCAACGATCTGCACGTCGGTATCAAGCATGACGCCAGCAGGCGCTGCCGGGAAAGCAACGTGTGATGGTGACGCGGAGTGGCAGGTGGTGCAACGCTCCTGAACCACCCGGCGCACTTCTTCAATGGTCACCTTAGCGGTCGCTCCCGTTTTTACCTGCGGCGCAAGCGTGACAGCGACGGCCAGCAGGATCGTCGCTGCGATGACAATGGGTGCCAGCGAGGCGCTGCCTTTATGCCGGGCGACGAAATAAGTTCGTATCAGGGCGCCGGCGAGCGTGAATGCGACAAGAATAAGCCAGTTATACTCGTGACTGTAGGTCAGCGCATAGTGGTTGCTGGTCATTACGAACAGAACCGGCAACGTGAAATAGGTGTTATGCACCGATCGCTGTTTGGCGCGAATGCCATCGGCAGCATTTGGCTGATCACCGCGTTCGAACGCGGCAACCATGCGCCGCTGCCCCGGGATAATCACAAAGAAGACGTTGGCTACCATGATCGTTCCGAGCACGGCACCAAAGTGAATGTAGGCACCGCGACCGCTGTACAGCTCGCACAGGCCCCACGCGAGGGCAGACGTCAGCAGAAACAGCACGATCGCGAATACACCGTCATTCCGGCCGAGCGGAGACCGGCACAACAGGTCGTAAACGAGCCAGCCGCCGGCAAGGATCGTGATGGCGATACCAATTGCAAGCGCCGGACTCAGCTCCGCGACGCCCCGATCGATCAGGTAGACCTCTGCGCCGTGCCAGTAGACGAGCAGCAGCAGGAACATTCCCGAGATCCAGGTGGTGTACGCCTCCCACTTGAACCAATGCAGTGTTGCGGGCAATGTCGCCGGCGCTAGCCGATACTTCTGCGCGTGGTAAAAGCCGCCCCCGTGAACCGACCAGAGCTCTCCGCCAACACCCTTTTTTTCGTCAGCGATGGCTTGCGGCGTTTCGAGGTGGTTGTCGAGCCAGATGAAATAGAAGGACGATCCAATCCAGGCGATGCCAGTGATGAAGTGCAACCAGCGGCCGAGGAGGTTCAACCATTCGACGACGTATGCTTCCATCAGGAGCGCGCTTCCAGCAAGACTGGCCGGATTTGCTGTGCGGCACACCTGTCCCTTGTCTGAAGAACTTCCGCGGTGACCGCAATCGCGATTTCCACGGGCTTCTTGCCGGCGATGCCGGGTACGCCGACCGGGCATACAAGTCTATTGAGCAGTTGCTCCGGCATGCCCTCCTTGCGCATCAGCTTTTCGAAGCGCCGTCGCTTGGACACCGAGCCAATGAGTCCGCAATAGGCTGCATCGGCGCGGCGAAGAATTCGGCAACAGATGTCGAAATCGAGCGGATGGCTGTGAGTCATGACCAGAAAATACGTGCCTTTTGGCAACGCCGCCACTTCGAGCGCCGGTTGCGCCGATTCGATGCTGCTTACGTTGGCCGGCAATACGTTCGGAAAGACATTGCGCCGAGAGTCGATCCAGCGAATCTCGCAGTCGAGCCGCGACATTGCGTCGACGGTCGCGGCGCCGACGTGACCGGCGCCAAATATCGCGACGTTGAGCGATCCATGCAGTATCGGTTCGAGAAGAAAGCCGTCGACCACGATTGCCGCTGCGTGACCACCCAGCAACGTTCGCGCGGTGACGAGCACTTCGGCGGGACACTGCCCGCCAGGACTTTCAGCCGTTACCAGGATTTTTTTCACGCCACTCAGCGCCGTTGCCATGACGGCAGGTTTGCGTTCACGGTGGAGTTCGACGAGCTTGTTTAGCCAGTCGGCACCCGCGGCGGGCACGTACTCGAACATGACATTCACTATTCCGCCACAGCACTGGCCGCAATTCGTGCCCAGTGCGAAACGGCGGACGAGACTACCGGGAGCATCGTCGCGCATTAAATTAACGGCTACCCGAGTGCATTCGTACTCAAGCTGGCCGCCGCCGATTGTGCCAATGGTCTCGGCGGCGGTGACGATCATTTTTGCGCCGGTTTCACGCGGCGCGGATCCACGCACACCGGCGACGGTCAACAGGACCGATGGCTTGCCCTTGAGTGCAAGCTCATGAAGCGCACTGATCCAGTCAGTCATGCGATCTTTCCGCGATCCTGACAGCCCGAAGAATCGCCTCCGGCGTTGCCGGAGCGTTCAGCGGGGGACGGAAGGCTGCAGCAGGGGTATCGGCCAGTGCATCGCGGATCGCATAAAACACCGACAGCCCCAGCATTAGTGGAGGCTCGCCAACCGCTTTCGACCTGTAGATCGTGTTTTCGCGGTTCGACGCAGGCTGGAACAAATTAACTCTGAAGTCAGACGGCCAGTCGGAGCTGGTCGGTATCTTGTATGTCGACGGCGCATGTGTCAGCAGCTCACCGAGTTCGTTCCAGCGTAGTTCTTCGGAGGTCAGCCAACCTGCCCCCTGCATGAAGCCGCCCTCGATCTGTCCAAGATCGATCGCCGGATTCAACGACTGGCCGCAATCGTGAAGAATATCAATTCGCAGGAGCCGGTTTTCTCCGCTGAGGGTATCGACGATGACTTCGGCGACCGCGGCACCATAGGCGTAGTAGAAAAACGGCCTGCCACTGAATGTCGACCGATCGTAATTGATTTTTGGCGTACGATAGAAACCGGTTGACGATAGCGATACCCGTGCAAACCAGGCCTTTTCAACCAACTCCACGAAAGACACCTTTGCGTCACCGATCAGGACGTGGTTATTTCTGAAACTCACATCCTGTTCGTTCACGGAATAGTGATCGGCGGCGAAGGCCCGCAGCCGGTTTTTGATTTTTCTCGCCGCTGCCTGTGCGGCTTTGCCATTCATATCCGAACCGCTCGATGCCGCTGTCGCCGATGCGTTCGGCACCTTGCTGGTGTCGGACGCGGTGATCTTGATCCGGTCAATATCGATCTGCAGTTCGTCCGCCACGACCTGGGCAACCTTGGTAAACAGTCCCTGACCCATCTCAGTACCGCCATGATTCAGGTGCACCGTGCCATCCTTGTAAACATGCACCAGTGCGCCAGCCTGGTTAAGGTGCGTCGCCGTAAACGAAATACCGAACTTCACCGGCGTCAGCGCGATTCCTCGCTTGAGAATCTTGCTGGATGCGTTGAACCGACGAATTTCGCCAACTCTTTCATGGTAATCCGACGTCGTGACCAGTTTGTCGACGATTTCGTGGATGATATTGTCCTCAACTTTCTGCTGGTACTGCGTCGTATCTCGTTCGCCAATGCCATAGAAATTTTCGCGGCGAATATCGAGAGGGTCCCTGGCCAGAAAACGGGCGATGTCGTCAAGCACATACTCAATAGCAAACATACCCTGCGGACCACCAAAGCCGCGAAACGCCGTATTGGATACGGTATTTGTTTTGCAGCGATGCGACACGATGGTGACGTTTTCCAGGTAATAGGCGTTGTCGCAATGGAACATTGTCCGGTCGTTGATCGCGCCTGACAGGTCCGCCGACATTCCGCAGCGCGACGCAAACATAAATTCCAGGCCTTCAATCCTGCCCTGGTCGTTGAACCCGACCTCGTAATCGATCACAAAATCGTGACGCTTGCCGGTTATTATCATGTCGTCGTCGCGATCGAGTCTTAACTTGCAGGCGCATCCCGTGCGATCCGCCATGACAGCGGCAATGCACGCGATAAGCGCGGCCTGGCTCTCCTTGCCACCGAACGCGCCACCCACGCGCCGGCATTCAACGACGATGTCTTTGCAAGTCTTGTTAACGGCTTCCGCGACCAGTTGCTGAACTTCGCCGGGATGCTGGGTAGAGCTGTAAATGAACAGGTCACCGTCTTCGCGCGGCAGTGCCATGGCAATCTGCCCTTCGAGATAAAACTGGTCCTGGCCTCCGAGGCTGACGCGGCCGCTCAATCGATTGGCGGCACTGCTGATCGCCCTGCCGCTGTTACCCCGGGTGAGAGTTTCACTGGGCAGCACGAACGATTCCGCGGCAATTGCCTGGCGAATGTCCAGTATCGGTTCGAGGTCTTCGTATTCGATGCGCGCGAGCCTCGCCGCCCGCCGCGCCTGCCCGACCGTTTCGGCCGCGACGGCAAATACAGCCTGACCCGCATATTCGACAAGATTCGGCGCGAGGATCGGGTCATCATCCACGACCGGGCCACAATTATTCCGGCCAACGATGTCAGCGGCGGTAATCACCTCGATGACGCCCTCTGCAGCAAGCACAGCGGACAAATCCAGGTGCCTGATGCGGGCATGCGCACGATCGCTCTTGCCTACGGCGATATGCAACAGGTCGCGCGGCTCAGGGATGTCATCGGTGTAGGAGGCGCGGCCGGTTACGTGCAACCTGCTGCTGTCGTGCGGGACAGACGTCCCCTGAGCGCCCCTGATGGTGTCAGCGACCATAGGAATAAACGCTCATCGATGCCGTCCCGGTCGTTTCAAGCAGGAATCGCGTGAGCAGGTTCTTGCAGATCTTACGGCGATAGGCGCTGCTCGCGCGCAAATCCGAAATCGGCGCGAAATCCTCATCGAGCATCGTCGCGGCGGCTGCGACGCTGTCCTCGCACCATTCCTTGCCAAGCAGCATTTGTTCACAGCGCAAAGCCCGCTTCGGCGTCTCAGCCATACCGCCGAAGGCCGCCCGGAAGTCAGCAACAGACCCACCATCCAGGCGGAGCCGGAAGGCCGCACAGACGGCCGAAATATCCTGATCGAATCTTTTCGACACCTTGTAACTCCGCACCTCATCGTCACCGCCCGGGAGTGGAATACGAATGCGTTCAATGAACTCACCGGGCCGGAGCGCGGTTTGCTGGTAGGCAACGTAGAAATCATCGAGGCTAATGAGCCTTTGCTCTTCGCCACAACGAAGCACAAGGCTGGCACACAGCACGAGCAGTGCCGGCATGGAATCGCCGATCGGCGAACCGTTGGCGACATTTCCACCGAGGGTAGCGGCGTTGCGTATTGGCGGGGACGCAAACCGGGCGAACAATTCACCGAGCGCCGGATAGTGCTCAAGAATTACCGGCATTGCATCAGTCAGGGAAACGGCCGCGCCGATTTCGATATGAGTGTCCGTCACTGTGACGTTCTGCAGCGAAGCGACGTTACCGACATAAACAACCGTGTCGAGATCACGATACTGTTTCGTGACCCAGAGGCCAACGTCCGTTCCGCCTGCCAGCAGCGTTGCATCAGGGGAAGCCGCAAAAATTTGCGCCAACTGGTCGGTGCTTTGCGGCGAAAAGAACCGGCGGTTGTGCCACTCAATGCAAAGCGGTCGTGCCACGGCCAGCGATTGCAGCAAGGCAACCCGGGCCGACTCATCCTCGCCTGGCGGCTTGCCGGCTGGCAGCCCGATCCAGTCGCCGTCCCCGGGTGCAAGGCGATACATCTCGCTCGCCGCGCTGACGATTGGCCTGTAGCCCGTGCAACGGCACAGGTTTCCGGCCAGGGCGTCGTCGATTTCCGTGCGGGTCGGGTCGGACTTGTTCTTGTACAGCGCGAAAAGCGACATCACAAAACCTGGCGTACAAAATCCGCACTGCGACCCGTGACAGTCGACCAGCGCCTGCTGCACCGGGTGCAATTGTTCATCGACCGCCAGGCTCTCGACCGTCAGCAGCTCTTTGCCGTCCAGCGTCGGCAAGAACTGGATGCAGGAATTGATGGCCCGCGTCTCGAGACGTTCGCCAGAGGCGTCGACCGCCGCCACGACGACCGTGCAAGCGCCACAATCACCCTCGGCACAGCCCTCCTTGGTACCGGTCAGTCCGAGGTCTTCGCGAAGAAACTGGAGCACGGTACGATTCG
>Ga0316195_10000041_pt1 | contig 34543 bp, 32 predicted proteins | sample Phised1_MG_FD_204937 | JGI IMG/M metagenome (GOLD analysis project Ga0316195, IMG submission 204937) | Coastal sediment microbial communities from Maine, United States - Phippsburg sediment 1 | ecosystem: Environmental > Aquatic > Marine > Coastal > Sediment | place: USA: Maine | collected...
GAGCGAAGTGGAGAACCGGTCGACTGGATGGCAAATCGAAACCTGGCCAGCGATACGCTGCGTGCGGAGCTCGGGGATGCGGACTATGAGCGCTATCTCGACGCCAATGATCAGTCGACCAGCATCGCGGTTTCGAGCGTTATCGAGAGTTCGCCGGCGCAAACGGCGGGCCTGCAGCCGGGCGACCTCATTGTGCGCTACGACGGGGCGCGGGTTTTCAGCATGACCGACCTTACCCGCCAGACGATGGTTGGAGAGCCCGGCCAGAATGTCGCCGTTGACGTGATGCGCGATGGCGTGTTGATCCAGGTAGTGATGCCGCGCGGACCGGTCGGGATAACAGGCGGCCGACGCCGGTATTGAACGGCAGCGCATGCCCGGAAATCGGCACTAACGGCCCGTCCGTGCCGCTGCACGGCCGACGAATTGCCAAAGAGCGTGGATTGGACGCCACGGGAGGGGCGGGTGCTGGCCAATCGCGTCGCACCGATGCAGAATGACGTTCGGCAAACCAATAACAAGATCGGTGCTCACGTGAGCAGAATCCGCTACACCATTCCAAACAGCGTCACCGCCACGAGCCTTCTGCTCGGCGTGGGCTCGATAGTGACCGGCCAGCTCGGGGAACTCGAGCTCGCCGGTTGGATGATTGTGTGGTGCGGACTGCTCGATGTGATGGACGGCGTAGCGGCGCGCATGCTGAAAGCAACCTCGGATTTCGGTGCCGAGTTTGATTCGATGGCCGACCTGGTCGCCTTTGGCGTTGCGCCCGGCATGCTGGCCCTGCAGGTCGGCATTGAGTACGGTGGTTTCGCCCTGTTTTCGCCGGCATTCTGGGTGCTGCTCGCTGCCGTCGGCGTATTCGTGTTGTGCGGCGCGATGCGTCTCGCACGCTTCAACCTGATCACGGAGGAAACGCCGACCGGCTGGTTTGCGGGCATTCCGATTACCGCAGCGGGCGGCGGCCTGGTCGCGACAGCCTGTATCCTGCTGGTCAAGTACCCGGAGATTGCCGAATCACTGCCGTTACACGCCTACCTGCCGGTCGCGCTGTTCGTTCTCGCACTCGGCATGATTTCACGAATCCGTTTCCCGAAAGCCAAGGTGCGGGACAGCAAAATAATGAACGCGTTCCAGGGCACGCAGATACTGGCCACTTACTACTGTGGCATCACGCGAAGTTATCCGGAGTTCCTCTTCTTCATGGCGCTGATCTTACTCGTTGCGGGGATTGTTGCCGGTCGAATCACCCGGCTGAAACAACTATAAATAAAATAGCGACTCCCGCCTGCGGCGATCGCTGGAATTTCAATTTATGGCGTCTGATTTAAAGGCTTTGCTGGCGCGGCGCAAAAAGCTGCTCGGACCAGCCTACCGACTTTTCTACGCTGAGCCGGTTCACATCGTGCGCGGCGAGGGCGTCTGGCTCTTCGACAGCGAGGGTCGTAAATACCTGGACATGTACAACAACGTGCCGCACGTCGGGCACTGTCACCCCCACGTCGTGGAGGCACTGACCAGGCAGATTGCGACACTCAATACGCACACGCGTTACCTGCATGAAAATGTCCTGGAGTATGCGGAACGACTGACCGACAAACTGCCGGCGGCACTGGATACGGCGATGTTCAGCTGCACGGGCAGCGAAGCGAACGAGCTGGCGCTCAGGATCGCGCGTGCCTGCAGCGGCGGCAGCGGAATCATCGTGACCGACTTCGCGTATCACGGAAATACCAAGGCGATTTACGAGATATCAACGGAGGACATCCCCGCGACGGAAGTCCCTGATTACGTGGTCACCGTGCCCACACCTGACGTGTACCGTGACGATGCGACCGGTACGCAATTTGCAGAATCGGTTACCAAAGCGCTCACGCTGCTCGAGCGGCGCGGCATCAGGCCGGCCGCATTCATCATCGACACCATCATCTCGAGCGGCGGCGTCATTGCAACGCCGCCCGGGTACCTGAGAAGGACGGCGGAACTGGTACGCGAGGCCGGTGCGCTTTTTATTGCGGACGAGGTGCAGCCGGGGTTCGGCCGCACGGGCAGGAATTTCTGGGGTTTCGAGGTGGATGAGTTCGTCCCGGACATCGTCACCATGGGCAAACCCATGGGCAACGGACACCCGCTCGCGGCGACGGTCACACGCCGCGAACTTGCCGAGGAGTTTTCCCGGCATGCACACTATTTCAATACTTTCGGCGGCAACCCGGTTTCCTGTGCCGCGGGACTCGCGGTACTCGACGTGATAGAGCAGGAAAATCTCCAGCAGAATGCACTCGACGTGGGACTTTATTTCAACGAAGGCCTGGCAGCGCTTGCAAAGAAGTACCCGGTCATTGGCGATATCCGCGGTGACGGTTTTTTCAAGGCAGTCGAGTTTGTAGTCGATCCGGAGACGCGCGAGCCGGCGGGCGAATTGACGCGGGCGGTGGTCGAGGGTTTACGCAATCGACGCGTGCTGACAGGACGCACAGGAAAGAACGAAAACATCCTGAAACTGCGGCCACCGATGGTTTTCAGTCGCGCCAATGCCGATTTCTTCTTGCATGAACTAGACGAGGTCCTGACCGAGTCGCATCAATAGGTAGCCCAGGAGTCCAGATGTTCAGAAGCGCAGTTTTGCTCGTACTCGCCACCGCCGTTGCCGGCTGCGGCCAGGGTTTGCCGGGACCCGCGGCGGACGAATTCCGGAGCCAACTGGAAAACTTCGAACACTTGCCGGGGTATTTCGATCTTTACTGGGATGAAAAGACCGGCAGATTGATTGTTCGTGTCGACACTTTCGACGAGGAGTTTCTGTACCAGTCATCGATGGCACGAGGCGTCGGCTCGAATGACCTTGGGCTCGATCGCGGTCAACTGGGAGCAACCAGGGTGGTCCGGTTCCAGCGCTCCGGGCCAAAAATTCTCCTGGTCGAAGACAACCTTGATTATCGTGCGTTAAGCGACAACCTCGACGAGCAGAACGCGGTTGAGGAATCTTTTGCCAGGTCAGTTATCTGGGGATTCGAGGTCATCGGCGAACAGGACGGATCTGTATTCGTTGATGCGACCGATTTTCTCATTCGCGATGCGCACCGTATCGGCGCGCGGCTTGCCGATATGCAGGAGGGGGAATTCAAGCCGGAAGCGTCGCGCTCCGCGATTTACAGGCCAATGACGAAAGCCTTTCCGGACAATTCCGAAATCGAGGCGATCGTCACGTTCACCGGGCGGGCGACGGGACCCTATCTGCGGACGGTGATACCGGACAGCGAGTCATTTTCCGTGCACCTGCATCACTCCCTGATCCGGCTGCCCGATGATAACTACGTCCCGTTGCCTTTCGACGCGCGCTCGGGCGGTATCGCGCAGGGCGGAGCGGGATTCTTCGATTACTCCAGCGCGGTGGGCGATCCGCTGCGGGTTGCTTATGCGCGGCGATTCCGCCTCGAGAAAAAAGACCCGACGGCCGCGATGAGCGAGGCGGTCAAGCCAATTGTCTATTACGTTGATCGCGGCACGCCGGAGCCCGTTCGAACGGCATTGCTCGAGGGCGCCGCGTGGTGGAACCAGGCCTTTGAAGCTGCCGGTTACCGGGACGCATTCCAGGTCAGACTCCTGCCGGAAGGCGCGGATCCGATGGACGTCCGTTACAACGTCATTCAATGGGTGCACCGTTCAACACGCGGCTGGTCCTATGGCGGGGGCATCGTCGACCCACGCACCGGCGAAATCATGAAAGGAAAAGTCACCCTCGGTTCGTTACGCATTCGCCAGGATTACCTGATTGCCGAGGGACTGCTTGCGCCGTACGGTGACGAGGAGCGACCGGACATACCGATGGAAATGGCGCTTTCCCGTATTCGCCAGTTGTCGGCACACGAGGTCGGTCACACGATCGGTTTCGCGCACAACATGGCCGCGAGTTCGCAAGGACGCACGTCGGTTATGGACTATCCGCATCCACTGATTCAGTTCGACGCCGACGGTCGCATAAACCTGGACCAAGCCTACGCCGTCGGCATTGGTGAATGGGACAAGCGCACCGTACTGTATGCGTACCAGGATTTTCCTGACGGGAGTGACGAACGGGCGGGACGCGAGCGTGTCATGGCGGACACGATCGAGTCCGGTTTGCGTTTTGTGAGCGATGAAGATTCCCGGCCGGTCGGAGCCGCTCATCCGCACGGCAGCCTGTGGGACAACGGCGCGGACTCGATTGAAGAGCTCAATCATCTTCTGCAGGTGCGTGCGCATGCGCTGAATAACTTCTCGGAAAGAAACATCCGCCCGGGCAGCCCGCTGGCAACCATCGAGGAGGTGCTGGTGCCTGTCTACCTGTTGCACCGGTTCCAGGTCATTGCGGTGGGCAAGCTGATCGGCGGCGAAGATTTCCGTTACGCGATGCGCGGCGACGGACAGCCGCCGGCAATTCCCGTAACCGCGGACCGGCAACGCGAAGCTATCGCGGCATTGCTGAATACATTGACGCCGTCGGTACTGCGAATCCCGGAAAATGTGCTGGCTCTGATTCCACCGCGTCCGCCCGGTTTTCCGAAATCCAGGGAAACCTTTCCGGGCAACGCGGGCCCACTCTTCGATCCGCTTGGTGCTGTACAAAGCGCCGCGACCCTGACTTTGGACGTCTTGCTGGAGCCGTCGCGCGCCGCGCGCCTCGTCGCATCAAATTCGCGCCAGGAGACGATGCCTGGATTCAGCGAACTGGCCGACGACCTGCTGCGCGTGACCTGGTATGCGCCGCAGCAGCCGGGCCGCTATGGCGACATCCAGCGCGCGAGCAGTAATCTGGCCCTGGATCGATTGATGATGCTCGCGGTAAACAATGCGGCTGAAGCACAGGTCAGGGCGATTGCACTGGACACCGTCAATCGTCTCGATGCGTGGCTTGCGCCTCGCGCGGCGGCGGAAAAAGAGGCGTCCTGGCGCGCGCACTACGGGTTCGCGCGCTTCAGGATAGAGCAAATGCGCAGCAATCCGGCAAGCATCGAACAGATTGCGCCTGTCGTTGTGCCACCGGGCGAGCCGATCGGCACAACTCCGGACTGGTTTTAGGGTAAGGGGAGGCAGCTATTATGTTCGGACTCCCGTTAGAAACGTCGCTCGTGGTATTTGGCTTCCCTGCCGCGTGGATTATCTATACCGCGGTATTCCTCTATCGGTCGCGAGACTGGGTCAAAGACTCGTCCGAGGATGAGGGATCATGAGCGGGACCGTTATTTTCTTCCTCGTCCTTTATTACGTGATCGTGCTGGGCATCGGATACTGGGCGATGCGGCGCGGCGCGGGCGACGATCTGGAGGGTTACCTGCTCGGCGGCCGCGACGTTGGCCCCATGACGACCGCGCTGACACTGCAAAGTACCTCGATGAGTGGCTACATGTTCCTCGGCGCCGGGGGGCTGGGTTTCGCTCAGGGCTACTGGGCAATGTGGTTTGCCGTTGGCGACATTGGCGGCGGTGTCCTGAATCTTTCGATCATTGGCAGGCGCATGCGGAAGTTGTCGCAAATGATGGGTGCGCTGACATCGATCGAATATCTCGAAAAACGGTATCCGTCCGCAGCGGTTCGCCTGTTTGCCGGCGTGCTCACGGTGTTCCTGCTGGGCTTTTACGTGTTGGCTCAATTTATCGCCGGCGGCAAGGGAATGGCGCTGGTAACCGGTATCCCGTATCCCGCGGCGCTTGCGATCGCGGTCGGTATCATCCTGATCTACACTTTCATGGGCGGCTACCTGGCGGTCGCTTACACGGACTTTTTTCAGAGTATCGTGATGCTGGTCGGCGTCATGTGGATCGTAATCGCGGCTTTGTCAGAACTGGGTGGCCTGACGGCCGCCAACAATGCTATTTCGAACGTCGATCCGACCCTGCTATCAATGTGGGGCAGAGACCTTGGCTTTCAGGGGCAATGGGGCGTGGTGGCCGGCGCGCTGTTGATTTTTTCCGTCGGTTACATGGGCTGGCCGCACGTGGTTACGCGGCATATGGCAATGCAACGCCCGGCGACAGCCCGTCGAGCCGGATTATGGGCGACGCTCTGGAACCTGTTTTTTGTGCCTGCCCCGTACCTGGTGGGTATCCTGGCGATACTCATTCTTCCCGGTCTCGATGATCCTGAGATGGCGATTTTCCGGGTCGCCGAAAAACTCCTGCCTGCCGCTGTAACCGGCCTCGTGATGGCAGCCATTATGGCGGCAATAATGTCGACCGCGGATTCGTTACTGTTGCAAACAGGCTCAATCGCGTCGCGCGATCTTTACGAACGCTTCATCCAGCCAAACGCTTCCGAGCGGCAAATGGTTCTGGTGTCGCGTGGTCTGGTTTTGGCTATCGCCATCATTGGCTACCTCGTCGCACTCGTCGAGCCGCCGTCGGTCTTCAGTATCGTGATCTTCGCGACTTCGGTGCTTGGCAGTGCATTTTTGCCCGCCTATGTGTGTGCGGTCTGGTGGAAAAAGGCGAATACGCCCGGCGCGCTCACATCCATGGTGACGGGTGCCGCCGTTGCATTCGCCTGGGAGTACACCGGCTACGTTGAGTCGACACAAATTGCGCCGATGCTGGCAGGCGTGATCAGTTCGACGACCACCATGGTTGTCGTCAGCCTGCTGACCCAAAAGATTGCGCCAGTGCCGGCCGACATACTCGAAATCATGGATGAAGCAGCCGCGATCGGGCCGATTCCAAAACGATTGCTGGCCACGAGCGACCCAACGCTCGCCGCCGAAGCCGCCGCGGTCCAGGCAGCGATCGATAGCGGAGCGAGATAATGAGTGAACGTGAGCACGTAATCATTGCCCGTACGTCCTTTTCCGCGACTGACGCTCTTTGTTTCGCAGCGTCGCTGACAGGCGATATCGAGGCAAAGGTCGAGTCTGACATCATCTATCCGTACTACTGTTTCGACGCCACCTGTTCGGTGCCAACAATGGTCGGACGAAAAAAAGTGTCGTTGCTATGTCTTGTCGATGCGATCAACGGGCTGGGTGCCACTGCCGACAACTTCGAGCTCAAGAGTGAAGCGGTCGACACAAAGTCGCTGCTGCGCGGCGACATGGGCGATACCGACGCGCGTGAGATCGCGCACAGGACGGTCACGCATCATCTCGGGCGCAAGCTGCGAACCATTACGACTTTCGATGTGTCACTGCAGGCGCGAGGCCTGGTTCACAAACGTTTCTGGATCGTTCAGACAAGCGAGGCGAGAGTGATGGTGGACAGCACGACGGGTGGTTTTCATCCGTTGAAACTGAGGGCAGCCTGATGAAAAAACTGGTCGTATTGCTGAGCGTAGTCCTGCTGCTGGGCGCCTGTGAGAAAGCGCCGGAAGACATGCGGACGAAGGTCGATACCATCCTGCATAACGGCAAGGTCATAACCATTGACGCGAGCCTGTCGATTGCGTCCGCCGTCGCGGTTACCGGAGACAGGATCGTGGCTGTCGGCGGGGAGGAGTTGCTGAACGAGTACGTTGCGGCTAACACGGTCGATCTCGCCGGCAAGGTTCTGATGCCCGGGTTTATTGATTCACACACACATCTCCGCGGTGAGCCGCAACGCTATATCAACCTGACGAAGACAACCTCGATAGAAGAAATCAAGGGGCTCGTTCGTGACAAGGCAGAAGAGCTTGGCAGCGGCGAATGGATCAGCGGCTACGGCTGGTCGGAAGACTTCATGGCAGAGAAAAGGCGGCCGCTACGCGACGATCTCGATGAGGCCGCGCCGGAGAACCCGGTGCTGTTGACACGCGCCGGTGGCCACAGCGCGGTGGCCAACAGCATGGCACTGCGGCGCGCAGAAGTGGATGAGAATACGGAACAGCCGGAGGGGGGCGTCATTGAATCAGGGGCCGACGGTCGCCTGAACGGCGTCATCCGGGAGCGTCAGGAAATCGTTGGTCACCTGATTCCCGAGGCTACTTTCGCCGAAGTCCGGGAAAGCCTGATCGAGGTTTTCAAAGAGCAGCTCAGCATGGGAATCACCAGCTTCACACACGCAACCGGCTCTATTCAGGAATACCCTGAGTGGGAACGTATCTACAGTCAGCACAAAGACGCATTGCCGCGCGCTTCGATGCAGGTTTTCTGGGAGGGTCCCGAGGCGATGGCGGCGTTCGGCAAGAAAAGCGGTGACGGAGACGAGCACCTGCGGGTCGGCCCTATCAAGATATTTGTCGATGGCGGGTTCACCGGACCGGCGGCCTACACCAAGGAGCCCTACAAAGGCGAGACTGACTATCGCGGCAAACTCAGTATTGATCCCGGCGAGTTGACAAGAATTATCCGCGAACTGAATGCGGCTGGCTGGCAAACCGGAATTCATGCGATTGGCGATGCCGCGATCGAGCTGGTGGTTGACGAACTGGCAATGGCGCTCGATCAAACGCCGCGGGTTGATCACCGGCATTACCTGAATCATTTCACCATTATGCCGTCGGCAGAAACCATGAAAAAAATGGCGGAGTACGGCATTGCGATTACGCAGCAACCGAATTTCACCTACACGCTGGAAGGTCGATACGTCGACTATCTTGATGGCGAGCGCCTCGAACACAACAATCCTCTGCGAACGCCGATGAACCATGGCATCCATGTCGCAATATCCAGTGACATCCTGCCGATCGGTCCTCTGGTCGGTATTTATGCCGCGGTCACGCGTAAAGGCATGTCAGGCCGGATCTTCGCGGCAGATGAGGCGCTTTCAGTAATGGAGGCTCTGCAGGCGTATACGCTTTATGGCGCATACCTGTCATTCGAGGAAGGCGTCAAGGGAAGTATCGAGCCCGGCAAACTGGCGGACATGATCGTTCTCGACCAGGATATCCTGAGCATTGATCCGGCTCATATTATGGACGTCAAGGTTCTGCAAACCTGGCTTGGCGGTAAACTCGTTTACGAACATCAGGACACGGGGGGCAACTGATGACCAGGCTACGTATATCCCGGCGGGATTTTATTAACGGCTTCGCACTCAGCGTCGCAGTCGGCAGTGCCCTGTCACCGCTGGAATTACTGGCACAGGCCGCCAAACGTAAGGGCCACTATCCACCGGGATTGACAGGTCTGCGCGGCGATCACGCTGGGTCTTTCGAAGTGGCTCACGCGCTGTCCTGGCAAGGCGCGACCTGGCCGACACCGGAGGCGCTGACCGACGATATTTACGACCTCGTCGTGGTTGGTGGCGGCTTGTCCGGCCTGGCGGCCGCGTTTCGCTTTCGTCAGGAAGCTGGCAATGACGCTCGCATACTGGTTATCGATCCCCACGATGACTTTGGCGGGCATGCAAAGCGCAATGAATTCGATGTTGATGGCAAGCATCTGATCGGCTATGGCGGCAGTCAGTCCATTGATACGCCAGGGCATTATTCGCCCGGCGCATCGCAAATACTGAAAGATATCGGTATCCACACCGAACGGTTCTACGATTATTTTGACCGAAGTTATTTCAGCGACAGGAAGCTCGGCAGCGGAATTTATTTCAGCAAGGAAAAGTACGGCGCCGATAGTGTGCATCCAAACGTTGTTCGCGGCTTCGGTGCCGGAGATACAAGCCAGGTCGCCGATATCGTCAACGGTTATCCACTGACGGACGATGCGAGAAAAAGTTTTGTTCAGCTGTTGACGGCCGAGACAGACTACCTGCCTGAGCAAACCCGCGACGAAAAAATCGCGTTCATGAAGACCATTAGTTATACCGACTATCTGCGCAAGCATGTAAAGGTCGCGGAAGACGTGGTGGTGTTGCTGCGTGACACCATCAAGGGGCTTTGGGGTGTTGGTTACGATGTGCTATCGGCGCTCGAAGGATATCGACTTGGCATGCCGGGCACCGCTCATCTCGGCATCGGGGAGCTCGAGGGCGAGCCCGCTGGCCGCGACGAGCCCTATATTTTTCACTTTCCGGATGGCAATGCCGGCGTTGCCCGGTCCATTGTTCGTCAGCTGATACCGAACGCCGTGCCCGGCAATACCATGGAAGACCTGGTCCTCTCGCGAGTCGACTACGAACTTCTCGACCAGGAAACCAGCAACACCCGGATCCGGTTGAGCAGCACGGCGGTCGACGCACGCCATGTCGAGGGCGATAGGTTCGTCGATGTCACTTACGTCACGCAGGGTCAGGCGCAACGCGTGCGCAGCAAGCACGTCGTCATGGCCTGTGACAATAAAATCATTCCGCATATTTGCCCTGAAATGCCTGAACACCAGGCCGAAGCAATCGGCAAGGCAACAAAAATTCCGCTCGTCTATATAAGCGTTGCCATTCGGAACTGGAAAGCGTTCGAGAATCTCGGTTACCAGAGCTTCTATATTCCCCAGCCGAAACTCATGCATTCCTTCGGCATGGATTTCCCGGTGAGCATGGGCGGTTATAGTTTCACGCAAAACTCGAGCGAACCGACGATCGTGCACGGTACCTATGTGCCTACGGCGCCGGACAAGGGATTGACGGAACGCGAGCAACACGTGCAGGGCAGGAGAGACCTGTATGCGAAGACGTTCGACGATTTTGAACGAGATATCGTCGCTGCCATGAGCGGCGCCCTTGAAGGCGGTGGTTTCGACGCAGAACGTGATATCGCGGGGCTTACTGTCAATCGCTGGCCGCATGGCTATGCCTATGAATACAACGAGCTCTTCGACCCGCCGGAATGGAGCCGCGAAAGCGGTCCGCATTTGCTGGGGGCCGCCCGGATGGGCAGAATCTCTATTGCCAATGCAGACGCATCCGCCTACGCCTACATAAACGGCTCATTCGATGCTGCGATTCGTGCGGTAGACGAACAGCTCGACAAGACCTGACAATATGGAAGACGCCAGCGCAGTCATTCTCATACCGACATTAGTCGTTTTTGTTCTCGCGATTTTCACCCACCGGCCCATTGAGTCGCTCATTGCAGGTTCGCTGGTCGGGCTCATCATGATTCACGGCACCGGTTTCATCGGTGGCTTTGCCGAAACATCGATCAATGTGATGACGGACGAGGATGTTGCCTGGGTGATTCTCGTCTGCGGGTTCATGGGAAGCCTGATCGGGATATTGATCCGAACGGGCTCGACCAGTTCGTTTACGACGACCATGTCCCGCTACGTCAAGTCGAAGACGAGTGCCCTGATGGCTGCGTGGGTCCTGGGTATTTTCATGTTTGTCGATGATTACCTGAATTCGCTGGCGGTTGGGTCAGCGATGCGCAGCCTCACCGACAAGTACAGAATTTCCAGGGAAAAGCTGGCCTATGTCGTCGATTCCACGGCCGCGCCGATCAGCGTGATCATTCCGTTTTCCACCTGGGGTGTGTTTTTCGCTGGCCTGATCGTTGCGAACGGCATCGCGCCGGAAGGCGAGGGGCTAAATACCTACATCAAGGCAATTCCCTACATGTTGTATGCCTGGGTAGCCGTACTCATAGTTCCGCTGGTGGCGTTCGGCAAAATACCGTCGCTTGGGGCGATGCGAAAAGCCGACGAACGCGCTGAAACGACCGGCGTCACCGTGCCGCCCGAGGCTGAACACATTGAGGCTGCGAACCAGTCCATCCAGGCGCGGCCGGACATAAAGCCGCGAATGGCCATGTTCGTCGTGCCGATGGTCACGCTCGTCGCGGCGACGCTGTATTTCGACAAGGACTTCCTGGTCGGAATCTATATCACGCTTGGCGGCACAACGATCTACATCCTTGCCTCCCGCATGATGAGTATGAATGACACCTTCAACACCATCATCGACGGGTTCAAGATGATGGTTGAACCGCTGGGTGTGCTGGTTGCCGCGTTTATTCTGAAGGACGTGAATGACGCCCTGGGTCTCGCACCTTATATTGTGACCGCGATGGAGCCTGTCCTTACGGCGCAATCGCTTCCCGTGGCGATATTCGCTTCAATGGCACTGGTCGCGTTCATGACCGGGTCCAACTGGGGGGTATTCGTCATCATTTTGCCTATCGTTACGGCGCTGACGAACAGTCTCGGCGCAGATATGATGCTCGTGCTCGGCGCAACGCTGTCCGCAAGCACATTCGGTAGCCATGCCTGTTTTTATTCCGATGCAACGGTGCTGACTGCTCAGGCCTCCGGTTGCACACCTTTTCAACACGCTATAACACAGTTACCGTATGCGCTGATTGGCGCGGCGATTACGATCGTCGGGTACCTGGTGCTCGGCTACCTTTAATTGATGCGGCGAGTACGCTGCTCCTTGAGAGAAGCGGTCGCCACCATCAACATGCTGGTCTCCGTTGCCGTCATCGCTTGTACTGACAAAAAAAGGGCGGAATCGACGTGTTTGCGGCGAACATCGGCAAGAAAGTTGTGACTGGAAGAACCTTCACGCGGCCGGATACAGTTGCAACGTAGAGCTGCGGGACAAATGCGTTCGGCGCCACACGCCTGAGGAGTAACGAGGGGAAATGCCGGTGGGGGTTGCTACGGCTTGAATACGGCATAGAGAACTTAAGGGCGCAGCGCCGTGCGGCGTCGGCGAGTTGATGTATAGGTTAGAGGGTGCGATGGTGTTGACATCGTCCGACGGCACTGTACAAAAGATCGGTCCCGGGGAGGCAGTGACAATTCCCGAAAAACGGGTTGGTATTGTGGAGGCCGACCGATATCTGCGGGTATGGGTTTTACGCCTGGAAAATTGATCCGGGCTCAAACGAAACAGAACACACGAGGAAGAGACGATGAAGAAAATCATAGTAACGACAATTATTTTAGGGGCCGCCGCGGTTGCGATTTCCGCAAACCATGAAACAGCAGTGCCGGTGAAAATCAGCAAACAGGACATGAGCGGCAGCATTTTTTCCAGCGACAACATGATCAGGACAGAACACGAGAGTGGCAATGTCACGCTGGATGTCACGACGCTGTTGTCCAGCGACAAGAAATTCGCATCCGGAATGTACAAGTCCGGTAAAAGCTATTTCGAGGCAACGGAACCGTATGGCGTTGACGAGTTCATGTACTTTATCGAAGGCGGTGTGACGCTGACATCGTCAGACGGATCGGTACAGGTTATCAATGCCGGCGACGCGGTCACCATTCCCAAGGAATGGACTGGAATTTGGGATACCGAGGGATATACGAAAATCTGGGTTATCTATTCCGAGGATGGCTCGGGACTATAAAGCGCGATCAGAGGGGCGATCATGAGTCGGTTTTCACGTAGAAAGTTTCTTGGTACTTCGGCGGTTTTGCCGCTGGGTTTTGGGCTGAGTGCGGGCGCTGCAGCCCAAAACGGTCGATTGACAGGCACGGCGACGATCATCGTAACGGGCGCCAAAGTGCTGACAATGAATGCGGAACAACCGCTTGCCGAGGCAATAGCTATTCGCGATGACCGGATTCTTGCGGTCGGTTCGAACGAGGAGATTCTGTATTTCGCCAATGCGAGTACGGAGCGGGTTGACGGGCGCGGTATGACCGTTACGCCCGGGTTTATTGATGCCCACAGTCATCCGCTGTTTGCCGAAGAGGCGGTTGGCGTCAACGTCAATCTGCGACGTATCGACGACGTGAAGGCGGCGCTTGCCGGCAAAGCGGCGAATACGCCGCCAGGGCACTGGGTGCGCGGGGTCATGTACGACGATACCAAGTTCGAAGACGAACGACCGCTTAACCGGCAGGATATCGACGATGTCGTTCCGGATCACCCCGTCTACGTGGGACATCGCGGCGGCCACACCGGCGTCGTCAATTCCATGGCCTTCGAGATGGCGGGGGTCAGCAACGACACGCCGGATCCGGAAGGCGGGCGTTTTTTCCGCGAAGGCGGCGAACTGACCGGCAAGGTCGCGGAACATGCCCGAGAAGTATTTTTCGATGTCGGTACCTGGCCGGTAATGGACCGTGCCGTCAGGCAACAGTCGGCGACAATTTCCTCAAGGAACATGGCGGCGGCCGGGCTGACTTCGACGACCGATGCCTACGGCAATTTCGACGATATGGTTGCCTATCAGGATGCCCGCGATGCCGGAGAGCTCGATATTCGCATGTCATTCATGCCGGGTGGCAACAGCAAGGTTTACGAGGGGCTAAAGACCGCAGGTATTCGTTCGGGATTTGGCGACGAGATGATTCGGATCGGTGCGGTCAAGTTTTCGGCCGATGGCTCAGCGTCGGAACGTACGATGTATATGAGCACGCCTTATGAAGGTACGGACGATCACGGCATCCTGACGATGTCGCAGGAAGAAATTTATGCGGCAGTGGACGACGCCGTCGCACACGGTTTTCGTGTTGGTATCCACGCGAATGGGGATCTCACGATCAGCATGGTAATGAACGCCTACGAACGGGTGCTAAAAGATTACACCGGTCCCAATCCGCGGCATCGTATCGAGCACTGCTCGCTGATAAACCCGGAACTCATCCAGCGTATTCGTGCCGCGGGCGTGGTGCCGGCGCCCTTTTATACGTATGCCTATTACCACGGCAACAAGTGGGTTGACTACGGCGAGGAAAAGATGGAGCACATGTTCGCGCACCGGAGTTTCCTTGACGCGGGTATTCCGGTTGCGCCTGCATCGGACTATACGCCGGGCCCCTACGAGCCGATGATGGCGATTCAGAGCATGGTTACGCGAAAAGACATGCGTGGTCGAGTCTGGGGACCGAGTCAGCGCGTGACTGTGACCGAGGCCATGCGCATCTGCACTGTACATGGCGCTTATGCTTCGTTCGAGGAAGATATCAAAGGCACGCTCGAGCCGGGCAAGCTGGCCGACTTCGTAATCCTGGAGAACGATCCGCACGATGTCGATCCGGATTCAATCGTCGACATTAAAATAATCCGCACCGTACTGGGCGGGCGAACCGTCTATGAAGCGTAAGCTCAGTTTTCTTGCCTGCCTGCTACTGGTCGGCTGCAATCAGGCACCGAAGCCTGGTGTGGATGCAGTTTTCCTCGGTGGAACCGTATGGACCCTGGACGATTCGATGCCGCTTGTTGAGGCGCTGGCCGTGGACGGCGACGAGATCGTTTATGTGGGCGACAATGACGGCGCACTGGCACTGGCAGGCGACAACACGGTTCGCTACGAGCTTGACGGCAAGATGCTGTTGCCCGGATTCATCGACACGCACATGCACCCGATTACCGGCGGTGCGTACGCCAAGGCGCTGAGTCTCGATACATTCGGCACCGTGGACGAATGGGTGCAGGCCATCAGGGACTATGCCGATGAGAACAGCGACCTGCCGCTGATCTTCGGCTACGGCTGGTTGTCGACGACCTTTGGCCCGGAAGGCCCCCAGCGAGAGCTGATTGACGAGGTTGTGAAGGATCGGCCGGTGCTGATCATGGACGAAGGATTTCACGGCGCGTGGGCAAATTCGCGTGCGCTCGAGGAATTGAATATTACCCAGGATACCGCCGACCCGGTGCCCGGGTTCAGTTACTACAAGCGTGACGAAAACGGTGACGCCACGGGCTACCTGCTCGAAGGAACGGCAGGCAGCGCGATGCAGAGCCTGAACGTCATTACCCAGGACGTGGTTGTCGACGGAACCGCCTACGTAATAGATACCCTGAATGCTTACGGGATTACGTCAGCATTCGATGCCGGCGCGCTCGGCTACGAAGATCAGCTGCCACAGATACTGGGGCGCCTGGAAGACGGTGGCGATCTGAGCATCCGCCTGGTCGGGTCGTACCGGCCAAAAGGACCTGGCGATGTGGATGTAGCGGTTGAGCGAGCGGCAAAATGGCGCGCCAGCCTGAAAGGCGACCGCTACCACTACCGTTTCCTCAAAATCATGCAGGACGGCACCGTGGAAGGCAGAACAGCCGCCATGTTTGAAGATTACCAGGGCGAACCCGGCAACAGCGGCGAGTCCGTTTTTACGGAAGACGAGATGGCAACGATGATCGTTGGCGCAGCTGCCGAAAACATCGACGTTCATGTGCATGCGCTGGGTGAGCGCGCGGTGCACGAGACGCTGAACGCCATCGAGATTGCCCGCAAAACGCATCCCGGCAGTAGCACCCGCTATGCGATTTGTCATATCCAGGTGATCACCGACCAGGATCTGCCGAGATTTGCCGAGCTGGACGTTATTGCACAGAGCACGCCGTTGTGGGCCTCGTACGATACTTACGGTGAACAATTTGTCAGCGAGGACCAATTCAACCGGTTTTGGCGTTTCAACAGTCTGAAAGAGCTTGGCGTGCGTTTGACCTGGGGCAGCGATTTTCCCGCCAGCGGGGCCGGCATGCTGGGTATGTCGCCGGTCGTGCAGATGGAAATCGGGCACACGCGGCAAAGTCCTGGCGAGCCCGACGCGCCGGTCCAGCCGCGCGAATCCGAGCGCCTCGATCTTCCGTCGCTGTTACGCGGCTACACTATTGATGCCGCTTACCAGCTGCATATGGAAGATCAGATCGGCTCGCTTGAAGTCGGCAAAAAGGCAGACCTCGTTGTCCTGGACAGAGATCTCTTTACAGCGGATCCCTACAGCATTCACGAAACCGCGGTGGTGATGACCATTCTGGGCGGAGAGGTCGTGTATCGAGCCGCGAACGCCGACTGAAACGGTCCGGCAGGATTCCCGTGATCGGCGGACGGGTGCCGGACAAGGAAAATCGACCAGTCGCCCTGCGTCAGCCGGTAGCGAAAGGCGCAGGAAAATCGTCGATTCTGTAACCAAACCTGTTCAGACATCCTATAAGCAACCAGACAACTGCTTAACTGAGGAATGAACATGAGCAAACTGTGCGCTGGCCTGGTGCTGGCCCTGACTACCCTGATCCCCCTGGCTGGCAACGCGGAAGTTGCGGCAGGTGGCTTGCCCGACAATACCATCTGGTACCTGCATGCTGACCTCGACGCCATGCGCAAGAGCGATGCCGGAAGCGCCGTCTACAAGTGGTTTGAGGGTGAGGTCGTCGTGGAGGTGAAAGACGAAATAGGCATTGATATCAGCAAGGAAGTCGACTCGATTACGGCTTTTGCAGGCCCGGACAACAGCACAATTGTGATTGTGAGCGGGCCGATGACGCAGACAACACAGGAGAAGTTGCTGGCTCTGGCTGCGAGCAGAGGCCCTGTTGACCCCCGTGAATTCAAGGGCGACACCTATTATTTCTTCGGCGAAGAGGATGATATCGATGACAATGGCGATCAGCCTTTCGAAGACCTCAATGAAGCGGTGTTCGTGAGTTTCGCCGTGAAAGACAAGGCGCTTATCGCCGGAACCGAGGCCCAGATGAAGGAACTGCTGGAGAACAAGGGCAAAGTATCGGGCGCTGGCAGCCACAGCGGTGCGTTACTCGTATTATCGGCAAACAAGACGCTGGTTCAGGCTGGCATGAACACCGACAGCATCATGGATGCGGACGATGATGACGACGACTGGGAGTCCAATATCGTGCGTAACACGAAGCAGGCTGCACTGCTCATGGCGGATGAATCCGGCCAGCTGGCGATCGAGGCCAAGCTGGAGTCGACGGACCCGAAGATGGCTCAGGCCATTGGCGGTATCGTGAACGGCCTGATTGCATTGCAAGCCTTCAACTCCGAACTCGGGCCGGAGATTCAGGGTTTGATGCGCAATACCAAAGTCGATGTTCTGGAGAATATTTTGTCCATCAATATGGTAATTGACCCTGGTCTTATTGTTTCCATGCTCAATGACTGAGCAGCCGGGCGGACGATGGTGAAAGCGGGAAGAGCGTGTTGACGGATGAACAACTGGTGGCGGCGTCGCTGGACGGATCGGCAAATGCTTTCGATGAAATCGTCGGTCGCTACCAGCAGCGGCTGCTTCGCTTCCTGCTTACACGCTCGTCGAGCAAGGCGGACGCGGAAGATGCCGTCCAGGATACGTTCATCAACGCGTATCGCTACCTGGAGAGCTACGATTCGCGCTGGCGTTTTTCGACCTGGATTTACCGAATCGCCATTCGCAACGCCGCGCGCCAGCGACGTCCGGAATGGCACGATGCGGACGTTGAACTGGTGGCCGATGCCGATCCGCTGCAGGACTGCATCGATCACTCGGAGTATGAAAATGTGTGGATGCTGGCCAAGCGCCTGCTTTCCGAAGAGGCTTACAATGCAATGTGGCTGCGCTATGTCGAGGACCTTTCGGTGAGGGAGATATCCACCGCGCTGGACAAATCAGCTTCCTGGACCAAGGTAACCCTGCTGCGCGGTCGGCGAAAACTCACGAAAGAGCTCGCCGGCGACAGTTCCGCGGCGGAAGCGAGAGAGAGTTATGGACGAATTTGAAAAGAGATTGAAACGCGACTCGGATGCCATTCAGGCCGACGTTTCACCGGCGCTTCGCGCCCGTATTGATGCGTCGCTGCTCAGCGTCGAGCAGGTACGGCCGGCCAGTCAGGGGAAGGTACCGGTGTCAGGCAACCTGTGGTGGGCCAGCAGCCTGACCGGGCTGGCGGCTGCGCTGATGGTGATTGTATTGATTAACTGGGATCGTCCCGGCGAGCCTGATCTGCCAGCGGAGCAGGTGGCCAGCGCGACGGTGCCAGCGGACCCGGACCCGTTGCTGACACCACCCATGCTGGATATTCGGACAGCCGATTTCACGAGCCCACTTGAGGACGAACTGGTCAGGTTGCAGTCCGATTTGGAGAAAGCCCGCAAGACAGTCAGGAAAGACCTAGACTTCACGTTCTGACCGACCGCTTCGCGGCGCCCGCCGCGTATTTCATTGCTAATCAAGATCTTGGAGCCCGCCTAGCACAAGACTGGTCGGCTGTCTCTAGTGGAAATCAACCCGCGAATCATCTATCCTCGACGGAACCGCCAGGCACCGGTTTAAGGGGAACCCGCCTGGCGAGATGGTCAGTTCGCTAATAACTAATAAAAGTGACAACGCAAAAGATCGGCATGGGGATGCCGCGGGGGATCCACACCTACACGAACACGTAATAAAAATGCGCTCTGATCGAAGCAAAGGCCCGACGGCGTTTCTGTAGCCGCAAAACCATTCTCGATTTCAAAGATATAAGGATGCAATAGGTATGCCTATAGCAGTTGTGCTTATCTTGCTGGTCTTCGGAAGCCTGGTCTTCCATTTCATGAGTCCATGGACCTTCACGCCGCTGGCATCAAACTGGAGCCAGATCGACGACACGATCAACATCACGTTTTGGGTCACCGGTTTCGTTTTCGTCGCCGTCAATCTTTTCATGGCCTATGCCGTCATCAAATACAGAGCCAAGGAAGGCAGTCGCGCAACCTACGACCCTGAAAACAAAAAACTCGAAACCTGGCTCACGATTCTGACGTCGGTCGGGGTCGCCGCGATGCTGACGCCCGGACTTTTCGTCTGGGGTGATTTTGTCAACGTGCCCGACGACGCCATCGAAATCGAAGCCGTTGGTCAGCAATGGCACTGGACCTACCGGCTTCCCGGCGATGACGGCCAGTTCGGCAATGTAAAAGCCGAGCTTATCGACAACGAAAACCCGTTCGGAATGGATCCCGAGGATCCTCTCGGTCGGGACGACATATTGATCCACAACCCCGAGATGCATCTTCCGCTTAACGTGCCGGTGAAAGTGAACCTGCGCTCCAAGGACGTATTGCACGATTTCGCCGTCGCCCAGTTCCGCGTCAAGATGGACCTCGTGCCCGGAATGGAAACCTACCTCTGGTTCACACCAACGAAAACGGGCACGTACGAAGTGCTGTGCGAAGAGCTTTGTGGAATCGCACATCACACCATGCGTGGCGCTATTGTTGTTGACGAACAGGCTGATTTCGATGCATGGGTTGCACGTCAGTCGACCTTTGCAGACACACAAAACATACCTGCCGGAAATGCCCAGGCCGGTGCGGCGCAATATGCAGTCTGCGCCGCCTGCCACGGTCAGCAGGGCGAAGGCTTGCAGGCGCTCAACGCGCCGAAGCTGGCAGGCCAGGAGGGCTGGTATTTGCGGCGCCAGCTCCAGGGTTTCAAGGCGGGCCATCGTGGCACCAATCCGGATGACGTGTTCGGCCGGCAAATGGCGCCAATGGCCGCAACACTTGCCACTGACGCTGCGGTGGAAAATGTCATTGCGCACATCCGGACGTTCCCGGATAACCCGTCGCCGAGCAGCATCGAAGGTGACACGGTCAGCGGGCAAAAAATTTATAACGTTTGCACTTATTGCCACGGCAGCAATGCCGAGGGCAACCAGGCGATAAATGCACCTCGCATGGCGGGGATGTCGGACTGGTACCTGGCTAACCAGCTGAAGAATTTCCGCTCCGGAGTCCGTGGGCAGCATGCGCAGGACTTTTACGGCAAGCAAATGGGTTTCATGGGCAGGAATCTGCAGACAGACCAGCAGATCAATGATGTCGTCGCATACATTGGCACCTTGTAGGCCGGTAGCGAAGCATGGCAGGTATTTACGATTTAGAAAAAAGACTGCATTAAGGGGATCTTAATGGCATACGTTTCAATCGCTGATCGCGACCACGAAGTTGAACACCACGATCCGGACACTTTTATTTCCAAATACGTCTGGAGCCAGGACCACAAGGTCATCGCAATCCAGTACGGCGTTCTTGCGATACTGATTGGCTTGGTCGGCATGCTGCTGTCCAGCATGTTCAGGTTGCAGCTTGGTTTCCCCGACACCTTTGCGTTCATCAATCCGGAGAACTATTACCAGTTCGTCACCCTGCACGGAATGATCATGGTTATCTACCTGCTGACGGCCCTGTTTCTCGGCGGTTTCGGTAACTACCTGATTCCGCTGCAGCTTGGCGCGAGAGACATGGTGTTCCCGTTCATGAACATGCTCAGCGTCTGGGTCTATGCGTTGTCGGTTCTGATCCTCGTCGCCAGTTTCTTCGTGCCAGGCGGCGCTACCGGCGCTGGCTGGACCCTCTATCCCCCGCAGGCGATATCCCCGGGCACACCCGGCGTTGACTGGGGCATTGTGCTCATGCTGTTGTCACTCGCCGTCTTCATCGTCGCGTTCACGATGGGTGGCCTTAATTACGTCACCACGGTACTCCAGGCTCGCTGCAAGGGCATGACGCTGATGCGTATGCCATTGTCAATCTGGGGCATCTTCATGGCAACAATCCTCGGCTTGCTGGCGTTTCCGGCGCTTCTCGTCAGCGCCATCATGATGTTGTTCGACAAACTTCTCGGAACCAGCTTCTTTATGCCGGCCATGATCCAGGCGGGGGAGGCAACCAGCACCGTCGGCGGCAGCCCGGTCTTGTTCCAGCATCTTTTCTGGTTCTTTGGTCATCCCGAGGTATACATCGTAGCGTTGCCGGCCTTCGGCCTTGTCTCCGATCTGTTGTCCACGCACGCACGCAAGAATATTTTCGGCTATCGCATGATGGTCTGGGCCATCATAGCCATCGGTGGCCTGAGCTTTATCGTATGGGCGCATCACATGTACGTAAGCGGCATGAATCCGTACTTCGGGTTCTTCTTCGCGACGACGACGCTTATCATCGCGGTGCCAACAGCCCTCAAGGTCTACAATTGGGTGTTGACGCTCTGGCAAGGCAATATTCATCTGCGTGTGCCGATGTTGTTTGCCATAGGCTTCATCTTCACCTTTACGCATGGTGGCCTTACCGGGTTGTTCCTGGGTAACGTGACGATCGACCTGCCGCTTTCCGATACCTATTTCGTGGTTGCGCATTTCCACATGGTTATGGGCGTATCACCCGTGCTCGTGGTGTTTGGTGCTATCTATCACTGGTATCCAAAAATGACCGGCCGGATGTATAACGAAACGCTCGGTAAATGGCATTTCTGGCTGACGTTCCTCGGCACGTATTCGCTCTACCTGCCCATGCACTACATCGGCTTCCTCGGCGTGCCGCGGCGCTATTTCGCCATGGGCAACACCGACTTTATGCCGGATTCCGCAGTCACGCTGAACTCAAGCATGACAGTTTCGGCCTTGATCATCGCAGCGACCCAGACGATCTTCATCTACAACATGATCTCCAGCCTGAAGAACGGCGAAAAGTCGGGCGGCAACCCATGGAAGGCGACATCGCTCGAATGGCAAACCCCTGACACGCCGCCCAAGCACGGCAACTGGGGCCATTCGTTGCCGGAAGTTCACCGCTGGGCCTATGACTACAGCGTACCTGGCCAGGCCGAGGATTTCGTCCCGCAAAATGTGCCCGAGAGTGAAGTTCCCGTCGGGCGGGAACACGGTCACTAATGTATATCACGCTCATATTTCTGGGACTCATCATGGCCACGATCATCACGTGGCTGCTGCGGCAGACGTTCAATACGCAGCCCTGGGTGACCGAGGCCGCAGACGATGCGGTTTCGGGAACGTCGCTGGATACGAACACCAAGGCGGTGGCACTGACCGTGTTCCTGGCGGTCGCGACATCGGTATTTGCCCTGTTTATCAGCGCCTACACGATTCGTATGGAAGCGCCCGACTGGCGACCGATCGCCGAGCCGACCTTGCTGTGGGCCAATACCGTTATCCTAGTGCTCGCGAGCGTGGCCTATCACTGGACGCGAAATGCGGCGGTCAAGGGTATCGAGAGCCGGGTTCGACCGGGGCTCACGGTATCCGGTGCCCTGACGGTGCTGTTTCTGCTCGGCCAGCTGGTCGCCTGGCGGCAGTTGAACGCGGCCGGCTATTACCTCGACCTCAATCCCGCGAACGCATTCTTCTACCTGCTGACGGCGGTGCACGGGCTGCACATGCTCGGTGGCCTGTGGGTCTGGGCGAGATCGACAATGAAAGTATGGACAGGCGCTGATTCCGACAGCGTCCGGCTAAGCATCGAGCTATGCACCGTCTACTGGCACTTTCTGTTGCTGGTCTGGATCGTGTTGTTCGGCATGCTGTTATCTACTTAAAGAGGAAGGTCACCAATGTCAGATGCTGCAACGATGGACGGGTTACCCGCAGGAGGCAAGGGAGTCATCGCCGACTTTTCTGCCGACAAGCAGTCGTTCCATGTCCCCTGGGGCAAGGCGATGATGTGGATCTTCCTGCTTAGCGACACGTTCATTTTCAGCTGCTTTCTCGTCGGCTATATGCACGTACGGATTGCTGCTACGGATCCGTGGCCATTACCGAGCGAGGTGTTCGCGCTGTCATTCGGCGGTGATCCGATTCCACTTATTCTGATCGCCATCATGACGTTCATCCTGATTACGTCTTCCGGCACCATGGCGCTCGCGGTGAACATGGGTTACCGCAAGGACAAGAAAAAGACCTTCTGGTTGATGGTGGCGACTGCATTACTCGGCGCATCTTTCGTTGGCATGCAGGCTTTTGAGTGGACCAAGCTGATCGTAGACGAAGGCGTTCGCCCGTGGGCCAACCCGATGGGTGCCGCTCAGTTCGGTTCGAGCTTTTTCATGATAACCGGATTCCACGGCATGCACGTTTCTGCGGGCGTCATCTATTTGCTGGTTGTGGCCAACCGGGTCAGAACCGGATTTTATGAACGTCGTGGTGACAATTACGAGATCGTGGAGATTGCCGGTCTGTATTGGCACTTTGTCGACCTGGTCTGGGTATTCATTTTCGCATTCTTCTACCTTTGGTAATCGATAGCAGGAGATAAGTGGTATGGCACAGGAAGGACAACAGCACCCGCTTGGAATCTATTTCAAGATCTGGATTCTTCTGTTCGTATTGAGTTTTTTCTCATACATGGTCGATTATCTGAATTTCCAGGGAGCCACGCGCTGGACCCTGATTCTGCTTTTCATGTTCCTGAAAGCCGGGTTTATCATCGCGATATTCATGCATATGCGATGGGAGCGCCTCGGGCTGAAGCTCGCCATCCTCGTGCCGCCGGTTTTTATTGGCGTACTGATCTGGCTAATGGCGATCGAAGGCAACCATACGGAGTTGACCCGCTTCGAGTTCTTTGGTGAAAGCACGATGGTGCCGCAGGAAGTGCACCACTGAGAGACCAGGCACTTCCGTAGCTGTCACGGGTGCGAGCCTCAAGAGCAGGCTAATCTGCACGCCGGGCCCAGGTACTAAAGATCAATCGGCACCAGCCGTCGTAGTTGCTGTCAACAGAAGGGGCCGTAAAAGAGGGTGGGTCTGTCTTCCGGATCTTGGGCACTAAAGATCAATCGGCACCAGCCGTCGTAGTTGCTGTCAACAGAAGGGGCCGATTGGGGGTTCTTTTTTGGTTACACTTGCTGACTGGTCTAGGGAGCAAAGTGTGAGCAGAGCTATCATCCTGGTTATGGATTCTTTCGGCATCGGTGCCACCGACGATGCAGATCGTTTTGGCGATGTCGGCGCAAATACGCTTGGCAGCATTGCAAGAGTGCGGGCCGAAGCGGGAAATCCACTCAAACTCCCCAATCTCACTCGGCTGGGACTAATGCTGGCGGCTGAAGAAAGCAGCGGGGCCCGTCCCGCCGGCACGGCTGTTGCCAACAAGATAGAGGGCGCCTACGGCTTTGCGGCCGAGCTTTCAAGCGGCAAGGACACGCCCAGCGGCCATTGGGAAATCGCCGGCGTGCCGGTGCTTTTCGACTGGGGATATTTCACCGCCAGTACAAATACGTTTCCACCGGAGCTGCTCGATGAGTTGATCGTGAGAGGAGACCTGCCCGGGGTACTGGGCAACTGTCATTCGTCGGGCACGACGATCATCGCGGAGCTCGGGGAAGAGCATATCGCCAGTGGCAAACCGATCGTTTATACCTCCGCAGACTCTGTGTTTCAGATTGCCTGCCACGAAGAAGCATTCGGGTTGCAGCGTCTCTACGATCTTTGTGATATCGCCAGGGAATTGGTGGACAAATACAACATCGGACGTGTCATCGCGCGTCCTTTCGTTGGTACTAAGAAAGATAATTTCGTGCGTACCGGAAACCGCCGTGATCTCACCGTGCCGCCGCCGTCACCAACGCTGCTGGACCGGCTGGTCGAGAGTGGTGGTGAGGTAATCAGTATTGGCAAGATTGCCGATATTTACGCGAACCGGGGGATAACCAGAAAAATCAAGGCGTCCGGAAATGCCGCGCTTTTTGATGCGACGCTCAGCGCGCTGGAAACCGCAAAGGATCGATCTATCGTATTTACCAATTTCGTCGATTTCGACATGCTTTACGGCCATCGACGCGATGTGCAGGGTTACGCCGAAGCGCTCGAGTATCTTGACGAACGATTGCCGGAGTTGCTTAACAACATGCTGGAAGATGATCTGTTGGTCATCTGTGCCGATCACGGCTGCGATCCGACGTGGCCGGGCAGTGACCATACCCGGGAACACATACCGGTCCTGGTTTACGGTAATTCCGTCCGTCCGGGACCGCTTGGCAAGCGCGATTCGTTCGCGGATATCGGCCAAAGCCTGGCGGTTTTCTTTGGGCTCGAGCCTTTCGAGCATGGCACGAGCTTTCTCGGTTAGGACCACCGAAGCGGAACTGCCAGCAACTACTGACGCATCAGGCCGGTAAGCACGACAGCCCACAGGCCGGCCAGGATCAGCATGCTGACGATAAACACGCGAAACCTGACGATGACGACGTTCCTGCTGAGATGAACGTAGCTGTGCAGAAAGCGCAGCCCGACATAGGCCCATGCGAGCCCAATGATGGCGTTACCGGATTGGCCGCTGAACTGGGCGGTGAGGCAAATTACATAGAACAAGACCGGCGCCTCGAAATGGTTGATAACGTGCCGCGAATAAACCGCCAGTTTTTCCGGCTCCTCGTAGCCGCGGTAAAGGCTGAAGAATCGTGGATCGACTTCGCCGCGTTTGACCGCAAGGTAGCGCAAATGCCCCAGCCGCATCATGCAGAATAGCGTCAGGGACATCATCGCGAAGACAGGGTAAAGTACGTTCATCGTCAGTTCTCCGGCTTGTCAGGAATGATCTTTCGACAATCCGCTATCGCCATCGGCAGGCCTCGACCGTTGCGTAGCGACTTGCCGTTTTTCAAGTTGCTTACGGATATTTTCGAGCTTTCTCTCATGATGCCTGCGTTCTGCCGGAACGACGACAAGTATCCATATTGCAACAAATGCGCCCAGCGCCAGCATTGCCAGGTAGATAAGTTTCATTTCGTGCTTCAACCCTCGGATTGATCTCTGTTTTGCTCCGTTTCCTCGAAATGCCTGGCCACAAATTGCTCCATGCTCCTGACCAGATCGCGCATCGCGGGGATAAGCACAACGAAGAACACGGTGGCGATCGCCAGCATGGAAAACGGAATCCCAATATTTTTGTGGGCAATGACGGCCAGCGCCACAATCCAGACTGCCAGCAAGGTCGCCGATACGTGCCAGTCGCGTCTGCCGGACTTGTTGCCGGATGACTGGTTCATCAACGGTCTGACCAGACGGCCAGTTCGTTCCCGTGCGGGTCGGCAAAGTGAAAACGCCGGCCACCCGGAAATGAAAAGATGTCCTGGCTGATGGTTCCACCGCTTTCGACGACCTTATCCCTGGCCGATTCGAGGTTGCGTGCATACAGAATAACGAGCGCCGCACCGTCTGCGGTGGTGGATACAGCGTCGGCAAGCCGGAAGCCGCCGTCCAGTTTGCCGTCAGTGAACGCCCGGTATTCGGGCCCATAGTCAGTGAAACTCCAGCCGAATGCCTTTTCGTAGAAATTTTGCACGGCATCGAAATTCGCTGCCGGGAACTCAACGTAATCGATTTTTTGATCGTCCTGTGCCATCTTCCCGTCACTCCTCCTGTCGCCCAGTATATACGCCGTTCGCAGATCAACCGAATGTTGCCGTTGCCACGAGTCCGCCTGAGTCAGTCACCCAGCAGCCAGGCCTTCGCTTCAGTCTCGCCGTCGAAAAGGCGCCCCGGCAGACCACGATTGATGAGTACGGTCTCGATAAAGATCGTCATGTCGCGCGCCTTTTCATTGAGTTCGACCCAGGCGATCCGGTATTTTGGCCCGATGCCGAGATCCTCGAAAAGGCGAGCATGTTCGTAGCCGTCGATGGCCTCCATCGCAACCGTCGTATCCGAAATTCCGAGCACGCGAAAGCAATTATCTTCATTACAGGTCTTCACCATCTGCGTCCAAAGATCTGTCGCAAATTCTATGTCCTTGCGCCCGTATGACTGCACGCGGATGAAGTTACTCTCGACGGTAATTTCGAACGAATTACTCATGCGGACATCGGATCTCTCGAGTTTTCACGTTTCCCGCGGTTGCCTCGAACCAATACATTGACGTGTTCCACTTACTTGTTGCGTTCTGCGAGCGCCGTATGAATTCGCGCCGCGAGTTCGGTGGCTTCGCGTCTTACACGCCAGGTATCGATAGTCAGAAATTCGCCATCGCGCATCAGCAACCGACCGTCAACCGTTACCGAAGCCACATCCTGTTCATCCGCAACATAAACGAGGTGCGAGATGACATCGTAAGTCGGGATGAAATGCACATCGTCAAACGAAACCTGGATGACATCGGCACGCATGCCTGCCTCGAGCGAACCAATCTCCTTCCCCAGACCGATTGCCCGGGCGCCACCACGGGTCGCCATGCGGAGGACAGTGCTGGCCGAAAGGACCGTGGGATCCATTGTGTCGACCTTTTGCAGCAACGCCGCCAGTCGCATTTCCTCCCACATATCGAGATCATTGTTGCTGGCGGCGCCGTCGGTGCCCAGACCGACAAGGACACCGGCCTCTAGCATTTTGGCGACCGGCGATATTCCGGACGAGATTTTCATATTGGAAGTCGGATTATGAATCACGCCGACTCGCCTGTTGGCAAGAATCTTTATTTCGTTTTCCGTCGGCCATACAACGTGAGCGCCGATCGTAGGTCCGTCCAGAAAACCGATCGATTCGAAGTACTCAATGCTGGTGGTGCCGTAAGTGTCCTTCGAGTACTGCACCTCGAAGGGTGATTCCGACATGTGAATACTGATTGGAACGCCCGCCGTATTGGCAGCGGCCCGGGTCGCTGCGAGCTGCTCCGTGTTCAGTGTGTAATTTGCGTGTGGGCCCCAGATAGGCGTAATCCGGGAGTTGCGGTCTTTCCAGTTATCGATGAACACCTGTCCCTTGACCAGGGAGTCCGCCGCGCTTTCAGCATCCGGACTGCGCTGGTCGATGACAGTCGCGGAAACAAGGGCTCTGAGGCCGCATTGGTCGACGACCTGTGCAATCGTATCCGGGTAGTAATACATATCGACAAACGTCGTTGTACCACCGCGAATCATTTCCCAGCAAGCCAGTTCCGTACCGATGCGGACAAACTCATCGTCAACGAACTCGACTTCGGCGGGGAAAATGTAGTTCTGCAGCCAGTCCATCAGGTCCAGATCATCGGCAACACCACGCAGCAGAGTCATGGCCGCATGTGAGTGACCGTTAACGAGGCCTGGCATCACGACCCGGTTCGCGCCATCAAGATGGCCCTTTGCTTTGAACTCGTTATTGATCTCCGCCGCCGGACCCACCGCAAGGATGACACCATCGTCAATCGCCACCGCACCATTCCGCAGGACGGTGCCCGAATCGTCCATGGTGACGAGGTAATCGCCTTCGATGATCAGATCAATTGCACCAGCGTCCGTCCCGGCAGTCGCCGGAGGGTCGCTGAGCGGTGGTTCCGATCGCGAACAGGCGAGCAGGACTGCGCAGAGCAATACAGTGAAAAGGCGCCTGACGAGGCTGGTTACCGCGGCTATATCTGTCATTATTCTTCTACGGGATAATCATTTGCAGAGCGCTCATTCTAACCCGTTCCGTCGCCGATTCTGTACTTCACCGGGAATCCCCTGATCAAGTGATTATTAAGTAATTATTTGAAAAATATAGAATTATTCTCAATTGTCTGTTTCAATTGGGTCACCCATCGAGTCGAGACCGTGAGTTTGCCTGACATCATAGGACAATCGCTGCCAACGTTCCGGGCGCCCGCCGGCGGTCACCTGAGCGGCGACATGCTCGCCGGCTATCGCGAGGCCGGCGTGCTGATTCTGGAGAACTTCGTGCCAGTTTCTGCCTGCAATGCCCTTAAAAAGAGAGCGAGCGAATTGGTAGCAGCTTTCGATCCCGCCGATGTCAGGAGCGTTTTCTCGACGACTGACCAAAAGCAGCTGGATGACCGGTATTTCATCGAGTCCGGAGACAAGATTCGATTTTTCTTTGAGTCCGGCGCCTTTGACGAGTCAGGCAGGCTGACGCAGCCGAAAGAAGAATCGCTGAACAAGATGGGGCATGCCATGCACGACCTCGATCCGGTTTTCGACCGGTTTTCGCACTCGCCGGAACTTGCCGCGATTGCGGAGCATGTTGGATGCCGCAGGCCGGGCATCATTCAATCGATGTACATATTCAAACCGCCGAAAATCGGTGGCGAAGTGGTGTGTCACCAGGACTCAACCTATATCTACACCGAGCCGGAATCCTGCGTTGGCTTCTGGTTTGCGCTCGAAGATGCAACGCTCGAAAACGGCTGCATGCATTTCATTCCCGGGGCGCACCGCGAGCCGTTGAAACAAAGAAATTTTCGCAGCGGTGAATTCGAACTGACCACGAAGGTGCTCGACGCTGAACCATGGCCGGAACACCGCAAAATTCCGGCCGAAGCAAAAGCCGGTACATTGGTTGTTTTCGACGGGCGCGCTCCACACATGAGCGGTCCCAATTATTCCGACAAATCGCGACACGCATACACGCTGCACATCGTCGACCAGGCTTGCCATTATCCGGCGGATAACTGGCTGCAGCGCGGCGCAAGCCTGCCTCTGCGGGGATTCATCTGAGCATGCTGGTCACGGACATTATCCGGACCAAACGCGATGGCGGCGAGCTGTCTCCCGAGCAGATACGCTTTTTCGTCGGTGGCCTCTCCGACGGCAGTATTCCGGCTGAACAGGTATCGGCATTGGCGATGGCCGTGTTCTTTAATTCAATGACCGCGGAAGAGGCGGCGCGGCTGACGATAGCGATGTCCACATCAGGTACGGTCCTCGATTGGCGGGCCGAGAATCTGGATGGCCCGATCGTCGACAAACATTCCACCGGCGGGGTGGGCGACAAGGTCAGTTTCCTTCTGGCGCCGATCGCCGCCGCCTGCGGCTGTTACGTGCCGATGATTTCGGGACGCGGCCTTGGACATACCGGCGGGACGACCGACAAAGTCGAAGCGATTCCCGGCTACAACGCGACGCCGGACTTTTCCCGATTTAGAAAAGTCGTCAGGGACGCCGGCTGCGCAATCATTGGTCAGACCGAAGCGCTGGCGCCGGCGGACCGGCGATTCTATGCAATACGTGACGTTACGGCGACAGTGGAATCGATTCCATTGATAACGGCATCTATCCTTTCAAAGAAAATTGCCGCCGGACTCGAAGCTCTTGTAATGGACATCAAGTGCGGCTCCGGCGCATTCATGCCCACTCTGGACAAAGCCCGGGGCCTGGCGAAAAGCATTATTTCCACCGCGGCGTCCGCGAATCTGAAGACGCATGCGCTGATCACCGACATGAACGAATGCCTCGGGTCGACTGCCGGCAATGCGCTGGAGATTGCCGAGGCCATGGAGTTTCTCCGCAACGATTATCGCGAAACACGTCTCGACGAAGTCGTCATGTCGCTATGCGCGGAAATGCTTGTCGTCACGGGACTCGAGAATAACGTCAACGAGGCGCGTCGCCGGGCAAACGATGCCGTGACCTCTGGCACGGCGGCGGACGTGTTTGGTCGCATGGTGCGCGGCCTCGGCGGCCCCGCCGATTTTGTGTCGGGCTATGAGCGGCACCTGCCGCAGGCAAAGCTTGTTGTGGCGGTTTTTCCCGAGACACCGGGATACCTGGTCGAAATGGATGCCTTCAGGGTTGGCAACGCAATTATCGAGCTTGGCGGCGGTCGCCGTAAGCTCGATGACCGGCTCGACCTGTCGGTCGGACTGAGCGACGTGGCGGCAATTGGCAAGCGCGTGGACAGCGAGCGTCCGCTGGCGCTGATCCATGCGGCTTCACGAGAGAGCGCCGACCGGGCCGCGAGACTGATTCGCGAGGCCTGCAAAGTTTCTGACGCAGCGCCTGCGCCAAGGCCGGTGATCTACGAAACAATTACCGCAGAATGACAGGAAATGGAATGACTTAGCCGGTATCCTTAAGCCACACAAAAAATAATAAACAGTAATTGCACATCACTCAGGGGGCTTGCCGATGCCGGGCAAATTGATAGGGCTCGTGGGAATTGCCACGCTTCTCGGTATCGCCTACCTGTTGTCGGGTAATCGCAAGGCGATTAATTTTCGTATCGTCATCGCGGCCTTCCTGTTGCAGGCGGCGGTTGCTGCTTTCGTCATCTACCTGCCAGCAGGTCAGGTAATAATCAACGGCATGAGCGTCGCTGTGCTGAGTGTGCTCGGTTATTCTCGTGACGGTATAGAGTTTGTTTTCGGCGGCCTCGCGACGGGCGAAGGCCTGTTCAGTTTTGCCATAAATGTGCTGCCGATCATCGTATTTTTCTCGGCGCTGATGTCGGTGCTCTATCACCTGCAGGTCATGCAGATTGTGGTGCGCGCCGTCGGTGGCGCGCTGCGCTGGGTTATAGGCACCAGGGCGGTAGAATCGTTAAACGCGGCAGCGAATATTTTTATCGGACAAACCGAGACGCCGTTGGTTATTCGCCCTTACCTGAAAAACCTTACCGAGCCGCAGCTTTTTGCCATCATGGTATCGGGAGTTGCTTCGATTGCGGGTACGGTCCTGCTGGCCTATGTGCAGCTGGGAGCAGAGCTCAAATACCTGCTGGCAGCCAGTTTCATGGCCGCACCGGGTGGCCTGCTGATGGCCAAGATCATCATGCCGGACGAAGACCTGGAATCGGCCGAAGAGGATGACGAGCACCTGAAGCTCGCCAAAAGCGAGCACGAGAACGTTATTCTCGCGGCCGCCGTCGGCTCGTCGGACGGTGTTCGGCTAGCCGTAAACATCGGCGCAATGCTGATCGCGTTCATTGCACTCATTGCATTGCTCAACGGGCTTCTCGGTGGTCTGGCGGAACTGGTCGGCATCGAAGGACTGACCCTGCAAAAAATTCTTGGCTGGCTGTTTTCGCCGCTGATGTACCTCATCAGTATCCCGTGGTCCGAGGCGCAGGCGGCCGGCGCTCTTTTCGGTGAAAAGCTGATCCTGAACGAATTCGTTGCCTACAGTCACCTGACGGAATACCTGGCCGGTATGAGCGAGCGGACGGTCGCAATCGTGACATTCTCGCTGTGCGGTTTCGCCAACCTGTCGTCAATCGGGATTCTCCTTGGAGGCCTCGGCACGCTGATGCCCGAGAAAAGGGAGCTGATTGCCCGATTTGGGCTTAAGGCAGTGGCGGCCGGTTCACTGTCGAACCTGATGAGCGCGGCGCTGGCCGGGCTTCTGCTGACGTTCTGATGCGCCGCCTCGCGCTAATCCTGTTTCGGCAGGCTGAACGAAACGGGCAATAATTCCTCGATAGAGTAGCGATCCAGGCAGTGGTCGGCGCCTACCAGGATTATCCGGGTCCTTTCATCCGCAAATTCGAGGATACGCTGCCGGCATCCGCCGCAGGGTGTACAGGACTCGATGTCATTGCGGCCGCCGACGGCGGCGATTGCCACGATGTGCCTGCCCCCGGATGCGACCATCGCGCCGATCGCGTTTGCTTCCGCGCAGTTGCCCTCCGGGTACGCTGCGTTCTCGACATTGCATCCCACGTGAACATTGCCGTGTTCGTCGAGGACCGCTGCGCCAACGCGGTATCCGGAATAGGGCGCATGCGCCCTGTCGCGCACTTCGGTCGCTGCATCAATGAGTGCTTGATCGTCCACAGGCGGTTGCTTTGAGTCCATGCCAATGAGCAGGTTAATAGCGGCCATCCACAATCGCAAATCCGATTCGGACAGGGCAGAATCGGGAGCTCTGGATCTGTAGATTGGGCGTACCCACTATGTTACCTATTCGACGTTTTCTACTGGTGTCGGTTCTTGCGATTTCGGCGTGTGCCACGGTGTCGTCGAACCTGGCGGGCGACGAGGCCGAAGGCACCCTTACTTTTATCCACGTGAACGACACCTACCGGGTCGACGCGGTCGAGGAGGGTAAGCGTGGTGGCTTCAGCCGGATAGCAACGCTGGTGCGCGATCTCAGGGCCGCCGGCAGCGACGTACGCATACTCCATGGCGGAGATTTCCTGTATCCGTCGCTCGAGAGCCAACTATGGAATGGTGAGCAGATGGTGGAGGCAATGAATTTCCTCGATAACCTCGCGCCGCTCTATGCGGTGCCCGGTAATCACGAGTTCGATCCGCGAACGCCGGACGCGCTGATTCAGCGAATTCGTGAATCGCGCTTCGACTGGCTGGGCGACAACTTTCAGCTCAACACCGGCGAGGCAGATGCCGACAACAGCTTGCGGACGGCATTTACATTCCAGTCGGGCGACAGGACGATTGGCGTTTTCGCGTTGACGCTGTTGCCACAAGACGGCGGCAACACTCGCGAGTACGCAGCGTTTTTGCCGGGCAGCTATATCGATCATGCCGAGCGGGTGATCGCTGAACTCGAGGGTCAGGGCGTTGATCTGATCATCGGCGTTACGCACCTGCATATTGGCGACGACATCGAGATTGCCAAGCTGAAGTCCCGCCACCCGAAATTCATGTTTATCGTTGGTGGCCACGAACATGAGCCGGAGTACCAGCAGGGCACTGACGCAAGCGCCGCCATCATGAAAGGGGCATCGAACGCACGTACGGTATGGAAGATAGACATAAGCTTTGGCCCCTCCGGGCCACGGATGTCTGAAAACACCATCGATGTCGATGAATCGATAGCGCTGGACGACGAGTATCAGCCGATCGTCACCAAGTGGCGCTCACGATTGCTCGAACTGATGCCCTTTTTGGCCAGTCGGGTCGGCGATGCCGCCGTACCGCTTGATGGCCGCGAGGTGTCTGTGCGTAACGGGGACAGCAACTGGGGCATTTTTGTCGCCGACCAGATGCGCACCGCGTTCCGCGATCCGCCGGCGGATCTGGCCTTCGTCAACGGCGGTACCCTGCGTATCGACGACTTTATCGCCGACGACATCACCTTCGAGGACATTGGCCGGACGTTCGGCTTTTCGTCGCATCTGCGTTACATGACGATGGATGGAGGTGATTTCCGCAAGCTCCTCGAGGCCGGTTACCGGGGCATCGGTCCGAGCAAGGGGTATTTCCCGCAAATTTCCGGGTTTCGTGTTTGCGTTGACCGTGGCCGGCCGGACGGGCAACGAATCGTGCAAATGCAGGTTCCGATTGCTGACGGTGCGTGGGCGGAAATCGATAACGACAAGCCGTACTCGGTGATCGCTCCCGACTTCCTTTACCGGGGTGGTGATGGCTACGATTTCTCGATGGCTCGCGATGTGTCCCGGCCGGGCTCGGAGCTTATTTATCTCGTGCTTGATGCGATCATCAATGCGCAGGCGCGGGGCGAGACGGTTGGTGCTGCGACCGACCCTGCCAATCCCAGGTTTATGACGCTACCCGAGGGACGCGAGCTGTGTTTCGACCAGGGTCGAAAGTGACACAAGCCCTGTCCTGTTTCGCCGGGTACAAAAAAAGGGCCGACGGTTGTCGG
>Ga0316195_10000042_pt1 | contig 34511 bp, 32 predicted proteins | sample Phised1_MG_FD_204937 | JGI IMG/M metagenome (GOLD analysis project Ga0316195, IMG submission 204937) | Coastal sediment microbial communities from Maine, United States - Phippsburg sediment 1 | ecosystem: Environmental > Aquatic > Marine > Coastal > Sediment | place: USA: Maine | collected...
CCCGACGATTCCTGGATGATGGCCAAAACGTTTTTAATTTCGTGGGTGATGCCGGCCGTTATTTTCCCGAAAAAAGCCACCTCTTTACGTTTTAAGTGATTCATGTCGTCCCCTTTTGCGCAGGTTTTTAGCGGCTTTCTAAGCCATACTTTTCGCCGCCTCATTCAACTTTTTGATCAATTCATCTATATCGATGGGTTTTATCAGGTAATCAAAAGCGCCCATCTGCATCCCTTTGATGCCGTCTTTGGTAGCGCCGTGACCGGTAAGAAGAATCACCTGTATTTTGGAATCCATGGCTTTTATTCTCTCCAGGACCTCCAATCCGCCCAACCCCGGCATCATTACATCCAATACCACGACCTGAGGCGGATCGTTTTCGATAAGACCCAATGCGGCCTCACCGTCCATGGCAATCGAAACATTCATATTCCTCAACTCCAGTCTTTCGGCCAGAGTCATGACAAATTCTTGTTCGTCGTCAACAAGAAGGATTTTCATCCGGTCCATTTTATGCCTCCATTTATGAGCCTATTGATTAATGGTCTTTTCGCCCAATCTCTGCGCCTGCCCTGTGAAATGCGGAGCCTATTTTTCTGGGGTTATGCTCAAAAAATAATCCTCGAAATATCAAACATATGCCTGCCTGTTCCGTAGGTCCGGCAGATCGTACTGGGATGGTTATTTTTTTCGCATGCCTTGATCTTGAACAAAAATCCTCATTAATCAACAGGCTCATTTATTATTTTGATTTTTTCGGCAGAAAAATCTTAAAAGTGGTTCCTTCGTGCTCTTTGCTCTGCACCTCGATGTCTCCGCCAAGCTTTTTGACGATGCCATAGGTAATAGAAAGCCCAAGACCGGTTCCATGTTCTTTTTTGGTGGTAAAAAAAGGTTCGAAAATATGCCGAAGTGTTTCCTCCGACATACCGCAGCCACTATCCTGGATGGAAACAGCGACGGTGTCCGCGTCTTTTTCCCAGGTGGTAATGGCAATCCGGCCTTCGTCTTCCACAGCCGCCATGGCATTGTTTAAAATGTTCAAAAAAACCTGCTGGAGCTGACCGCGATCCGAATCAATTCTGGGCAGGTCCTTTGCCAGATTCAGCGTAATTTCGATGTTGCGATAAAGGGCTTCTCTTTCCAAAAAACCCAAAACTTCTTGCATGAGTTCATTCAAATCCAGATTTTCAACTTCGATCTCCATTCTTTTTGCAAATCCAAGCAGTCGATGGGTTATGGTCTTACATCGACTCACCGACTTGAGGATGGATTCCAAAAGGTTTAGAAATTTTTCTTTCTGCGCAAAATCCGGGGTGTATTCAATGAGATCTTTGATAAGGCCGGCTTTTTCGTTGATAATCGCTAAAGGATTATTGACTTCGTGCGCTACACCCGCGGCAAGACGGCCGATGGAAGACAGTTTGTGGGAGTGCTGTAATTCCCGAAATGCAAGCTCCCTTCTTTGATCCGCTTCTCGAATACGATTCATCATGATACCTGTCAGCCTGAAGACCACAATGACAATCAGTATGGAACTGACCAGAAAAACAAGAAACAGGTCACTTTTCAGTGCATACCAGGTTTTCAAAACAGTGGACTTAGGTTTTACGATCACCAGAGTGTATTCAGGATACGTTAAATGGGTATAGGCCAAGAAAACATCGTTCCCGCCGGGATCCTTTCGTTCATCGACATACGTTGCATGCCCACCCGCAGGAATCTTTAAAGGACACTGCTCAAGGACCTTCCCGTACAAACGGGAATTGGTCTGGAATATGCCCTCCTTGTTAAGAATAAATGCATCGCTTTCCGCATCGAGCCCCATGGCGGCGATGAGATTGTCGAACATGGTTGTGTCGATGGTGGTTCGGAGAATCCAGGACTCCCCGTTCGCTTCAAGACGTTGAACAGCTATGGCAATGTGGGGGAATTTTCGGTATCCCATAAACACATCGGTGATATATGTGCCCTTAAGCGTAACTTCTTGAAACCAATCCTGATTTGCATAATTTTTTCCAAGAAGGTTATACGGGCCTACATAGCACATCTGTTTACCGTCAGAACCGTTTATAAGGCCAAGATCAACAAACCCAATGAATTCTTTTTTGAGTATAAAAAGAATGTGATTCAATCTCTTTTCGTCACATAACTCATTAAGAGAATAAAAATAAGAAATGGATTTTATCAAAGATTGTCGTTCATTAAGGAAAAATTCAAAAGAGTGCCTGGTTTTGCTTACCAGCAACTTAGTTGGGTTGATCATCTCTTGTTTGAGGCTGGTCTGGTACTGGTGGTAGTTGATTAAAGCCATCATTGACAAGGGAACAATGGTCAGTACAATCATCAAGACTCTAATGTTCCTCTGGAAGAGTCGATATCGATCTGAAGATGAATCTACGTCGGTGAGCATTTGCAGACCTTCTCTAATATTGAACCATTTTTTAAGATTCAGCGACATTTTCTCTCCACCAACCCATTAACCCGATTATTTCATGAAAATTTTCGAGAGGGCTTGCAGTAGTCTACTACGGCTGCACCCTTAAATGCCTTGCAAATGAACGCCTCGCATACGTGAAATATCCGGGTCAGCGAATGATATTTCCGGATTGAAGGGTTCCCGATTCCAGTCGTTTTATAACATCTTTATAAGAACCGATCACGGAATCCAAGACGTTCACGTTTTTCCATTTAAGATATTGATAATACTCATCTTCAATCCCACCACACACCACCGTCCCTATTTTTTCCAAAAGAACGAGATGACAGAGCTGTTCCGCCGACGCCCGCGGCAGAACAACGGTCTTTTTTCCTATGGGCCGGCCGTCATCCCCCATTGAGACAATAGAGACCTCTGTGGCCAAATCGAACCGCGGAGCCACCTGATCGACGTATAAAGCGATGAGAATCTTTTGTTCCATTTTTCAGCGTTATATCCTTTAAATTGGCATGTCAAATTGTTTCATTTAAGTCCATCATTATCAGGCGTCACTCTTTTCCAAAAACGATTTTATAGAGGTGCATGAGTTATCATTCCTAAAGGATTTGTAGACCGTAGTCTCCTTGGAAACTTGGAATGATGGAATGCTGGAATATTGGGTTTTTTGAAAAGGAATCATTATTCCATTATTCCGGCAAGTTTTTAGCAAAATGTGAATGCCTGTATCATCCTTACTTGCAAAGCCAACAATATTTTGGACACTTATTGATCAGGCGTCTATTTTGTATTGTTTCATTTTTCTCCACAACGTGCTCCGTCCCCACCCCAGCATATCGGCCGTTTTGTTGCGTCGTCCCTTGCTTTTGACCAGCGCTTCTATAATCATATCTCTTTCCAGAGACGCCCACGTCTTTTGGCCGCTTTGTTGGCTGTTGGATTTTACAAATGATGCCGTCCATTCATAAGCTTCACCGGCTTCCGACGTTGAACGGTCATCATGATGTTTCGTCTCGGAAAGATAGGCCGGCAGGTGTGTGAACTTTATCTGTCCTCCGGGACAAATATTCACGGCGTATTCAATAACGTTTCTGAGCTCCCTTACATTTCCGGGAAAAGAATAGTTCATTAAAATCTTGAGAGCCCTCTTGGACAATCCATGGATTTCTTTTCGGAATCGAGTGGTAAAAATATTAATAAAATGATCCAGAATAAGTCGAATATCATCTCCCCGCTCTCTCAACGGCGGTAGATGCAATCTCACTACGTTCAACCGAAACATCAGGTCTTCTCGAAACTTTCTCTCTTTAACCATGACATCGAGATTGCGATGGGTGGCGGCAATGACGCGAACATCGGCCTGAAACCCCTTGGCGCTCCCCAAAGGATAGACCACCTTATCGTCCAGAAAAGTCAACAGCTTGACTTGTAACGGCAGATAAAGATCCCCGATCTCCGTTAGATAAAGCGTCCCGTTATGGGCCAGGCGAAATCGTCCGGGTTTGTTTTCCTCCGCACCCGTAAACGCCCCTTTTTGATGGCCGAACAGCTCGGATTCCAGCAAAGTTTCGGGAAGCGCTCCGCAATTAACTTTGACAAAAGGTCCTTTCGCCCGGTTCGAAGCCTGATGGATCGCTTCTGCTGCCAAATCTTTTCCTGTTCCGGTTTCACCGGTTATCAAAACCGACGAATCGCTTTGTGCAAAAACAGGAAGAATTTGAAAAATTTTTTCCATTTGCGGGCTCCGACCGATAAGATGAGCCAAGCTGTAAGCATGGCTTTTTTGAGCATTAAGTTCCATGATGGGTCGCATATCTTCTACTGTTTCAAGAAAACCTACAGCATTACGGTCAGGATCTTTTAGTAATGCAAGATTGACACGTACGGGAATCAACTTACGATCCCGGTTGATCAGATCGCTTTCCATACAAACAGATTTAGATTCTTGCTGCATGTTCAGGGCCGGACAACCCTTAATACACATCTTGCTTCGAAGAATATGATAGCAGGGAACCCCGGCGGCTTCATCCTGAGAAAAGCCGGTCAGAGATTCAAATGCTCGATTTAACAACATGATCCTGCGATTCATATCAAGAACGATAATACCCAGAGGAATTTCATCAATCAGGGAACGCAAATCTACAGGAAAGTCAAAAAGCGGATTGATTCGTGATTGTTGTGAAGTATCCAATATATTATTTCAGATTGTAAGAAATAAATTTTTTGTAACCGTTTAGGGTTCAAATTTTTGATGTGAACCTCTGAACTTTGTTACGATATTTTTTATTTATGTTTATCATAGAGGGGGAAACTTGTAAACCGACATTAAGCTGTAAATGTTACCTCTGAACCCTGAACCTCTGAACCCATGAACGGTCACATTTAACTTGACCCCACATAGAAAAAAAAGTATAGCTTTTTGCTCAGTCGATAGCGGTGCGATTTACAGCATATTTGTTCAGACATCTGAAATAACAATTAAAAGAAACCATTCTTGATATGAGGTGCTGTTGATGCTGGCCAAAATTTTTCCCTTTATGAGCTGGTTTAAGAATTACAGCCTTGATGCTCTTAGGATCGACGCTATTTCGGGGTTGACGGTGGCCCTTGTGCTCATTCCTCAGTCCATGGCTTACGCCCAACTGGCGGGGTTGCCTGCCTATTACGGCCTGTACGCCTCTTTTTTGCCGCCAATGATAGCTTCCCTGTTCGGTTCAAGCCGCCAATTGGCCACCGGGCCAGTGGCCGTGGTTTCACTAATGACTGCTGCATCCCTTGAACCGCTGGCTACAGCCGGATCCGAGGGGTATATCGCTTATGCAATCTTGCTGGCCCTTATGGTGGGCGGCTTTCAGTTTGCCCTGGGGGTCTTGAGACTCGGCCTGGTGGTCAATTTCCTGTCCCACCCCGTGGTGAACGGTTTTACCAACGCCGCGTCGATTATTATCGCTTCTTCCCAGCTCTCAAAAATGTTCGGCGTACATGTGGATAAGGCCAATCATCATTATGAGACGATCATTTGGGTGATCCAGTCAGCAGTTCATTATACCCACTGGCCCACCTTGTTTATGGGAACCCTTGCTTTCGCAATTATGTATGGATTAAAACGAATATCTCCAAAAATCCCCAATGTACTTGTGGCCGTGGCACTGACGACCATTATCTCTTATGCCACTGGATTCAATCATGACGCCACGGTAACTCTCTCCGCTATTGAGTCCGCCAGCGTCAAAGGCACAATCGTAAACTTCAACAAGGCCGTAATGGGTATTCCTGACCTGGCAGAAAAACGCTCAGAGGCCGGAAAAGTCATGGACAACGCTAGAAAATCCGGTGAGACTATCTCCATACTCAAGGCGCAGCATGACCTGGATGTCATTGCCATACAGATTGAAAGACTCAATCTTTACGCCCATACCTACAGAACAGAACTCAGAAGCTTTCTCTTCAAGGGTGTTGAACAACCTGATGGTTCTCTAAAGTTTTATACCGGCAACGAGGCGCCCGCCGGACTCAAAGATGATGGCCGTATCTGGCGTATCAAAGTTGGCAACAAGCAGCTCATTACGGATAAACTGCTCATGGTGGGTGGTGGCGAGGTGGTGGGTGTTATTCCTCAGGGCCTGCCATCTCTGACCATACCCAAGATTAATTTCAAGATACTCCTCCATCTTTTTCCGTTTGCCGCTATTATCTCACTCTTGGGCTTTATGGAGGCCATTTCCATCGCCAAGGCCATGGCCGCCAAGACCGGTCAGAGACTGGATCCCAACCAGGAACTCATCGGACAGGGTCTAGCGAATATTCTGGGTGCTGTCGGCAAAAGTTACCCGGTTTCCGGATCTTTTTCCAGATCAGCCGTTAACTTACAGTCAGGTGCTGTATCAGGCCTTTCCAGTGTGTTCACGAGCCTGATGGTGGTGGTTGTGCTTCTGTTTTTTACGCCGCTCCTTTACCACCTTCCTCAATCGGTTTTGGCCGCGGTTATCATGATGGCAGTCATCGGCCTGGTGAATGTCACCGGATTTATCCATGCCTGGAGGGCTCAGTGGTATGATGGCGCTATTGCCATTATCAGTTTTGTGTCGACTCTTGCCTTCGCGCCACACCTGGAAAAAGGGATTGAAATCGGTGTGGTCTTATCTCTTCTTGTGTTTCTCTATAAGAGCATGAGGCCCAAAATAGCGACACTGTCCAGGTGTGACGATAAGTCGTTGCGAGATTGTGTTGCTCTGGGGCTTAAACAGTGCAAGTACATGGCTATGGTACGTTTTGACGGCCCGCTATTTTTCGCAAATGCCAGCTATCTGGAAGACCAGATTACGGAGTTAATGCTTGCCAAGAAAAATTTGAAACATATTATTATCGTTTCTAACGGAATAAACGATATGGATGCATCGGGCGAAGAGGCCTTATCCCTGTTAGTGGATAGAGCCAGAAGTGTAGGTGTCGACATTTCCATGAGCGGTGTAAATGAGTCCGTTATGAAGCTGCTAAAGCGTACCCACTTCCTTGAGAAGATAAGGGAGGATCACATTTATCCCACTATGGAAAGCGCCATCGATGCAAACTATGCCCATACTCATAGTGAAGGTCTCGAGGAAAAATGCCCTCTCCTGACCGTATGTTTTCTGGAATAGCGTCTGAAAGTACTCGAAATTACCGTTAATGGGCAATTGAGTTGGAGCAATCTGATGATGACAATGAAAAAGGAGGCTTGAAATGCCTATAATTACTTTATTCAGCGGAGATTTTTGCAAGAAAGACTCAGTGTTATCGGAACTGCTTTCTCGTACCGGGCATAAACTCTTCAACGATAAAGACATTGTTGCAGAGGCCGTCAGGATCTCAGGCATGGCCGAAGAAAAGATTAAGCGCGCCTTTTCAGCCAAGACCTCTGTGTTTAATAAGTTCACCCACGAAAAGGAGCGCGCTCTCTCCTATTTGAAGCTTGCTCTTGCCCAAAAGCTTTCTCAAGACCATCTGCTTATCGATGGGTTTTCGGCTCTCCTTGTTCCAAAAGAGATAATCCATGTTCTTAGGGTTTGTCTTATTGCCGATATGAAATTCAGAGTTTCGGTGGCCGGAGAAGAACAGGGACTGTCTCAAAAAGCAGCGATTAAGTTCATTCAGAAACAGGACGAGGAAAGGGTTTATTGGGTTGATAGCTTATTTGGCCTGAAAGACCCCTGGGACACGGAGCTTTACGACATGGTCATTTCAATGGACAAGACAACTTCAAAAGAGTCCGTAGCCTTTATTGCGGAAAATTTAGCCAAAGATGTCATCAAAACCACGGAAGCTTCAAAAAAGGCGATTGGGGATTTCCTCCTTGCAGCAAATGTCGGGGTAACCCTTGCCCAAGAAGGACATAATGTGGATGTGAGCTCTAAAGATGGATCTGTTATTATCACAATCAACAAGCAGGTTCTCAGACTAAGTAAGCTTGAAGAAGAACTCAGGTCCATCGCAGAACGGGTGGCCGGGGTTCAGTCTGTGGAGACCAAAGTCAACAAAGATTATTATCAGGCGGATATCTACAGAAAGTATGATTTTGAGATGCCTTCAAAAGTCTTGCTTGTAGATGACGAGCGTGAATTTGTAACGGCATTGTCTGAAAGGTTCATTATGCGGGATATGGGTTCTGCCGTAGCTTATGACGGCGAATCCGCCCTCCAAATGATAAGCACTGACGAACCGGAGGTGATGGTATTAGACCTTCGGATGCCCGGCATCGACGGCATAGAGGTCCTCCGGAGGGTAAAGAAATCTCGTCCGGATATTGAAGTAATTATTCTCACCGGTCAAGGAGCTGAGAAAGACAGAAAGATATGTATGGAGCTGGGTGCCTTTGCCTATCTTCAAAAACCGGTGGATATTGACCTTCTTACCGACACGCTTAAAAGCGCTAACGAAAAGATACAAAAGAAAAAAGGAGCCGTTTACGGGATCAACAGTAAAAAAGTTTAGGCTTCAGGGTTCGGTTGTTAGAATAATATTTTTAATTGACTTTAAATAGGATATAGATTAAAGATTTTTCTTTTTTCCGGCCTGTTTCTTGAATAAATACTTATGCTATTAATTTTGATGGTTACGTAATAATTTCAAAATAAAGACGTGAAAATTTTGTAATCATGAGGCGTACTTATCGTACGTTAAATGATTGCGAAATGCAGCACAACGCAGAAGTTGGACTTTTTGCGAGACCGTCAAATTTAAATTTATGAGGAACTTGATTATATGGAGCCGTTAACGACTGAAATGATCCTGGTTATGATTATGATCGGCATTGCCGTTTTTCTTTTTATCGCGGAGTGGATCCGGGTTGATGTCGTTGCTATTCTTATGATGGTTTCCCTGCCGCTTCTTCACCTTGTGACGCCCAAGGAGGCATTTATCGGGCTGAGCAGTAACGCGGTGGTATCTATCATTGCCGTTATCATAATTGGTGCGGGACTCGATAAAACCGGATTGATTAACGGTCTTGTCCGTCCCGTACTGCGGATTGCCGGAAAGAGTCCAACACGTGTTGTTGTTGCTATTTCGGTGACAGTTGCAGGCATATCCAGTTTTATGCAAAACATCGGGGCCGCCGCCCTTTTTCTTCCCGCCATACAGCGTGTCAGCAAACAACTCGAGATCCCGCTTAGCAAGCTTTTGATGCCTATCGGTTTTTCAGCCATATTAGGCGGTACAATTACACTTGTAGGCTGCAGCCCTTTGATTCTCCTTAATGATCTCCTGGCGCCTTTTCATCTAGAACCTTTTCATCTCTTCGATGTAACACCCATCGGTCTGGCATTGGTTGCCAGCGGCCTGGCATGCTTTATTTTCCTCGGTCGGTTCATTTTGCCCAAGGGCACTACGGACGATGACCAAGAATACGTTCAACTTGAAGGGCAAGATAATTTGCCTGCTTTAGGCGAGCAGTATGAACTGCATACACCGGTTGATTTCACCGATTATCGTGAGCCTGTGACGGTGTCCGGCCTGAGGCAACGTTATCTGGTTAATGTGGTTGCCATAATTGAGCCGCCTGACTTTAAGGTGCCATCTCCGGGACCTGATATACAGGTACGATCAGATATCGACCTGGTCGTCTGCGGCAAGAAGAAGGATGTCACACGTATGGCTGAGGATGAAGGCATGCTCCTCAAAGAGAACGTGGATGTCTTTAAAGATGATGTATCCGAAAACACATCGGGAACGGTAGAAGCTGTAGTAGCACCGCGATCTTCCCTGGTGGGCAAAACCCTCAATCAAACAAACTTGCAAGACCAGTTTCGAGTGACCCCTCTGGCCATATATCGCCAGGATGAAACGTACCGGGCCGAGATCGCAAATATGGTACTGGAAGTAGGAGACTCTATCTTCTTACATGGTACCTGGCAGAGGCTTAAAATTCTGCAGCAAGAACGAAGCCTTTTGTTTACGACACCTGTGGATATGGAAATCCTTCGTCCGGAAAAGGCCATTTTAGCCGGCTTGTGGCTTGCGGTTGCCCTGTCAATGATCATGTTTTTCAAGATCCAGCTCTCGGTCAGTCTTATGACCGGAGCCCTGGGAATGATTGTAACCCGCGTCCTTAGTATTGATGAGGCCTACTACTCGGTTGACTGGAGGACAATATTTCTTTTGGCCGGCCTGATTCCCCTGGGCATCGCAACGGAAAAGACAGGGACTGCCGCCTGGATTGCACATGCCGTATTGAATGCTATCGGTACAGTCCAGCCGATTGTTCTCCTGACAGTAATCGGGATACTTTCAACGGTCTTTACTTTGGTAATATCCAATGTCGGTGCAACAGTCCTTCTTGTACCTTTGGTGGTAAATATGGCTATAGCAGCCAACACTGATCCGCGTATGGCCGCCCTAGTGGTTGGATTGGCCACCAGTAATTCATTTATGCTGCCCACCCACCAGGTCAATGCATTGTATATGGGACCCGGTCGGTACCGCAGTGTAGATTTTATGAAAGCAGGTTTTTTAATCAGTATCGTTTTCCTCGTGGTAATGATAGGGATGATCTCCCTGGTTTATGGAGTATAAAAATATGGCAATTATAACCATATCACGCGGTTCTTACAGCAAGGGAAAGGAAGTGGCAGAAATGGTTGCCGCGAAGTTGGGCTACGACTGTATAAGCCGGGAAGTCCTCATTAAGGCCAGTGACCACTTCCACATTCCAGAGGTAAAGCTCATAAGGGCCATTCACGATGCACCGTCTATTCTGGAAAGATTCGGCCACAAGCGTCAGGCGTTTGTTGCTTTCATCAGAAGCGAGCTTGCCTGTCGTGTATCAACAGACAATGTGGTATATCACGGGCTGGCTGGCCATTTACTCTTAAAGGGAATCCCGCATGTGCTCAAGGTCAGAATCATCGCCCAAATGGGAGACCGTATTATTACAGCAGAATCTAAAAGGGCGGGCATAAGTAAAGAAAAGGCACGAACACTCCTTTTGAATGATGATCAAGAGCGCCGCAAATGGACCCAAAGCCTTTACGGCGTGGACCCCTGGGACAGTTCGCTATACGATCTTGTCATTCACGTCCACAAACTTCAGGTGAGCGATGCTGTGGAATTAATATGCGATGCCGCTACCAGAGATCAGTTCAAAACCACTGATAAATATAAGAGAAAGATGGACGATTTTGCCATTGCTTGCCAGATAAAGGCAGCTCTGGTGAATCAGTTTTCTGAAGTGGGGGTAACCAGCCATTTCGGCAATGTGTTGATTTTTACCAAATCCGGGGACCGTGTGGGGCAAAAACTCAAAAAGAGAGTTAATGAATTAGACAAGGAGATAAAGGGGATTAATAACCTGGAGATACACTTCGGGCTTCCCTTGCCCCCCGATGCCGTGTAAGATTATAACATAAGATTATTGATTGCTAATAGAGAGGATAATATCATGTCTATTATAATCATCGCTTCGGATTCTTATAAGACCGGCCGAGAAATTTCAGAGAAGGTCGCAGAGGCCGCAGGTTATGACTGTGTGGACCGGGAACTTTTGAAATCGGTTTCCGAAAAATACAATGTCCCGGAGGCCAAACTGATCAGGACTTTGGAAGAACCCCCATCTTTTATGGGTTTATCCTCCAAACTTAGAAACCTGTATCTGGCCTACATCCAGGAGGTCACTTTAAGTCGGCTCTTAGAAGACAACGTGGTGTGTCATGGTCTGGCAGCACACCTTTATGTTCTCGGCGTCTCCCATGCTCTTAAAGTGCGCATTCTGTCGGATTTCGAAAAATTGATCAATGAGACAACAGCTCAGGAGAATGTTGCCCGGGAAAAAGCAATAAATCTCATTAAAAAACGGGAGACACTCAAAAAGCGTTGGTCTCTTGCCAGCTTTAACGTCGATGAGAACGAACCTTCCGGTTATGATCTTGTAATCAGTCTGAACCAAATTGAACCGGGCGAGGCGGTCAAGACCGTTGTCGATACGGTGGGCTACAGAAAGTTTGAGCCGATGACCTATTCTATAAAATGTCTGAAGGACAAGGAATTGGCCGGCAGGGTACGTGCGGCTCTCATGGAAAAATTCTCTGACGTCAAGGTACAGGCAAATGGCTCCACAGTTATAGTGGAAACCAGAGCCTTGAAACGTGACAAGCGAAAGAAAACAGAGACCATCAAGAAACTGGCAGGAGAGATTAAAGATGTTGGCCTCGTTGAAGTGCATGTGTTTAAGGATATCTTCAGACAGGCGGTTGAGAGCAACCGCTAATTGGACGTATCGAAAATTCTACAACTTATCGAAGGTATAGATTTTTTAAGAGCAACCTGTTTTTGTCGTCATAATGGAAGAATGGAATGCTGGAATATTGGGAGCAAGGGCTGAAATAAACCATTTTAATTGTAAAAACTCCTTCAAACCCATCATTTTTACCCCGTGAAACTTTTTTCTATTTCACCGGGGCCATTACTCCATCGTTCCATTATTCCAATTGGGGCGAAGCCCCTAAGTTCTACCCTTTCAGACCGCATCATTGAACTTAAACGTAACCGTTCAAAGTTGATGGTTTCGGTAAATTTGAACTTTGGATATTTTTCCAATTTGACCGGATCAGAACCAATAAAACAAGCTACCTCATATCTGAGGAATAATTTTACTATTAGGAGGCAGTCATGTCTGAACGTCTGGATGTTCTTCTTCTGGATGACGAACCGATTGTTGGCAAGAGGCTTAAACCCGCCTTAGCCAAGATCGGTTGTCAAGTGGAGATCTTTGTTAACCCTAAGGAGGCCTTAGATCGTATTGGCGAAAAGGAATTCGATATCGTTATTACGGATATTCGCATGGATAATATCGATGGTATACAGGTACTGGAACATGTTGTGAAAAAGTCCGGCCGGACAAAGGTGATCATGATTACCGGCTATGCGATGATGTCAGTAGCCCGAGAAGCAATGGATAAAGGCGCCTTTGATTTCATTGCCAAGCCCTTCACGCCGGACGACCTAAGAAAGATCATTGCCAAGGCAGCCAAAGCCTTAGGATCGTCAATCGATTTCAATGCATTTAACGACCGTAACGACTGACCTTTGATCCGGACACTTCAATTACGGTAACAAAACAAGTCGGTAAGTTGTGCATATGGAAAACGGGAAGAAAGAAGAACTCAAAACTTTAGAGGGGCATTACGATCGCATTGAGTCCATTGAAATTGCCCGCAAAGCTCTTTTGGGCCGAAAACACCTGAGTATGCGGTTTTTGATGTATTTATGCTTTTCTTTAGTTTTTTTTATTGCTTTGGGAACAGCAGTGATCCTCATAGCAATCAATTCTGAGGTGGAAAGAAAACTTCGCTTCCTTGAAATAACCAACGAATTTACCTTGGAAATATCCCAAGCCAGGCGATTTGAAAAGAATTTTTTCCTTTATGGAACCAATCTGAACGACGCCTTGGAAAATATTTATCATGCTAAAAATATCCTCAATCAAAACAGGGACGAACTCCAAAATATCTTAAGTAAAGATAAACATGAACGCGTTATATTAAGCATTATTTCCAATATCAATCATTACGAGAGTCTCATAGATCGCCTTATAAAAACAGAACGAAGCGAGATGGTGAGTCCGGCATTCCAGCCAACCAAAAAGGAGATCGAGGCAGAATTAAGAAAATACGGTCGGGAGATGATTGCCTTTGCCCAGGATCTAATGACAAAGGAGAAAGCATCTTTAACACTGATTCTTTCTCGTTCGCGTAACCTGCATATATACTCCCTCATATTCCTGCTCATTATCCTCATGTTAATCGCCTATTTTCTCGGAGGCCGCCTTTTGGGTCACATCGACCGTTTCACTTCATATGCCAAGCGCATAGCCTCTGGAGATTTCACGCCAATCACACCGATTAAGCGTTTCCGGGACGAATTTACCGACCTTGCCATTGCTATCAACCAAATGATACAGGAATTGGAGAAGCATGAGGCGACCATTGTTCAATCACACAAGATGCGAGCCATTGGAACCCTCACCGCAGGAGTTGCGCATGAGCTGAATAATCCCCTGAACAACATCACCATCACGGCCCATATGCTTTTAGAAGATTATGATTCCTTGAATAAAGATGAGCATGTTGATATGATAAATGACCTGATAAATGAAGCGGGTCGATCCAAAAAGATTATCAGCAACCTTCTTGACTTTGCACGGGAAAGCAGCTCTCAAGTGGAATCCTTAGACTTGGAAAAGTTGCTTCGCGATACTATCGACCTGGCCTCAAATCAGTTAAAGCTTTCCGGCATCGAGATCAGTTTCCAGAGCACTGGAAATCTTCCCCGGATCCATGGCGACAGTCAACAACTCCAGCAGGTTTTCCTGAATCTCATTCTTAACGCCATTGATGCATCTTCAAAGGGCCAAAAGATTCAGATCCTGCTAGTTCCTGCCGATGAACCTAACTATTTGGCGATTAAGATAATAGATACAGGGAAAGGCATCCCGAAGCACATCATAGGTTCCATCTTTGACCCATTCTTTACAACCAAGGGAAAAGGAAAGGGCACGGGCCTGGGCCTCAGTGTATCTCAGGGAATTGTGGGCAAGCATGGAGGGCGTATCAGTGTAAGCAGCGGGAAGGGCACCGGCGCTATTTTTACCGTTATCCTGCCGATTACCACCATTCCTGACAAAATCATGCATCAACAAATGTTGTTATGACCTGACATAACAAATCACGGCAATTTCCACCGGTGATAAAAAACAAGTTAGGTGTTTGAAAAAAATTTAACAGCAATACCGTTCCCCATCTCTTAAATCACTTACGATTTTGCTTAGCGGGTAGCCGGCAACTCTAAGTACACCTATTCATAGAAAAACCCTTGAACGGTCTCCAAGATCGCCCAAGGTGAGGGAAACCAAGCCGTTTTTCAACCTAAAATATGTTGCTTAATTGATGTGACAGCGAATCGCTGCAGATATCCTCGAGCTGCAATACAATCCGTTTGAGATCATGACTGTCCGAAACCGCTTTTAAGGTATCGATAGCAATGACCTGTTCCGGAGGATAGGTTTCAAGAATTTCGTAGGTATCTTCGAATTCATCGATGGCGAGCTGTGCGGTCAAAATGATATAGTCATCCACCCGCTGTTTTGAATCCTTAAATTCAGGCCTTTCAAGAATCGATTCTTCCATGGTTTTCGCCGTCAAAAACATCAAATCTTTGACTTCTCGTGCCTTGAATCCTTCCACAAAACGCCGGTAGGCAATAACCTGAGCATAGTTCGGAATCATGGCCCGGTCCCTGTTTCTTACGGTGGCGGAAACCAGCTGATAGTTCAGCGTGATGTACCATTTAAGGAGATCCTGATCCATTTTCCGGTAATTGGGAAACCGGTGTTCGTTTCCCGGCTTCATCACTTCTTGCACAATTTTATTGACCGACGATTCCCGTAATTCTGTCAGGGTGTTGTAAATTTCAGTGCTTTTTCGATAGGCAACCCGCTGGAGAAGGGCTTCATTTCGAAATGTCCAGTTGTTTGGATAGACGATCATTTTTTCGGTCAAAAACAACAATCGTCGTAGTATATGATACCGGGGTGTCGGCTTCCAGCCCAAAACCCGGTATGTGGCAGACGCATCGGCACACAGCTCTTTATCGATATATTCCGCCATCCATGGCTTTTCGAAGGTTTCCTTGCCGGCAAGCCATCCCAAAAACGATCGGATGATCAATCCCAACGTTACGGGTATTTTGGGAATCCGAATCGGTTTAACATCACGGCCATGAAAGTAGGTTGTCGCAGTTTTAAATAGTTCATTATGGGAAACACACCCCTGGGGGCTGGCATTATAAATTCCAAGGCGCGGCAAACCATCACTGATTTCGATAATTCTCAAAAACAGTTTGTTAAGATCTTTAATATGGATATAGGGAACGGCCGATTTGCCCTGCCCGGCCACGATTTTCGACATGAGTATTTTTCTGGACAGCCAGAATCCGAGGAGCTTATACAATATGGGATATTCACACCAGTCACTGTATACGGCAGCCAACCGGACAATCGAGCAGGGAAAGATTTTTGAATATTCCCTGATAATCGCTTCTGCCCGCATTTTACTGCGTGCGTATGGGAAATCCGCATCAGGGGGGCTCTCTTCGGTCACCGCCTTGCCATAGGGAGGGAATTTGCAGGCCGCCAGGGAACTTGAAAAGATGAAATGCTTGATTTCCAAAAGTTTGGACAACTCAAGAAGATGGCGTGTGCCAATGACATTGGTTTCCTCATACACCGGATTCTCTTTGAGGGTGAAGTCGTAATACCCGGCCAAATGCAAGACATAGTCCGCACCCCCGTGATCGTTAACGTATTTAAAGACATTGCGCAGATTTTCCCACTCGGTGATATCGGCCTGGAGCCAGTGCGTATTTTCATGGTATGGAATGCCGGCCTCTCTTTGGCGGCGGCGTGCAACACAGAACAGGCGAAATTTTCCGGCTGCGGCGATAACAAAATGCCTTCCAATAAAACCCGATGCTCCGGTGACAACAATTCCCGGCAATTTGTCGTTCATTTTACCTCTGTTATGGTTTTGCGAACCACAAATTCATTGAGTGTTTTTTTTGATTCGGGTATAAAACAATCTGGTTCGCAGTATTAACCATTATTCCATCATTCCAAGCAGATGTAACATAACAGCATTACTGAGGGAAAAATGCAATACAATTACCTTTTCGGCCCGGTGCCTTCCCGGCGCCTGGGGATTTCCCTGGGCGTTGACTTGGTGCCCATGAAAACCTGCACATTAAACTGTATCTACTGTGAATGCGGAGCGTCAACCCACCTGACACTGGAACGCAGAGAATATGTCCCCTTTGCCGTGGTCGAACAGGAACTTTCCCATTATTTCGAAAACAATCCATTGCCGGATTATATCACTTTTTCCGGTTCCGGGGAACCCACCTTGAATTCAAGAATCGGCGATATATTACAGGTTATAAAAAGCCTTTTCCAGGATATTCCCACGGCAATACTCACCAATGGAACATTATTTTCTCAAAAACAGGTTCGGGATGACCTAAAAGCCGCCACGGTCATCATCCCCTCCCTGGATGCCGCCACAGAGAAGGTCTTCAGAAAGATCAATCGGCCATCTCCCCATTTAAACGTCGATACCCTCATCCAGGGGTTGGTCCGGCTCCGCAAAGAATACCCCGGAAAAATTTGGCTGGAAATATTTATCGTCCCCGGCCTGAACGATACGGACGAAGAATTAACCGCTTTGAAGCAGGCCATCGATAAAATCGAGCCGGATCAGGTCCAGATCAATACCCTGGACAGGCCCGGGACGGTTCCCACCCTTCGTGCCGCCACCCAGCAGGAGCTCGAACATATTATGGATTTTTGGCAGATGGAAAACGCTGCCATCGTCGTGGATGTGCCCGAACACACACCCCGGCGTCCCTACCGCAAAGACACTGCATCCGCGATTTTGGGGACCATTGCCCGGCGTCCGTGTACCTTAAAAGACCTCTCTGAAATTTTGGGATTGCCAGCCGATGAAGTCAAAAAACATATCGATTCCCTGCATACCCATAAAAAAATAAAAATTGTAAAACAGAAACGGGGACTGTTTTATTTTATTTCATAACCGTCTGTCCAGGCTAAGAAATCGTATCGATGGATGCAAATCTCGGTTCATGGTCACCCTCCGTTGACGGTTGTCCTTCTCTGGGTCTGTTAACGACCCATGGGGTGTTAAAAATATATTGACTAAAGAAGACACAGGTAACTATAGGTTTACAAGAAAAAAATAATCAAGGAATGTTAACATCAAAAAAATATCAAGGAATTGAAATAATTGCGATTAATTAAAGGTTATGGAAAAAAAGGAGGAAAAATGGAAAAAATCGCAATCGTCGGATGTGGTGCTTACATGGACACCGGGTATGGATGTGCAGGAGAATGGCGGTGCCTTAAAGCGGCAGCCCTTGGAGACGGTGAAATCAAAGAACCGTCTTCGGTGGTAAATTTTGTAAAATGCGAATGATTCTCTTTTGATAGCAGCCTTATATCTCGTTTCAGTTTCCATTGTGAAACATCTCTTGTTCTGGTTCTGTTGACCTCATTTTCATTCGGTTTCACCCTCTGTAATGTTTTGTCATCTCAATAGATCACACTCGACGCAGGAGATTCGCCGATGTTATCACCCATCATGTTACATCCGTGATCACCACAAATACAAAAGTGTCTCACAAATCCCAATTAGGATACATAAATTTTATTCGTTTGGCGATTTTTCTTATAAATACCAATTAGTTGTTTAATGGCGCGATATTTGCATTATTGTTTAACCAATGACACCACCCGGAGTTTAAGAATCAAACTTGACGGTTTCGTAAAAAGTCTTTTGTGAGCGACATCGAGCAATTTTGGAGTAAGATTCATGATGCGCCTGGCGTTAAAAATTGCAAGCTGTTTGAGGGCGTTAGCCTGAGTTCTTGCAATTTAGTCAGGCGAGTCATGAATCCCAAAATTGCTTGCGGAGCGAGCAAAATCAGATTTTTTACGAGTTCATCAAACTTGGTGAACCAACAATCCACACAAAAGGAGGAGAAACATGTTAAAAGAATTTAAAGAATTTGCCATGCGGGGGAATGTCGTTGACATGGCTGTTGGCATCATAATTGGTGCTGCTTTTGGTACCATCGTAAAATCACTTGTTGATGATATTATTATGCCGCCCATCGGTTTATTGCTGGGCAACGTCGATTTCTCGAACCTTTTCCTCGTTATCAAACAGGGGGCAGTTGCCGGCACATTTGCGACGGTAGCCGAGGCTCAGAAGGCCGGTGCTGTCACAATCAATTACGGCATGTTTTTTAACACGGTCATCAGCTTTTTAATCGTTGCTTTTGCCGTTTTTATGCTGATTCGCGGTATTAATAAGCTCAAAAGGGAAGAGGAAACACCTCCAGAGGAACCGACGACCAAAGAGTGTCCCAAATGTTTCTCGACCATATCAATCAATGCATCACGGTGTGCGTTTTGCACTTCCGAGTTGTAGACCGTCCGGAAAGATTAATGCTACCCGAGCCTTCCCTTCAAAGAGAGAAAATAACCAAGTTTAAACGATCATAGCGAGGAGGTGATGATCATGAACACAAATTTCCTGAAACTTATAACACATCGATTTATAATGATGGCCAGCATGTTTTTTATCACGATTTTTTTGATATTCGGCGGTGCGGAAGCCGGGAGTAATTTGTTGGATAAAGGCACAGATCTCCTCAAGACTTACGGGGGAAGCAGTGGACAAACCGGCATCTCCCTTGAGGAAATCGGGGCCGGGCTTAAAGATGCGCTTCGTGTCGCCTCGGAGAATGTGGTTGCCCAGCTAGGCCGTGTGGACGGATTCAATACGGATTCCGCCGTTCATATCCCGTTGCCGAAACAATTGGACACCGTAAAATCTGTGCTGGATAAAGTGGGCATGTCCAGTCTGCTCAAAGACCTTGAGCTAAAGCTCAACCGGGCGGCGGAAGTGGCCACGCCAAAGGCAAAGAAACTTTTCTCACAGGCGATCACTGAAATGAGTTTTGAGGATGCAAAGAAAATCTATGAAGGCCCCGAAGATGCTGCGACCCAATATTTTCGAAGTAAAATGTCTCCCGCGCTTGCAAAAGAAATGGAACCCGTCGTTAATAAAAGCCTTTCCGAAGTGGGAGCTGTTCAGGCATATGATAACGTTATGAAAGAGTATAAATCCGTTCCTTTTGTCCCGGACGTGAAAGCTGACTTGACAAATCATGTGGTTGACAAAGGGATGGACGGAATCTTCTATTACATGGCCAAGGAAGAAGCTGCAATCCGCACGAATCCCGCCGCGCGAACCACGGATTTGTTGAAACGTGTATTCGGCGCGAATTAGAAAATTAAGGCGTGGGGGTTCAATAGCGTCTCAACCATATTTTACTTTTTCTCTGATGTTAAATTTTACGGTTCTTCTCCAATTTAGCTGGAGAAGAACCGTGTTTTATAACTGAGGCATCCGCGCGCTATTTTCTGTATGCTGTAGACCGTTTGAAAGCATTAAGGATTTTCCAGTTTTTCGGAAAAATTAACCGGGATAATTCGACGTTCCATATCCGGCCAGATTTTTCCCGTTATCATTGGCAAATCATATTCAGTCTGTTCAGCCAAAACTGGGCTTCAAAACCCAAATAGCGCTGTAATCTCAATGCTCTATCGGCCGTAATGGATCTTTTTTCGTTGACAATCCCGCCCATCCTATGGGAAGGAACGTCCCCCATTCCGTTCCACCATTATGCAACAAATCACATTTTTTTCTTTTAATCATGGTGGGTTATTGTTATAATTAATCGCAATGCTCATTGGATTTCTTATAATTTCAGGGTACTGAATATCATCGTCAATATGCCGTAGACCCAACTCGAAACAGGAAATTCTGATCACTACCACTCTATGAAAGATGACGTCTCCAGATTTCTTTTTGATAAGCGTGACCATGAGTTGATTCGAATCGTCAACGACGTGCTTGGGGGAAAGAGCAGCATCAAGCATACCCGCCGTTTTTACTACAAGTATTTTCATCCCCATGGCATCAAAGAGATGACCGAAACCAGAGGGTTACGCATCGCCTATGCCATTGTCCATTTGATAAGTTCCCTGGAGGTTGGCGGGATGGAAGATCGTATCAATGCCCTCCGTTCGCTGCACAGCGAAGTCCTGGATACGGCCGAAGGCTCCATGCCCAAAAATACCGCCCGGGTGTTGCTGCAAATCATGAAGGATCTGGTACGGGCCCATGGCAATTACCAGCGGCAGCTGCAACTGGCCCATGACTTCCGAATAATGGCTTCGGGGAAACCCAGCATCGTTCGGCGGGAGTTGAAGCATTACCACCTCCTGGAAATGCCCGAAGCGTGGAACCAAATTGCATTTGACGATCACGTCCACGACGTCAACACCAAGGGACGCAAGTCTTCCACCCATCTTATCATGGATGCTTGGATAAAAGGTATTCGGCGCTTGCGGGTAATCCACTACAACTATATCGAACCCCGTTTTGCAGCCGAACTTCTTGAAGCCGCCAAAATCATGGACATCGACGTTCGAATCGGCATCGAGTTTTACACCCGACTCCGGGATAAATACGTGCAACTGATATGGGTTCCCCGGGGGTTTGCCGATTCACAGGCGTTTCTCTGCTTTCTTGCCGAGCCGGCGGTAATGAAGATCATGGAACTCGGCCGCCAGGTATCCATGTATCAGCAACAGCACGTCCCGGCGCTTTTGCGAAAATTCAACGAAAGCCATCGGCAGAAGATCAATCAAGATTACGGAATCGAATTGCCGCCCATCAATGAGCAGGAATTTCTGACCTTTGTGGGCATCGGACAGAAATCGAGATTACACCTGGCAAAATTCATTCACGATCACATGCTGAAGGCTTTAAAGGCGCAGACCCAGAGGCTTCGAGGAGAATTTCCATCGGCAAGCCCTGAACGATGCAGCGACATCACCCGTTGGATTGAATCGATGAATACCCTGGATCTCGAATCCATCATCGACGGTTATCTGGAGCCCGAAAAAAATCCTGAAATCAGATATCCCGAAGTGCCGATGGACAGCCCAGAGGTTCCGGAACTGTTGCGGCTGTCTCCGTTTAAAATTCTGAACCGGCTCACCAAACTTTATTCCGGATACCGGGTAACGCTGAATTTGACCAACTTGAAAGCAGAGGATGTTCTTGAGCTCCTTTACGATTCCCAAGGAATGATTACCCGGCTCGAGATCTTCAATCTCAAAGATCATGCCGAAGGAAAGACTTCTCATCTCGGTGAGATAAGCCGGTTGCAGGAGGCGATCAACAAAGGCAGTGCCATTCGTCTGAAACAAGTCATTCGTGAGATCATCGAGCGACTCAAGGTGTCAGGCCCTTCAGCCAATAATACCCAACAGATAGAAAAGCTGATCACGATTCTTTACGACATCGATATCTTAAAGTCTTATTACACGGGAAAGTCCCTTAAAGCCAGAATCGGTAGCGATTCCACGGGCCGTTCCTCAAAAGTACACGGAATGGGCCTGGCCATCAAGGAAACCCTGCCGAAACGGGCCCAGCGGCAGATTATACGGGATTGCATTGCCGATCATCGGGAAACCATTCCCATCAGAATCGACGCTTACAAATACACGGTTTATATTCCTCCCGATGATCATAAACCCCTGGGCAAGATATTCAAAGGACTTTCAAAAATTCTATCCGTTTTCAGAGGGATGGGGGGTACACGCCGGGAAGGTTGGCAGGTCCAGGCCGCCTCCACGCGGATGACCCATCCCGGAAACATCGTCACCCTGGGGGGGGCTCAAAAGGAAATCGTCAACGGACTCTATCTTCATCCTCCCGAATCTTTGGAAAGCCGTGAGCAATTTCGCTGGAGTTATTTGAACTCAAACCTGAAAAAAATCCTCAAGGTGCTCCTTGGCTTTATCCCGGCCTTTCTGACCTTTGCCCTGACCAAGGACTGGTGGGTATTGGCGTATTGCGGGGCCTTTATCTGGTTCGGCATCACCGGTCTCCGCAATATTCTTCAATCTGTTCTGGGGGGAGGAGGGTTTCGTCGATCGCCCCTTTTGAATTGGAATGATTACGTCAGCTGGACCCGCATCACGGACTCGCTGCTTTTCACCGGTTTCTCCGTACCGCTGCTGGATTATGTGGTAAAGACCGTGATATTGGACCGGGGTTTCGGCATCACCACGACCTCCCATCCGCTGCTGCTATACACGTTTATGGCGTTTGCCAACGGCATCTATTTGTCCAGCCATAATATTTTTCGGGGGTTACCCAAGGGTGCCATTTATGGGAATTTTTTCCGCAGCATCCTGTCGATTCCCGTGGCCGTGGCACTGAACTCCAGTATCGGGGGTATCCTGGACATGTCCGGCGCGGTGGGCGTCAATGATATTCTGCAAAAGTGGGCGGCGATCATTTCCAAGGCTGCCTCGGATTTTGTTGCGGGTTTCATTGAGGGAACGGCCGACCGGTACAAAAATATTCAGATGCGCTTTCGAGAGCACCGGAACAAATTCACGGAGCTTTTGAACATTTATCCGCAACTTGAATTGCTCTATCCGGACGTGGAGACTTTCAAGATTCTCGCGCCTTCGTCAGATCGGAAGCGGAGAGCGAATGCAGAGGCCCAAGATCTGGAAAAAATCATCATGATCCACGCACTGGACATGCTGTATTTTTGGATGTATCAACCCCTTTCCCGTAAAGCTCTGCAGCTATTCTTACAAACACTTTCCGAAGATGAACGCCACATTTTAGTAACGTCCCAGTTCACCCTACAACGCCACCGTGAAATCAGCCAGATGTTTATCGACGGCATTCTGGGAAGCAACTTTCCCCGCCCCCTGTCATTTTATCTCTCCCGCTACGAGGGGTACCTGGAAGATATCAAGCGTCTGGTGCTCAGTGAAGAATTTGCCTCCGCATATACCGAAAATAGGGTCAGGGACGTTGCCGATCCGGAAGTTCCACCGGAGGTTGCGGTCCATGGGGGAGTTGGGGTCACCGGTGAATTGCCTCATCCCACAAAGACCGTCTGCGTGCAGGATCCGCACAAACAGGCGGAGGAACCCGCTGACTGAACCAACCCAACCTGTTGATATTTAAGCTTCTTCTCCGATTTGGATGGAACCATCTCCATACCATCGTCCACCCGGCGTCGGGGCGTTGCGGCGATGGAGCCGAGCCCAACGACGGCCCATGGTCAGCAGTTTCTTGCTGCAGTTATGAATTCCTTCATCAGCGTAAAATCTTTAACTCCGTCTTTTTCAACACCGCTGGACACATCAATGCCAAAGGGTTTTATATCCTGGATCACGGAACAGACATTTTCTATATCCAGCCCCCCGGCCACAATAACTTTTCCGGCCATGTCTTTCACCCATGTGGGGAATGGATGAAAAACACCGCTGCCGATGCTTGCGTCATAAATAAAATACTCATAATCGAGGTCCAAGGAAGGCTTTTCCTTGGATGCCAATACCAGATTGGGAACCTGCCGTGCTTCATATATTTGGGTATAATCAAAGAGATCTGCAACTTCTTCCACGTCACTGTAAGTGATTCCGACGACGAAGCTTTTTATTCTTCCTTTTGCATATTCTGCCAGTTCGATGGCCTTCCGAGTGGCACAATATCGTTTACTTTTTGGATAGGTGACCACTCCGATAGCGTCATATCCATAGGCGATGGCTTTATCGATCTGTTCCTTGGTTATTAACCCGCATACTTTTGCGAACATGTTTTTTCCTTACCCCGGGAACTGTGTGTTATTTCTGTTTACAAAACACCACTGCTTGTTCTCGCCCCCCATCACGCCACCCCGTGCCGGCTGGCCCATGTCCCAAGGCGTGTCCCCTGATTTGTATCTTTCTCGGTACCGATCTTCGATGGTCATCTGATTACACCCGATAAAAAAGTGTCATACAACGCCGCTCATCCGCCCCGCGGCTTTTTGCGTCGGCTGAATCCGCCTTTTAAGGCAATTCGTCGTGATCGACAAATATCAATTTGCTCGTTTCAAAGCCCGATGCCGCTGCTTTTTCTATGAGAATATTTTTTATGTCTTTATTTATTTTTGGGCCTCTGGCCAGAATCCATAAATAAGATCTGTCAGGACCGCATACCAATGAATATTGATAATTCTCATGATCAAGTCCAAAAACGATATAAGACCCATAAAAGGGGCCGAAGAAAGAAACTTTCAGGTAACCCTGATCCGATCCTTTTACAAAATACGCCTTGCCTTCGGCCTCTTTCCATGCGTTTTTTTTCGCAGAGTAACCGCGATTTAATACTCTGACACCCCCGTCATCCCGTAAACTGTAATCGGCGGTTATTCGCGTCAAACCGCGTTCAAACGAATGATCCAGTCTCGCAATTTCGTACCACTTACCCAGATATTTTTCCAATTTGAAATTATCAACGGGTTTTACATTTTCAGGGATTCCAACACACCCTATTAAGAATAAAACCGATAGGATTGATAGTATTTTCATCTATGACCCCTCCATTTCATCTTTCTGGCTTTTTTTCTATTCTTTTACCAAGATCGTTGACTTCCATTGTGTTTGAGCCGCCAGGATATTTGACCTCTCTAACTTCGTTAAAGCGTGGTCTAATTGCTTTTCGGAAAACAAGACCCAGCACAAGGATGGCAACAGGCCAAGCGAAACCTATAACGAGCTGAGATAGAATTGAAAACCAAGTTTCAGTCATATTATTTCATTCCGCCGAACATGGATTCGTTGACCTAAGTGAGATTATGGAAATTGTCACTTTTTGACAACTAAATCAGAGTTAATAAAATAGGTTCTTCTCCAATTTAGTTGGAGAAAAGGGTCCAAGGATTCACAAAGGGGCCGGGCCAAGGGCAAAAAAATTATACCGAATTAACGGTGCGGGAGAAAAACAACTCCGAAAATTTCAGGGTCCTTATATATAGGTTATCGCTCGATTCCGTTTCGCGCTTTGACTCCCCGGTGATAATAATGTTTGATCTCCTTGACTTCGCTGACCAGGTCGGCAACTTTTATCAATCCTTCGGGGGCACGGCGACCGGTTAGAACGACTTCCACATTTTCAGGTCGATGGTTTAAAAGCTCTAACACTTCCTGGGTTGAAATCAGATCGAACCAGATGGCCACGTTGATTTCATCGAGGATGACAATGTCGTATTGATTGGAAAGCATGGCCCGTCGGGCCCGTTCAAGACCCCGGCGGGCTTGATCCAGGTGTTTTTGGGTGACGTCTTCTCGATGAACACACGCCGCGTCTCCATACTGCTCGATGGTTATATACGGGTGATCGCGTAACGCGGTCAGTTCACCGTAGTGCTGCCCTTTCATGAACTGACCCATGTAGGTTTTCTTTCCATGCCCGGCGGCCCGTATTCCAATACCGATGGCGGCGGTTGTCTTCCCCTTCCCGTCGCCGGTATAAATTTGAACGTATCCTTTTTTATCGGTCTTTTTTTTCACGTTACACGGATTTTATGCGGTCTTTTTAATTTTTTTGACGTCCTCGGAGGGTTCACCGTGTTCCAGTTCGGCCTTCTGTTTGTCCACAAACCAGATGGGACAAGACGAACGGAATTTACAGTATATTTCAGGATCGCTGCACTTAAAACATTCCTTGCACATATAGGTCGTATACTTCGAACATACATAACTGGTTTCTCGATACGGATGATTACGGCATTTTCCCATTCCAATGATTTCCTTTAAACGGTGTGTTAAAAGTGACGCTAAATCCTTTTTAGGAGCTGATTTGCTGCGGTCAGGGTCGGATCCCAGGTGGGCCCGAAGGGCGGGGCATAGGCCAGATCCGCTTGACCGTATGCTGCAACGGTCATCTGATTGTGCAACGCAACGGCAGGGGCGTTGATCCTGTGTGCAACCCCCTCTTTCCCCACCATCTGAACCCCTAAAAGCCGTCCGGTTTTTTTATCGCCGACCATCTGAACATGGATCACCGAAGCACCGGGATGGGCATGGGCCCTGGAACGGGTTTTGATGACAACCTTTGCAGGTTCAAACCCGGACTTTTCAGCCGCGTCCACGGTGAGCCCGGTTCGCGCCACCTCCAAATCGAACACCTTGAAGACCGCCGTCCCGGCGACACCGGGAAGTTCCACCGCCTTGCCGCAGATGTTGTCGGCAGCTGCCCAGCCGGCCCGGTTGGCCCTTAACGCCAGAGGGATCCATGTTTTTTTGCCGGTAACGACATGATAGGCATCCGCACAGTCTCCGGCAGCATAGATGTTTTCATCCGACGTGGTGAGTCTTCTATCCACGGCAATGGCGGTATCGACCCCCAACTCAAGTCCGGCACGACCGGCAAGTTCGCTGTTCGGTTTGATTCCAACGGCAACCAGCACCATATCCGCTTCGAGGGTGAGATCCGAACAGATTACATTTAAGGCTTTACCCAAGGCTTTGATTTTTTGCACTTGATGGCCGATATGCATCTTTACCTGATGAGACTCGACTTCTTTCCTGACGGCATCGGACAGTTCTTTTTCCATCCATGGCAAGAACACCGGACCCGGTTTGACCATATCGACCGCTATTGATCGCGCCCGAAGTGCTTCGCACATTTCAAGGGCGATATATCCCATGCCGATAATAATTACGTTCTTAACATTGTTTGCTGTTATAAATGCCTTTATTTTTCTACCGTCCGATAGACTTTTTAAAGCCATAACACCCGTAAGATCAAAACCGTCAAGCTTCGGGATGATCGGAGAACCCCCTGTGGCAATGAGCAATTTATTATAGGAAAATTGGAACGCCTTTCCCTGAACAGATATGCCGGTAACCGTTCTCCTCAGCGAATCGATGGATTCAGCACAATGACCGGTCAACAGGTGGATACCCTGTTTTTCTCTGAAAATATCTGCCTGTCTAACCACCAGATCATCGATGTCTCTGGTTGGGTCGGAAATGTTATACGGCATCCCGCAGGCACTGTAGGAAACATCCATCGTCTTTTCCAAAACAGTGACATCAAGATCCGGGTTGTTTCTCTTGGCCCTGCTGGCAGCGCTCATCCCGGCAGCATCCCCGCCGATAATCAGAATTTTCATAACCCCCCTTTTTATTACAAAACATCTCAAAAATGTCGATAAATATATCCACGTTAATCATCAAAACAAAAAATGTCCAATAAATTGCTCACCCTTTAACCACTGAACGAGGCAACCATGGACATTTTTCATACTGAAAATATCTTTCTGAAAAAAAAACCGCAACCGCCGAAGCAAACCTAAGAATCATCCAAATGGAATTAACCCTGGATCAAAGACATCAGAGCCGTGTCGAGCAATGAATCAATCTGTTACCAGTGGCCTTCAACATTTGCCCCATCTGCAAAAGATAATTCCCCTTTATTAAATGCTGCAACAGCATCTCTGACGGTGCCTTCTACATCGTTCACCACGTTTATCTTTGCGGCGTCTAACACCATAAATGCTTTAGGACCGCAATAACCGGTCAAAAGAGCCTCTGCACCTTTCTCACTTACCATTGAGGCGGCCTGAATACCGGCACCTTTGAGTGCATTTGCATTTTCCTTGTTGTCCAAGACTTCATGGTCAAGGGTTTCAGTATCCACAACGAGAATATAAGCCGCCCGCCCGAAACGGGGGTCCACGGGGGAGTCAAGGTCCGTACCTTTGGATGTAACAGCTATTTTCATAATTCCATGCCCCTTTTTTCTGCTTCTTTTATCGATAAAGCACATATAAATTCAGATGATTCTCGACGGTTTACCCGCCACTGTGTCCGCCGCCGCAAACCTGATCATCTGAAATAATCGGCAGTTTCCCTGCGATCAGGTCTTCCACAACCGGCCGTATTTCATAACGTGTGGCATCGTGATAAACATCGATGCCAACCTGTCTGAAACCCATGAGCGGACGCATGCCGATACCGCCGACAATCAAGGCGTTTACATTGTGTCCTGCCAAGAAATTGACCGGAACCATACATCCCCCCTGAACATGTTCCTGGTTCGGTATCGTAGAAACTTCTTTAATTTCTCCGTCTTCAATATCTACCAGTGTAAACACCTCACAGTGACCAAAGTGGCCGGACCGTTGACCGTCAAGCCCGCCATTATCTGCAGACGGAATCGCAATTCTACCATTTTTCATTACAAACATCCTCCTTTTCAATAATTTTTACATTACATTTTGCTTTTAAAGCACCAATTGGTTTCTTATATTTAGCCAAATTTCACTGATGCTACTTCGAATCTTTGAGTTGCCCTCATATTCCAAGACGGTTTGTCCTCTGACCATGGATTCTGTAAAAACACGATCAAAATGGACCCGCCCCACAACCGCCATGTTGTTTTCTTTTGCCAGTTTTTCGATAGCATCTGTTTGATCAGGATTCAGGTCGAACTTGTTGACACACACCATTCCCGGAACCTTAAAGTGAGCAGCCAGTTGTGCCACCCGCTCCATATCGTGTAATCCGGAAACGGTCGGCTCGGTAACAATAAGTACGGCTGAAGCGCCGCCTACAGAAGCGATAACCGGACATCCCACACCCGGTGGTCCGTCTGTGATCAGCAGGTCCAATTTGTTTTTCTCGGCCAGTTTTTTAGCCTCCTGCCGAACAAGGGCCACCAGTTTGCCGGAGTTTTCTTCGGCAATCCCCAATCTGGCATGGACCATGGGGCCGAAACGGGTGTCTGAAATAAACCATTCCCCGCAGGTCTTTACCGGAAAGTCGATGGCCTGCTCGGGACAAAAATCGACACAAACGCCGCATCCTTCACATTCGATGGGATCAACTTCGAACGCTTCATTGATGGCGTCAAAACGGCACAAATCCCTGCAAAGGCCGCATTCGGTGCATATGTCCGGACGAATCACCGCAATACTGCCGCCACGAAAATCGTGACGTTCTTTTATTACCGGGTCCGTGAGAAGATGAAGATCGGCAGCATCCACATCCGCGTCACAAAGGACCTTGTTTTCAGCCAATGAAGCAAAGGCTGCCATCAGGCTGGTCTTGCCGGTACCGCCTTTGCCGCTTATCACCACCAACTCTTTCACTGAATTTTTTCTCCCTTACAACAATTCGTAATCGTTCAGCCACTAAGTCACGAAGGTTCACCCTTTGAAAACATTACAGTTAATTCTTTGTGTCTTGGTGTCTTTGTGGCAAAAAAATATTTCCGGTTTAGGATGTTAATTTTTCAATTTTACGGTGCAATTCAATAAATCGTTCTTTCCACTCCGGCATTTCCTCAACAATAAGTTTGCCCCTTGAATATACCTCTGCGATGCGTCTATCAAAGGGAATCTCCATCAAAATGGGCAGGTTTTCCTTCTTGGCATAGGTTCGAACACCATCGTTACCGATATCTGAGCGATTAATGACCAGGCCCCTTGGAATTTCAAGAAGTTTTACGGCTTCAACCGCCAGTTCAAGGTCATGCAGGCCAAAAGGCGTCGGTTCGGTAACCATTAAGACAAAATCGGCGCCCTTCATGGCGGCGATAACGGGGCATGAAGTTCCAGGAGGTGCATCGATGATGGTGAGCCGATCAGATCGTGTATAGGATCGAACTTTTCTGATGAGGGGCGGTGACATGGCTTCACCGACTCTCAACCGTCCGTGTGCAAATGCAAGATTATTCCTGTGACCAATTTCAATCACACCCAATTCACGACCGGTCTCGGTAATGGCTTTTTCCGGACAAACTTCTACACAACCACCGCAACTATGACAAAGTTCAGGGAATGTGAGAACGGTTTCCTTAATTACAGCGATTGCCTTGAAACGACAAATTTGAGCACATTTTTTGCAAAAATTACATTTTTCTTCGTCAATTTGCGGGACCGGCGTATAAATTTTTTTGCTCACCTCAATGACAGGATTGATAAAGAGATGCGCATTGGGCTCCTCAACATCACAGTCCAGAAGTTGTACCTCCGACCCTATAGAAACGGCCATGTTGGTGGCCACCGTCGTTTTTCCCGTACCGCCTTTTCCACTTGCAATGCTGATAATCATACGATGACACTTCCTTTTATCCTGAATTTCTCAAAAAGAGTTTATATGCGAGTGTATACTCTCCGCCTATCCGGCGGAATGTCTTGCAAATGAATCCCGCTGAAAGCGGGATGAGAAATACGGATTAGTTATGAGCTTTTGCCCATAACATAGAGCAACATGATTTTTTGTCAAGCTCTTTAAACAATTTTTATTTAAATATATAAATTCCAGAAGGTTGAGCCAGTTCAAATGCCGACACTTATTTTCATCTTTATTGTCTGCAATTACGAATATACGTTAAATTTCGATATAATTTATTGATATCATGTTGTTTGCGCTCAAGGGTTTGATCTTCTTTGTGAGTTTTTCGAGTTAGTAAGAAGAATCCAATATTTCCCCCGGTGGCGATTTTTTCCCTTTCAACTGATAATTGATGTTCGGTTATTAAGGGGAATACCCCTCGGCAGGCCAGAAAATCGCGATAATTTCTGAAATGCTCCTGTCCCGCCGCCATTTCAATCCATGTAATCACCCTTTTTAGGATCCAACCCTTTGGAAAACGAATCGGACCGGGATGATAATCAACCAGCAAAATCCGCCCATTTTTTTTCATAACACGCTTGGACTCATTCACAACCTTTGATCGGATCGGAGCCGGCATTTCATGTAAGGCAAAAAAAGCAACAACCAAGTCGAATGTTCCATCAGAATACGGCATGTGTGAAGCATCCCCCAGGTGAAGTTCTGCACGTTTCCCGAGTTTTTTTCGGGCAATGTCAATCATGGCAGGGGATCGGTCTATTCCGAATACCTTCCAACGGGCCTTTTGATAAAGGTTCAAGTACGTTCCGGTGCCGCATCCCACATCAAGAACCAGCTTATCGGCTTTGGATGGAACCATCTTCATGCTGGCTGTTCTTAAGCTCTTGATGAACGGCTCGACGAGCAAATCGTAACGCCTGGCGGTTTTTCTATAGGGGTCTTTAGCCACAGTTAAGTCACCTTGAAGGATCTTCCAAATATGGTAATCTAAAAACCAAAATCATCATCTTTTACCGTATAATCTTTTCCAAGGGGTATGTTTGAACTCCTGAAAATTAACCAACGCGAGATATAATGCGCCTACCGCCAACTCAGCACAATGCGTGTGTTCTTCCGGAAGTGTCTCCAGAAAATTGATGACTTTTTCCGGTGTAATCTCCCAGGCTTCTGCTACGGTTTTCCCTTCGACTATAAAGGCAACGGTATTTGCACAGGCATGGGTGTTTATACACCCATCGGTAACAAAAAAGACCTTATAAATCCGATTATGGCGGATGGTCAAAAATATCTCAACGGTGTCACCGCACTCACCGGTTCTTTTGCCATATCCATCAGGGTCTTTCATGATCCGGCGTTTATCCATTTGAGTCGCCATTTCAAGATAATGCGCGGATGGTTCCCGACAGAGGTTTGATTCCTGTTGATACGGTTTGTTTTCGTTCATGTGTGACACACTTGCACTGCTCATTTTAAATCATTCTTTGCTATCCTTGCTGCCCGGAGCGCCTGATTCATGAAACAAGGAACGCAATCAAGATATCTTCTCATTATTTCTTATCTTTCTGAGAGGGTTTCTATTTTAACTTCTTTTGCTGTTTGATCATATAATCATTTAGGGCCTCTTGAAGGGCATCCGCAGATAAAAAAGCACAGTGCTTATCCTCTTCGGGTAATCCCCCTAATTTTTCCAGAATAGTCTCTCCTGTAATATTCAAGATTTGGTCAGGGCTCTTTCCAAAAGACTGCTCGGCCGCAAATGACCCACACACCGTGCTGGATCCGCATCCGTCGGTTTGAAATGAAGCATTTTTGACTTTTCCATTTTCAAATGTTAAAAAAATTTCCATGGTATCACCGCATGAACCTGTTACACGTCCGTACCCATCGGGATTGTCTATGCGACCTACATACAATGGATTAAGCCACCTCTGAAACGCGATATCACCATAGACAGCTTTTGTTTCTTCGAAAATTTGATCCTGCAATCCTTCAACAAAATCATCAAAATCTTTGCTCATTCGCTCTTCCTCTGTTACTTGTGAAATTGCGTAAGATATATTCACGTGTCAAACCGCTTGTTGTATTTATGCTGGATTTCAACGTCTTCGTTTCATAAGCGACCCTGATTCATTTGCCTCCACCGTTACCACCTTATTTAGTGATCACAGACATTGGCGCCCGTTACCAGTGTACCGGAGAGATACTGGTTTGTCAGGGATTCCGGTGAATCCATTGGAGCCCCGATAATCACCTCAATCCCATTTTCCTCCAGAAGCTGTTGAGCCTTTTCTCCCATTCCCGAGGCGATAACGATATTAGCTCCCTGCTCATTTAGCCACCGGGGGAGCACTCCCGGTTCGTGGGCCGGTGGGGTAAGCATTTCTGTTTTTGCAATTTCCCCGTGTTGAATCTCAATAAATGCGAATTGTTTACAGTGACCAAAATGGGATGAAAGTTTTCCTTCGGATACTGGTACAACGAGTACTTTTAAATTTTCAGAATGCTTTTTTTTAATCGGAACTATCTTTTTCGGTTCAGGAATCGACTTTGTTTCAATTTTTGTAAATTTAACAATTTCATCCACTATTTTATTGAATTCCTGTGTGATTAAAAACTTACTGTCGTCCAGAAGACCCATATTCCCCATGTCACCCATTGATACCACCTCCGGCTCAAAAGGGAGTGACCCTAGAAGTCTCAACCCCTCCTTTTTTGCAGTGAACATCCCGCCACGGGTTTTGAATATTTCAATTATTTTTCCGCAATGGGGACATTTGAGTCCGCTCATATTTTCCACAAGGCCTAAGATTTCCATTTTGACCTGGCGGCAAAAATTGATGGATTTTCTAACATCAGCAAGTGAAATTTCCTGGGGGGTTGTCACAATGACGGCCTTTGCATCAGGTATGGTCTGTGCTATGGTTAAAGGTTCGTCGCCTGTGCCGGGCGGCGAGTCGATGATCATGTAGTCAAGATCCGGCCATTCTACATCTGCAATGAACTGTCTGATAACGCCGATCTTAAGGGGTCCTCTCCAGATCGTTGCAGTATCCTTATTTTCTCCCAAAAGCGATTCAATGGAGATCACATCCATATTTTGAATGTACTTGACGGGTCGGGCTTTTCCATCCATGCTCCCCGGTCCGATATTTCCTTTGAGACCCAGAATGTGAGGGATACTGGGTCCGTGAAGATCCACATCCATAAGACCCACTTTATACCCTTTTTTCGCCAGGGCCACCGATAGATATGCTGCAATGCTGCTTTTCCCCACGCCGCCTTTGCCGCTCATCACCAGGATTTTGTTCTTGATGTGGCCCAGCCGTTCCTTTATTTCTATATCTTGCTGCTGTTGATCCTGCCGACTCGTATGTCCTTTTGCCATCAATCATTACCCTCCGGTTTTGCTCCAAAATATTTTTGTGAATGTTTTGGGTTTTTATTTTGTAAACACGGTCTCTATTTTTATTCCAGGGCCTTCATGCTTGATTCTAGGTCTTCAATCTGCTGACGTAACTCATTTGCCTGATCTTTAAGGCGCTTCAAGTTTTCCTCTTTTGATAACATGGTGGCGCCGGACTGACCTGAAACGTTCCATGTTGAACTGTTCATTCCACGACCCATACCCATACCGCGGCCCATGCCCATACCGCGGCCCATGCCCATACCGCCGCCGCAAACCTTTTTCATCCCTCGGTTCATATCGGCGCCGCTTCCAGTGCCATAGTGATCGGTGACATTGGGCATGTCTGTAGACTTTATATCCCCCCGGTTGTATCTTTCGATGACTTGTCTGACCGTACCGGACTGCCCTACAAAAACCTCAACTTTGGCAGCAGAAAGGGTTTGAATCGCATTGGGGCCGCAGTTTCCCGTTATTACGGCATCTACACCCTTGGATGCCACAAACTGGGCTGATTGAATACCGGCGCCTCCACCCAAGGCGATACTCTCGTT
>Ga0316195_10000043_pt1 | contig 34249 bp, 31 predicted proteins | sample Phised1_MG_FD_204937 | JGI IMG/M metagenome (GOLD analysis project Ga0316195, IMG submission 204937) | Coastal sediment microbial communities from Maine, United States - Phippsburg sediment 1 | ecosystem: Environmental > Aquatic > Marine > Coastal > Sediment | place: USA: Maine | collected...
GTCCCACCGCAGCCAGCAGCTGATCGATCATCGACTCGGCCTGGGCCCGATACGACCCGCCGAACAGGTTCAGGTGATTGAGCACGTGGTAGAGGTTGTACAGGTCGCGCCGCGTGCCGGCCGCCTGGTCCAGCGGCCAGCTCGCCACATAGGCCGAATAGAAGCGTGGCCCGAAGCCGCCGAACAGTTTCGTCATGGCGATGTCCGCTTCCCGGTCGCCATAGTAAACGGCCGGATCGTAAATGACCGGCGAACCGGAAGTGTCCGCGCCCCAGTTGCCACCCCAGAGGTCGCCGTGCAGCAGCGACGGCGCGGGTCGGTAAGTCGCGAAGAACACCTCCAGCAGGTCGAGCAGCCGCCGGCCGCGCTCCTGCAGCCTGCCCCCATGACCCCCTGCGGCCGCCAGGTCGAGCTGCAAGCCCAGCCTGGCTTCCCGCAGGAACACCACCCAGTCCGCGCGCCACCCGTTCGGTTGCGGCGTGCTGCCTATGAAGTTGTCCCTGTCGAAACCAAAGCGTTCGGCGCGGTTTCGGTGCAGCGCCGCGAGTTGCTCGCCCAGGCGTTCCTCGACGGCGGGGGTGACGGGGGCGAAATCGATCCATTCGAGCGCCAGGAAGGCGCCGCCCTCGAAGGTGCCCAGGGCCAGCGGCGCCGGGACGCGCAGGGCGCCGGCAGCCAGCAGTTCCTCGAGTCCCCGCTTTTCCGCCTCGAGCATCGCAACCTGGCCAGGGCCGGCCTCCTTCACGAATACCGGCCCGGCGGCGGTCTCCCAGCGCCAGCAGCGGCTGATGCAGCCGCCGTGGACCGCGACTGCCGGCGTGGCATCGACCCGACACCCCAGCGCGGGGCCCAGCGAGGCGGCCAGTGCCGCCGCGCCCGCGTCCATCATTCCATCGCCCTGGCGAGCCGCCGCGCCTGCTTCGCAAGCATCGGCCCGAAACGGGAGCGCTCGTAAAAGGACTCCAGTGCCGGCACGTCAGGCGCCCTGCGCCGCAGGTCGTCGTGCGTGAAGTCCAGCGGCATGTCGCAGGCGATGCGCGTCAGCCGTTGCGCGAGGTAGGCCGCCTCACGATGCTGCTGCAGGCGCCCGGGCAGCTTCGCGGCACCCCGGATGGGCAGCGAGCCCACCTCGTCCAGGTTCTCGTAGAGATGGTCCAGCGACTCGAAAACCTGCAGCAGCGCACCGGCCGTCTTTGGACCGACACCCGGGACGCCGGGTATGTTGTCCACGCTGTCACCGGTCAGCGCCAGGTAGTCGGCCATGCGCTCGGGCAGGACGCCGAAGTGGCCTGCGATATCGCTGTAGCCGAAGCGTCTGTCGACGGCGAAATCCCAGAACTCGTCGCCTTCGCGCACCAGCTGCGCCAGGTCCTTGTCGCGCGTGACCAGGACACTGCGGTGGCCCTGGGCGCGCATGCGCGTCGCGATCGCGCCGATGATGTCGTCCGCCTCGTACACGCCATCCGCGTACTCCGCCAGGCCCATCAGCCGGCAGAACTCGCGGCACAGGCCGAACTGCTGCTTCAGGTCTTCCGGTGCCGGCTCGCGGTTGGCCTTGTAGGCCGGGTAGATCTCGTTCCTGAAGGAACTCGCCAGGCTCTCGTCGAAGGCGACGGCCACGTGGCTGGGCCTGGCACGTTCCAGCATATCGCCCATGAAGCGCGCGAAGCCGTACAGGGCGTTGACCGGCTGACCGTCGGCATCGGTCATCCCGGGCGTGACCGAGTAGTAGGCGCGGAAGACGAAGAAGCTGGCGTCGACGAGGTGCAGCACGTCAGGAGCCGGTCACTGCATCCACCGCTGGATGCGGTCGTGCAGCGGGCTCGAACGCGGGAAGTGCGCCAGCAGGTACTCCATCTGGTCGGCCAGGACCCGCCGGCCCTTCAGGTAGATGTACTCGGCATAGGTCGGCGTGAAAGGCACCGCCAGCAGTTGCATCTTCGCCTGCTCCGGCGTGCGCGATGCCTTGGCATTGTTGCAGCGCCGGCAGGCCGCCACGACGTTGTTCCAGACGTCCTGTCCGCCCTGGTAGAAGGGCCGGACGTGATCACGGGACAGCTCGGACAGCGGAAACCGGCTCCCGCAGTACATGCAGAGGTAGGCGTCGCGCTTGAACAGCGTCTCGTTGTTGAGCGGCGGAACATAGTCGCCGCGCAGGCTGCCCGGGCTCGACGATCGCCCGATGGTCGCCAGCATCGAGTTGACCGCGATGACCGTCTGCCGGCCGGTGCGGGCATTGGTGCCGCCATGGAGCGTGTACAGGATGCTGCCGAAGGCATAGGAAATCTGGCCGAGGCAATGAAGCCGAACCGCCTCGCGGTAATCGATCCACTCCACGGGCATGCCCGAGGCGTCGGTCCGCAGGACCTGCTGCGACAGGCTCTGCTGGCCGACCGGGCGCACTTCCAGCGAATCCAGCCAGCGCTGGTCCGCCGGGCTCAGCTTGGAGGGCTTGGACAACATCTCTGGCGTCCCTTGACCGTGACGACTCCGTTTCGAATGGCGCTGCAACAATACGGTACGGATGTGCTATGTTTCAATGCGTTTCGTGCAGTGCAAAGCGCGGCTTCTGGCCGTCCACTGTCCGTACCGACAATCCTTTGTAAACCAGAAATTCCGGTGACGGCCGCTGGTTGCGTCCTGTGCCCGGGTTTCCTGAGAGGAAGCTTCGCAATGCCCATGACGATTGGCGTCCCGCGCGAGACCTATGCGGGTGAGAAACGTGTAGCCACCGTGCCCGAGGTGGTCGAGAAATTGATCAAGCTGGGCTTCAAGGTTTCGGTGGAGACCGGGGCCGGCGCCGCCGCCAACTTCAGCGACGAGGCCTACCGCGCTGCCGGCGCCGAAATCGTGGCAACGGCTGCGGAACTCTGGGCGACGTCGGACATCGTCTTCAAGGTCCGTGCCCCGAGCCCGGACGAAGTCGGCCTCGTGCGTGAAGGCGGCACGCTGATCGACTTCATCTGGCCTGCGCAGAATCCCGAACTCATGCAGCAGCTGGCGGCCAGAAAGGCCACCGTGCTCGCCATCGACTCCCTGCCGCGCCAGTTGTCCCGCGCCCAGAAGATGGACGCGCTGACCTCCATGGCCAGTATCAGCGGTTACCGCGCCGTCATCGAGGCGGCGAACGCCTTTGGCCGCTTCTTCAACGGCCAGATCACCGCCGCCGGCAAGGTCCCGCCTGCCAAGGTTTTCGTCGCCGGTGCCGGTGTCGCGGGCCTGGCCGCGATCGGCACGGCCGCCAACCTGGGTGCCATCGTGCGCGCCAACGACACGCGCGCCGAGGTCGCCGACCAGGTCGTGTCGCTGGGTGGTGAATTCGTCAAGGTCGATTACGAGGAAGAGGGTTCCGGTGGCGGCGGCTACGCCAAGGTGATGAGCGAGGGCTTCCAGAAGGCCCAGCGCGAGATGTATGCGAAGCAGGCCGTGGAGGCGGACATCATCATCACCACCGCCCTGATTCCGGGCAAGCCCGCACCGAAGCTCATCACCGCCGAGATGGTGAAGAGCATGAAGCCGGGCAGCGTCATCGTCGACATGGCGGCCGAGCAGGGCGGCAACTGCGAACTGACCGAACCCGGCCAGGCCGTGGTCAAGCACGGCGTCACCCTCATCGGTTACACCGACCTGGCCAGCCGGCTGGCCAAGCAGGCGTCAACCCTGTACTCGAACAACCTGCTGCGCCTGACCGAGGAACTCTGCAAGACCAAGGACGGCGTCATCGACGTCAACATGGACGACGACGCCATTCGCGGCCTGACCGTCATCAAGGACGGCGAAATCACCTGGCCGCCACCGCCGTTGCAGCTGCCCACCGCCCCGGCGCAGGCGAAGCCCGCAACGGCCGCCACGCCCCCGAAGAAGTCCGGCCACGGTGCGGGAGAGCCCGCGTCGGGCAGGAGCCTGGCCATCACGTTCGCGGTCGGCGCGCTGCTCTTCTGGCTGGTCGGCGCCTTCGCTCCGGCGTCGTTCCTCGCACATTTCACGGTCTTCGTGCTGGCCTGCTTCATCGGCTACATGGTCATCTGGAACGTGACGCCCGCGCTGCACACGCCGCTGATGAGCGTGACCAACGCAATCTCCAGCATCATCGCGGTCGGCGCGCTGATCCAGGTGGCACCGCCGCTCGGCGACGCGGCGGAGGGACGGCCGGACGCGCTGATCCTCGGCCTGGCCGTTGCAGCGCTGACGCTCACGGCCATCAACATGTTCGGCGGCTTCGCCGTCACCCGTCGCATGCTCGCGATGTTCCGCAAGTAGGAGATTGCAGGCATGTCATCAAGTCTCGTCACGATGGCCTACATCGCCGCCACCATCCTGTTCATCCTGAGCCTGGGCGGCCTCTCGAACCCCGAGACCTCACGGCGCGGCAACCTCTACGGCATCGTCGGCATGACGATCGCCGTGCTCGCAACCGTCTTCGGGCCGCGGGTGACCGCCGCCGGCTTCCCGTGGATCATCGGATCGCTCGCGGTAGGGGGCACCATCGGCCTGTATGCAGCCCGCAAGGTGCAGATGACGCAGATGCCCGAGCTGGTCGCGATCATGCACAGCCTGGTCGGCCTCGCGGCGTGCATCGTCGGCTATGCGAGCTACGTGGACACGTCGATCACCTTCACCGGCGCAGAGAAAGCGATTCACGAAGTCGAGATCTACCTCGGCATCCTGATCGGTGCCATCACGTTCTCGGGCTCGGTGATCGCCTTCGGCAAGCTGTCCGGCAAGATCAGCGGCAAGCCGGTGCTGCTGCCCGCACGCCACTGGCTCAACCTCGCCGGATTGCTGGCCGTGATCTGGTTTGGCGCCGCATTCCTCGGGGCACACGACATCGACGCCGGCATGATGCCGCTCGCCGTGATGACGGTGATCGCGCTGCTGTTCGGCGTGCACATGGTGATGGCGATTGGCGGTGCGGACATGCCGGTCGTGGTCTCCATGCTCAACAGCTACTCGGGCTGGGCGGCCGCCGCCACGGGCTTCATGCTGTCGAACGACCTGTTGATCGTCACCGGCGCGCTGGTCGGCTCGTCGGGCGCGATCCTCTCCTACATCATGTGCCAGGCGATGAACCGGAACTTCATCAGTGTCATCGCCGGCGGCTTCGGCACGGGTGGGGGCACGGCGCCAGCCGCAGGCGGCGCACAGCCAGCCGGCGAAGTGACCGCTATCAGTGCTGTCGAGACTGCGGAACTGCTGCGCGACTCGAAAAGCGTGATCATCGTGCCAGGCTACGGCATGGCGGTCGCCCAGGCGCAGCACACGGTGTACGAGATCACCAAGCTGCTGCGTGAGAAGGGCGTCAACGTGCGCTTCGGCATCCATCCCGTCGCGGGCCGCATGCCGGGACACATGAATGTGCTGCTCGCCGAGGCCAAGGTGCCCTACGACATCGTGTTCGAGATGGACGAACTGAACGAAGACTTCCCGGACACCGACGTCGCCATGGTGATCGGCGCCAACGACATCGTGAATCCGGCGGCCGAGGACGACCCGACCAGCCCGATCGCCGGCATGCCGGTGTTGCAGGTGTGGAAGGCGAGGACCTCGATCGTGATGAAGCGCTCAATGGCTTCCGGCTACGCCGGCGTCGACAATCCGCTGTTCTACAAGGACAACAACCGGATGCTGTTCGGCGATGCGAAGACGATGCTCGACGAGGTCCTGCTCGCGCTGAAGAGCTGATCAGGACGGCTGGCTCCTACCCGTACGGGGTACACGCAGGAAGGGCGCCTCGCGGCGCCCTTCTTTCGTTGTCTCGACAGCAGGATCGACGCCTGGGCCCGGCGTCCTCGTGGTTTCGGGCTACCTACTTATTCTGGGTCTTGGCCTCGATCGGCGACTGTTCCTTCAGCGAGACCATGCCGTCGGCCAGGATACCAGCCCACTTGTCGAAGACCCGCTGGAATTCGGCGCGGTTGGATACGCTCGTCGTCCACATGAACGTCCCGGTCTGGCCGGTGCGGCGCTTGTCCACTGCGCGACCGAGCAGCTGGCCTGTCTCGGCATCGCGCACCTCGAGCGCCATGGTGGCTTCGCCCGCCTCGATCGTATAGTTGTAGCTGCGACCAGACTGGATCGTGTCCGGTGCGTTGACATACACGTCGACCAGTACCGGCGTCAGCCGCAGAACGTCGGGACCCGCCTCCGTCACCACCTCATAACCGACCTTCTGGAAGGACTTCACCAGGGTCTCGCGAAATCCCTCGCTCATTTCCTGGCGAATCCTGTCGGCATCCTCCGTACTCACGCGCTGACGGGCGCCCGGGGACGAGCGGTTTATGTCCCGCTGCCAGTTCTTGGTGAAGGCAACCTGGATCGGGTCGAGCAGAACCTTGTTGTAGCCGCGGAAGTCTGCACCGGGCAGCAGGTAGGCGGTGTCCACACGCTTGGACTTGACCTTCTGCAGGCCGTCCCAGGTCGATGCTTCGTCAGCCGCGAAGGCCGGCGCGACGAGTACCGCCGCCAGGGCCATACCCGAGAGAATTTTCTTCCACATGATTCCTCCTGATAAATAACGTCGTCGAAAGCCTGTCGGGCATCCAGCCCCCTGCAATTCGACCTGCTCGCCCTTGTCTTGTTCCCCAGGGCCCGGGCCGGCAGGAAATTGTGCAGCTCCCGCTATCCGCCGCCAAGGCCCCGTGTCGGCGGCGGGGGTGGGGGCGGGGGCGGCGGGCCGTCGGTTTCCATCCGCTGTCGCGCCTCCTCGCGCTGCTCGGGGGTCATCTGCTCCCAGCGTCTGCGCATCTCCTGGCGCTGCTCGGGGGGCATCTGCCGCCAGCGTTCACGCAGCTCCTGCCGCTGTTCGGGCGGCATCGACTTGAAGCGGCGGTACTCTTCGCGGAGTCTTTCCCTGTCTTCCGGTGGCAGGTCGCGGAAGCGCTGCCAGCGCTCCCGCATCATTTGCCGCTCCTCGGGCGACAGTGATTCCCACTTCGACCAGCGCTCGCGTGCCCTGTCGCGCTCCTCGGGGGTCATCGTCAGCCAACGCTCGGATCCCTTGACCATGGCCTGCTGCCGCGCCGGCGGCAACTGGTCCCAGCCGTCCCGGAAACGTTCGAACAGCTGCTGCTGCTCGGCGGAAAGGGCCTTCCAGGCCACGCCCGGCTGCGAATCCTCGGCCAGGGCGAACCCGGGAGCCATGAACAACCAGGCCATCACCATGACCGCGAGTGGTCCGTTGATCCTCAGCATGGTGCTTCGCCTCCTAGCGTCAGCCGGAACTGTTGCCGGCCGCCCAGGCGTAGAATTCGGCGTCCTCGCCCAGCATGTCCAGGTCCTCGCCGACAGTCAGCAGTTCCAGGTCCGCCGGCGCCGCGGCGAACACCGGCGATGAGCGCAGGCCCGCCCCCGGACCGGACCAGAGCGCAACCGCCAGCACCGCTGCGGCAGCCAGCGCCCCGACCGGAAGCCATGCCCCCACGCGAAAGCGGCGGCGGTCAAGTTCGGCCAGCGCGGCGTACCGCGCCTGCGTCAGGCGCGAGCGTGTCGGCCCGTCGATGTGCTCGACACTCTCGTCGAACAACTCGCGTGCGCGCGACTCCAGGTATCTGCTGTTCCTGCTCACCTCATCGCTCCCCGAGCCTGCCCTTCAGGGCCTGGACGGCCCGGAAATAGTGTGTCTTCACGCTCCCTTCGGAGCACCCCATCGCAATCGCCGTGTCAGCCACATCCAGCCCTTCCAGGACCCGCAACATGAACGCCTCGCGCTGCCTGCCCGGCAGCGCAGCGAGGCCCGCCTCGAGAACCTGCAGCGCCTCGGCGCTCTCGAGCAGCTCGCGCGGCCCGCCCCCGGGATCCGGCGCAGCCTCGATCGGGTCGAAGTTCTCTGCAGCCCCCGACCCACCGCCTGGCCACCAGGCCATGATCCGCGACCGGACCCGTCGCCGCCGCATGAAGTCGCGGATGCCGTTGTTCAGGATCCGGTAGAAGAGCGGCTTCCACTCCTCCGTCGGGCGGGCGCCATAGCTCCGTGCCAGGTGGATCATCGCGTCCTGGACGATATCGAGCGCATCGTCGTCGTTGCGCACGGCGATCCTGGCAATGCGGAAGGCGCGGCGCTCGACGCCGGCCAGGAAGCGCTCCAGCGCCTTGGACTGTTCCAACCCGGATGTCTCCCCGTCGGTCTCGCGCCCAAAGGCGCCGATAGCCGGCAACGCGATTCCAAGACTAACAGAGGCCATGCGACAACCCTGGTTGCTGGGGTCGTGCCAAGAACCCCGACAACCGCTATAACGTCGGTCACCGCCGCGCGTTGACAAGACGGCTGGTCGTCGGACCCCAAACCGGGCCCGCGCCCGTTTCGCTGCGCCGCAAAGAGGCCCGCCCCTGAGTAAGTCGCCCATTCTGCAGATTGCCCTGGACGCCCGGCTGCGGCAGACGCTCGACTACCTGCCGCCGGCCGGCGGCACGCCGGCGCCGGGCACGCGCGTGGTGGTTCCGCTGGGGCGCCGCCGGGCGGTCGGCTTCGTCACAGCCATTGCAGCCGGAAGCGAACTGCCCGCCTCCCGCCTCAAGCCCGTCCATGAAGTGCTGGATGCAGCGCCGCTCTGGGATGAGGACCTCTTCGGCCTGCTGCTCTGGACGGCCGACTACTACCACCACCCCCTGGGCGAGGTCCTTGCCGCCGCCGTGCCGGCTGCGATTCGCACCGGTGCGCCGTGCGCGGCCGAAATCACGATGTGGCAGCTCTCCGCCAGCGGCATGACCGAGCTGGTGCCCCCGCCCGGGCGGCTCGGCAAGCGTCAGCAGCAGCTGGTCGAGCGCCTCCGGGAAGGCCCCGCAGAGGCAACCGAACTGGCCTCCGCAGGACTGGGGGGTGCCCTGCGCGGGCTGGCCGCCCGGGGCCTGCTCGAGTCCTTCGGCCAGCCCGGGCCACCGCCGCCGCCGGGTCGGGGCGACCGTCCGGCGCTGCGGCTGACCGAGTCCCAGGAAGTCGCGTTCGCTGCGATCTCCGGCTCGCTGGGCCGCTACGACGCCTGGCTGCTCAACGGCGTGACCGGCAGCGGCAAGACCGAGGTCTACCTGCAGCTGATCCAGCGCGCACTCGACACCGGTCACGGCGCGCTGGTGCTGGTCCCGGAGATTGCCCTGACGCCGCAGCTGGTAGCGCGTTTCCAGAGCCGCCTGACCGTGCCCATCGTCACCCTGCACTCGTCGATGACCGACAGCGAGCGTCTCGCGTCCTGGCGGGCCGCCCGCTCCGGTGCAGCGCCTGTGGTGATCGGCACGCGCTCGGCGGTGTTCACGCCCGTACCGGACCTCGGGATCATCATCGTCGACGAGGAGCACGATCCGTCCTACAAGCAGCAGGAAGGCTTCCGCTATTCGGCTCGCGACCTCGCCGTAGCCCGCGCCGCCCGTCACGGCGTTCCCGTGGTACTGGGCTCGGCGACGCCGTCCCTGGAGACCCTGGCCAACGCCGACGCCGGCCGCTATCGGCGGGTTGACCTGCCCGAGCGGACCGGGCGCGCAGGCAAGCCCAGGATCGGCGTGATCGACCTGCGGCATCACGCCGCCCGCGACGGCCTGGCCCAGCCGGTCCTGGCAGCGATCGAACGCACCCTGGCGGACCGCGGCCAGGTCCTGGTCTACCTCAACCGCCGGGGTTACGCCCCGACGCTGTATTGCACGGGCTGCGGCTGGATCGCTCCCTGCCCCGCCTGCGACGCCCGCCTGACGGTTCACATGAAGCGCGCCCGGCTCGTCTGCCACCATTGCGGCGCCGACGAGCCCATGCCCTTTGGCTGTCCGAAGTGCGGCAGCGAGGTCCGCCCGGTCGGCCAGGGCACCGAACGCGTCCAGCACGCACTGAACGACATCTTTCCCGGTGTGCCGCTGGTACGCGTCGATCGCGACGCGATCCGCCGGCGTGGAGATATCGAGCGGGCCCTGGAGGAAGTCGCGAGCGGCCGCGCTCGCATCCTGCTGGGCACCCAGATGCTTACCAAGGGCCACGACTATCCCGACGTTACGCTGGTGGCGATCCTGAACGCGGACCAGGGCCTGTTCGGCGCCGATTTCCGGGCGAGCGAGCGCCTGGCGCAGCAGATCGTCCAGGTCTCCGGCCGGGCCGGCCGCGGCGATCGCCCGGGGGAGGTGCTGATCCAGTCCGCTTTCCCGGAGAACCCGCTGCTGACGAGTCTGGTGAAGGAGGGCTATGAAGGCTTTGCGCGCCGGGCGCTGGAGGAGAGGGCCGCGGCCGGCTGGCCGCCTTTCTCACGGCTCGCGCTGCTGCGTGCGGACGGTCCGGATCGTGCCGAGGTCTTCGCCTTCCTGCGGCAGGCGCGCGAACTCGCGGCGGATGTTTCCGAAGGCGTCCGCATCCTCGGGCCTGCCGCCGCGTCCATGGAACGGCGGGCCGGGCGCTATCGCGCGCAGCTGCTGCTGGAAAGCGCCCAGCGCGGGCCGCTCAAGCGGCTGCTGGACACCTGGCTGGTCCGTGTCGATGCGCTGAAGGCGCCACGGCGGATTCGCTGGTCGGTGGATGTAGACCCGATCGAGGTGGATTGATCAGGAGGCGCCAGGCACCGCGGCGGTGCCTGGCGCGCCCTCGTCATTCGGGCGCGACGGGCTTCTGCTGGCCGCCCCACTGGCCCTCGCCACGGTGCGCGTGCATCCCGGCCTTCAGTTCCTCGCGAGTCAAATTGCCATTGCCGTCGGTGTCGAGCGCCTTGAAGTGCTCGGCTGCCCGCGGCATGCCCTGCTGGGCCTCGGCGAGGTCGATCACGCCGTCGCCGTTCTTGTCGGCGCCCTTGAAGCGTTCCTCACCCCGGGCCTGCATTTCCTGGTGGTGCTTGCCCCGCGCGGCCTGCATCTCGTCCTTGGTGATCAGCCCGTCTCCACTGGTGTCGATCTCCGCGAAATGCTCGGCCATGCGCGGAGCGCCAGCCGCGGCCTCGTCCTTGCTGACGGCGCCGTCGCCGTTGGTGTCGAGCGCCGCCCAATGCTCGCCGCGATGGTCCGGCTTGCCCGGCGGGGCGTCCGCGGCCAGGGCGGCCAGCGGCACCAGCGCCATGCAACCGAGCAGTGCAACCAGTCTTCGATTCCTCATCTGAACTCTCCTGAGACATGAATCAAGGGGGACTGGCAGAAGAAACGCAGCGGCAGGCCGGGCGTTGACAGGCCCGTCCGGCCTGTTTCGGTTAGACTTGCGCGCCAAGCCTGCCCGGTCCGCCCGCGTGAAGCACATTATCGAACAACTCGTGGCGTCCGCCCTTGCGGCGCTGCCAACGGACGTCCTTCCGGACGACCTGCGCGCGACTGCGCCCGTCGTCGAGCGCACCCGGGATCCCGCCCACGGCGACTTCGCCTGCAACATCGCGATGCAGCTGGCGCGGCCGGCACGCAAGAATCCGCGGCAGCTGGCCGAGGCCGTCGTCGCCGCGCTGCCAGCCAGCGACCTGGTGACGAAGGTCCAGATCGCCGGGCCGGGTTTCATCAACTTCTTCCTGACACCGGCCGCCTACCAGGCGGAGATCGGGTGCGTACTCGAGATGGGTAACGCCTACGGCCGCGGCAATTCCGGTGGTGGCCGCAAGGCGATCGTCGAGTTCGTCTCCGCCAACCCGACCGGCCCCCTGCACGTCGGTCACGGCCGGCACGCCGCTTTCGGCGCGACGCTGGCAAACCTGCTGGCCGCGGTCGGCTGGCAGGTGCATCGTGAGTACTACGTCAACGACGCGGGCCGCCAGATGGACATCCTCGCCGCCAGCGTCTGGCTGCGTTACCTGGAAACCTGTGGCGAGTCGTTTCCCTTCCCCGCCAACGGCTACCGGGGCGACTATGTCAGGCAGATCGCCTCGAAGCTGCACGCCACGGAGGGCGTGCGGCTGAAATTTCCGGCCGCCGGGGTGCTCGTCGGACTGCCGCCCGACGAGCCGGCCGGCGGCGACAAGGACAAGTACATCGACGCCGTCGTCGATCGCATGCGCTCGCTGCTCGGCCCGGACGACTTCCGCAAGGTCTTCGACCTGGGCCTGAACGACATCCTGCAGGATATCCGCGAGGACCTGGCGGAGTTCGGGGTCGCCTACGATCGCTGGTATTCGGAGCGCAGCCTCAGCGACAACGGCGCGATCGACCGCGCCCTGGCGCGATTGACGGATCAGGGCCGGGTCTACGAGAAGGACGGCGCGCTGTGGTTCCGGGCGACGGAGTTCGGCGACGAGAAGGACCGGGTCGTCGTTCGCGAGAACGGCCAGAGGACCTACTTTGCTTCCGACATCGCCTACCACCTCGAGAAGCGCGAGCGTGGTTTCGACCTGCTGCTGGACGTGCTCGGCGCCGACCACCATGGCTACGTCGCGCGCGTGCGTGCCGGCCTGGTGGCGATGGGCGAGCCGGGAGACAGCCTGGAGGTCCGCCTGGTCCAGTTCGTATCGCTGTTTCGCGGCGGCGAGAAGGCGCAGATGTCCACGCGTTCCGGCGAGTTCGTCACGCTGCGCGACCTGCGGCGCGAGGTCGGCAACGACGCCGCGCGGTTGTTCTACGTCATGCGCTCGAACGACCAGCCGCTGGACTTCGACCTGGAGCTGGCCAAGTCGCGCAGCAACGACAATCCGGTCTACTACGTGCAGTACGCGCACGCGCGCGTCGCCAGCGTGCTGCGCCAGCTGGCCGACCGCGGCCTCGAGCTCGACCGGGACGTCGGGCTGGCCGCATTGCTCAGCCTCGATGATCCGCACGAACAGGCACTGATGACCGCCATAACGCGCTGGCCCGAGCTCGTCGAACTTGCCGCCGCGCAGCGCGCCCCGCACATGGTCGTGCACTACCTGCGCGAACTGGCCACTGCCTTTCACGCCTACTACAACGCGCTGCCGTTCATCATAGACGACGCGGCACTGCGCAGCGCCCGGCTCGTACTGGTGCTCGCGGCCCAGCAAGTCATCAGGAACGGACTCGGCATCCTCGGCGTATCCGCACCGGAGACCATGTAATGTCCTCGCGCGACTATAAGCGCCGGCGGCGAGGCTCGGAGCCCTTCTCCGGCTGGACCGGGCTGCTGCTCGGCGTGATCGCTGGTCTCGCCGGCGGCATCGCGATCTACATGCTCAATCGCCCCGCCCCGCCACCGGCCGTAGAAACGCCCGCGCCGGCGTCCGCGCGTGAATCCGAGGCGCCGGCGGCGCCGGAAACCCGCTACGACTTCTACTCGATGCTGCCTAATTTCGAGGTCGTGGTCCCGGAGAAGGACCGCGAGGTCAAGCGCGACGCGCCGACCGCGGAAGTGAACAAGGAAGGCGCGTACGTGCTGCAGGTCGGCTCGTACAAGGACTTCAAGGAAGCCGACCGGGTCCGCGCGCAGCTGGCGCTGCAGGGGATCGAGTCCAAGGTGCAGCGCGTCTCGGTCGACAATGACACCTGGCACCGTGTCCGCATCGGCCCGATCACCGACCTCAAGGAACTGAACCGGGTCCGCGAACGGCTGCGCGAGGCGGAGATGGACGTGCTTGTGATCCGCGTCGCCGGCTGAGCCGCTCGGCTGGCAACACGCCGGTGTCTGGCTCCGCTGGTACAGCATTCACCACTGGCACGACCTCACGAGCGGTACCTGACACCTCTTGTTGCAAAGGGCTCTACGACGTTCAAAGCGAGCCGGCCCGCTGGCTGCGGGTGGGGCTTCCCCCGCTCGCTCCGAAAGCCGCCAGTCGCTCGCCGGGGGAAGCCCCACCCTGGCCGCGCGACAGCTCGGTGCCTGGCACCTCTTGCTGCCACAGCGCGGTCGAGGGAGGGCCAGCCTCCCTGGCGAAGCGACTTGCCGCAGGCGGAGCGAGCAGGGAGGACTGGGCCGACAGGCGACCGCGCCGTGACGATGCCGCAGTCGTGTCGGCGACACGTCACGCAAAAAGATGGGTCAGGCACCGCCGTCGCTGCGGATCTACCGAACCAACGCCGTGCCAGCGGAGCCTGACCCCGGCGTAGTGAGACACCGCCCCGGTGCCGGCTGACCCGGACAGCCCGTGGGTCAGTCGTCGCTGATCGTCCTGAAGTCCACGCCGAGCGAGCGCAGCTTGCGATAAAGGTGCGTGCGCTCCATGCCGACGCGCTTGGCGAGCAGGCCGACCTTGCCGTTGCACAGCATCAGCTGTTGCAGCAGGTAGGCGCGCTCGAACTGTTCACGCGCCTCCCTGAGCGGCAGCGCCAGCAGGTCCTGCTTGACCAGCGGCTCGTCGGCGGGTTGCTGCACGGCCAGCTCGCGCTCGATTTCCTCGAGGCCGATTTCTTCCGGGCCGCCGACGATCAACAGCCGCTGGACGAGGTTCCTGAGTTCCCTGACGTTGCCGGGCCAGGGGTAATTGCGCAGGCGATTCTGCGCGGCGACGCTGAAGCGCCTGAAGCCGAGACCCTCCTCGTCGACGAGCCGGTCGACATAGTGGCGCAGCAGGTCCGGCACGTCCTCCGCATACTCCCGCATCGGCGGGATCCTCACCGTGATGACATTCAGGTGGGCGACAAGGTCGCGCCTGACGATGTCGTCCGATCGGGTCTCGATGCCCGGATTCGCCGCGGCGACGAAACGCATGCGCAACGGAATGCGTTCCTTGCCGCCTTCGCGCGTGTACCCGCCGTTTTCCAGATCGGCGTGCAGGGCACGCTGGGCCGAATGCGGCAGGTCCTCCAGGCCGCTCAACAGCAGCGTGCCGCTGTCGGCCTCGTCGTAGAAGCCAGGCTCGGTCTTGCCATCCGACTCGCTGCCGCGCAGCCGCGCCGGGGCAGTGTGCTCGTCCAGGCTGGAGCAGGTCACGGTGACGAACGGCCCGGATGCGCGCGGCCCGAGCGAGTGCAGGTAGCGGGCGAAGGCCTCCCGACCGGTGCCCATCTCGCCGACGAACAGCACCGGCGCATCGTGCGCGGCAACCTTGTGGACCTGCTCGCGCAGCTGCTTCATCAGCCGGCTCTTGCCGACGGGCGCCACCAGCGGCGGGATGAGCGTGCGCTGCGCTTGCCGGCGTCGCTTCGACGCTTCCAGCGCCTTCTCGACCGTCCGCAGTAACTTGGCCAGCGACAGCGGCTTCTCCACGAAGTCGAATGCGCCGAGCCGGGTCGCCTCGACGGCCGTTTCCACGGTGCCGTGACCGGACAGCACGACGACCGGAAAGCGCAGCAGGTTGGCCTCGGACCACTCGCGCAGCAGCGAGATTCCGTCGGTGTCCGGCATCCATATGTCGAGCAGGACGAGGTCGGGCTCCTCGCGGGCGCGCGCGACGCGCGCCTCTGTCGCATTGGCCGCGACCTCGACGTCATATCCTTCCTCGCCAAGGATCTCCTTGAGCGTCTCGCGGATATCCTGCTCGTCGTCGATGACCAGGATCTTTGCTGAACTCATGCGTGTTCTCTCCTCGGCTCCTGCTTTCTCGTCTCGCGTGGCACTGTCGCGCCGCGCGAAGCTTCGTCCACAGGCAGCCAGACGCGAACTTGTGCGCCACCCGCAGCTTGATTGTCGGCCTGGATTCGGCCGCCGTGTTCCTCGACGATCTTGCGCACGATCGCCAGCCCCAAGCCGGTGCCCTTGGGCTTGCTGGTCACGTACGGATCGAACATCTGTCCCGCCAGATCCTGATGGAATCCCGGGCCATTGTCGCGCACGACCAGCTCGACGAAGCAGCCGCCGGCGGCGGGCACGCGGCGCGTGCAGACCGTAACTGCCGGCTCGGGCCGGCCTTCCAGCGCCTCCAGCGAGTTGGTCAGAAGGTTGTTCAGCACCTGGCGGACGCGGCCGCGGTCGGCTTCGATGACGGCGCCCTCCGGTTCGAGTTCAAGCTCGAAGTGTACTCGCGCGTCCTGCGCGTGATACAGGTCGATTGCCTCGCGCGCCAGCTTGTTGACGTCGACGCTGGTCAGCTCGACCGCCGGTGCCCTGGCATAGTCGCTGAAGGCGTTGACCATCTGTTTCATCGCCTCGACCTGCTGCACGATCGTGTGCGTCGCGCGCTCGAGGACCTCGGCATCCCGCTCGTCCAGGCTCCCCATCAGGCGGCGGCGGACACGCTCCGCGGACAACTGGATCGGCGTCAGCGGATTCTTGATCTCGTGCGCCAGGCGCCTCGCCACCTCGCCCCAGGCTGCTTCCCGCTGCGCGTGCAGGAGCTGGGTGATGTCGTCGAAAACCAGGACCAGCCCACCGGATTCGTTGCCTTCGACCGGCAGGGCCGTACAGGCGCACATGATCTCGCGCCGCCCCGACGCGGCCCGGAGCGACACCTGTTCGCGCCACTCTGTCTGGCCCGCCTCCACGTGGGGCAGCAGGATGGCCAGGAACTGTGCGACCAGTTCATGTTCCTGCGCAACCTTCTCGAGCGGCTGGCCGGCGCTGTCGCTCAGGTCGGCGCCGAGGATATCCCCGGCAGCGTGGTTGGCGATCCGGATCGTCAGGTCCGACTCCAGCGAGACGACTCCGGTCGAGAGCCTGGCCAGGATCACGGCCAGGCTGGTACGTTCGTTTTCCACCTCGGTGCGGCTGGCCTCGGCCTCGGCGCGGGCCCGCGCCAGGCGCCTGGTCATGTCATTGAAGGAGGTCACCAGGTAACCAACTTCGTCGGTCGATGCACGCGGAACCTGGGTATCGAAATCGCCCTTGGCGACGGCGCGGGTCGCCTCGATCAGGTCCTGCACGGGCTGCACCAGGCGGTCTGAAAAGAAGAACGCGCCGTAAACGGCTCCGAGCAGCGCCATCAACAGCACGAGCGACAGCGTCAGGACGAAGCTGATCTTCAGCGGCTCGCGCAGGTAGGACAACCGGCCATACTGCTGGTATGCCCCCTGCACCGCCGCCGCCAGGTCAGCGAGGCGCTGCGGCACCGGATAGACGGCAACCAGGATCCGGCGGCTCTGCAGGCTCGACTCCTGCCCCATTCCGACGGCGGCGCGGATGATGTAGCCCCCACTGGCAGCCGGGTCAAGACTGACGTAGGGCTGTCCCCTGCGGACCTGCAGCAGGATCTCGTCGGGTGGCGCCGGCGGCATGCCCTGCAGCAGTGCCGCGGCGCTGTAGGCTTCCAGCCTGCCGCCCGCGCTGACGACGGCCAGCTCGTCGGCCTCGCTGCCACGGCGCGCGTCGTCGAGCTCCGCAAACAGCGTTCCCGCATGCCGTCCCTCGAGGTCATGGGCGATCTTCACCGTTCGGGCCAGGTATTCCCGCATCCTGAGGTCGAGCGCCGCGCGCGACAGGCCGAGGGCATCGCTCAGGCCCTGGCGAACCTCCGCATGGAACCAGCTGTCGATGCCGCGGGTCAGGAACAGCACCGAGAAGGTGAAGACGACCAGCAGCGGCACCAGCACCAGGATGCTGAGCATGCCGACCGATCGCATGCGCAACCGCGAGCCCGGCACCTGCTCGCGCCGCTCGCGGAGGAGCTCCCCCAGTCGGCCGGCCAGCAGCGCCAGCAGCACGATCACGCCTGCCGCGTTGATGACCAGGATCCACGGCTGCAGCCGCCCGAATTCCTGCGAGTCGCGCGTCGTCACCGCCAGGAGGGCCAGCGCGACGACCCAGGTGACCACGCCGGCGCCGATCGCCAGCGGCACCCAGCGGCGCGTCATGGCCGGATGCTCCAGGTGTACCAGTCGGTGGAGCGGCTCCAGTCTCTCCAGAAGATCAGCAGCTTGACCGCCCCCGGCAACCCGCCGATGTCTACCGTAGCTCTCAGGCCGATGTCGTAGCGCCGGCCCGCCTCCAGCAGGTCGCCGTCAATCAGGGGCAGGTTCCTGATCCGCGAGAGCGCCTCGAGGGCCTCGCCCAGTGACGCATACGTGGTCTGTGCGCCGCTGTTGAGATTCGTGACGACGTAACGCTCCGAGAGCGCGTCGAAGGCCAGTTCCCATCGCTGCTGCAACTCCGCGATGGTCGAATCAGGCAGGAACCGGCGTTCGCCGCTGATCTGGACGTCCAGCAGCAGCGTCAGCGGGATACCTTCAGCGAGGGCTTCGAGGGCCGGCTTCGACAATCCGGTCTCGATGATGACGTTCAGGTTCCAGATGCCGCCAACTGGCTCGGCGAAGGCATTGCGGATCGCAAAGCGCTCGTCTGCAGCAAGCGCCGTGGCGACGAGCAGCACGCCGCACAGCAGCACGGCCGTGCGTTTGAGTACCGCGTGAAGCCCCGACGTGGCGTGCACTCGCAGCAACCTCAGGCCCGCTTCTCGATGCAGGCGTAGTAAAAACCATCAGTATCCGCCGCCCCGGTCAGCAGCGCGACGCCCGGCCCGGGGCCCGCGACGGGCGGTTGGACCGACCAGAAAAGCCTAGCAGATTCCGTCACCTCGGCCGCCTCAGGGTTCGCCGCGAGGAAATGGGCCACCTGCGCGGCGTTTTCCGCCTTGAGCACCGAGCAGGTCGCGTAGACGAGCCTCCCCCCGGGGGCCAGCAGCGGCCAGGTCGACGCCAGCAGACGCTGCTGCCGGTCGACGAACTGGGCGACGTCCCCCGGCTGCCGCAGCAGCTTGATGTCGGGATGCCGGCGGATCACGCCGGTGCCGGTGCAGGGCACGTCGAGCAGGATCCTGTCGAAGGGGCGCCCGTCCCACCACTCGGCGGGCTTACAGGCGTCTCCCGTCAGGACCGTGGCCGTGAGACCCAGTCGTGACAGGTTGTCGGCGATCCGCCCGACCCGGCCCGGGTCGACATCGAGTGCCACCAGTTCGCCGAGATGCGGCTCGAGCTCGAGCAGGTGGCAGGCCTTGCCGCCAGGCGCGGCGCAGGCGTCCAGCACGCGCATGCCCGGCTCGGCGTGCAACAGCCGGGCCGCCAGTTGCGCGGCCGCGTCCTGGACCGACACCAGGCCCTCGGCGAAACCCGGCAGCCGGCCGACCTCGACCGGGCGTTCCAGCCTGAGCGCCTCCGGCGCAAATTCGCAGGTCTGCGACTCCATGCCGGCCCGCGCCAGCTCGGCACGGTAATCCGCAAGGCTGGTCCGGGCGGCGTTCACCCTCAGCCACATCGGCGGATGCCGGTTGCCGGCCGCCAGGATGGCCAGGAAATCCTCTGGCCAGTCTTCCTGAAACGACCTGACCATCCAGGCCGGGTGGGCATGACGCGCCGCCGGGTCATGCTGCGCCGAGGCCAGGATCGCGTCGCGTTCCCGCAGGAAGCGCCGCAGGATCGCATTGACGAACCCGGCAGCCTTGGGGCGGCGCAGCAGGCGGCTTGCCTCGACCGTTTCGGCCACCGCCGCGTGGGGCGGCGTCTCGCCATGGGCCAGCTGGTACAGGCCCACCAGGGCCAGCGCCCGGACTTCCGGGTCGAGGCGATCCGGCGAACGGCCCGACAGGCTGGCCAGGCACGCCTCCAGCTGGTGGAACCAGCGGACGGTGCCGAACGACAGCGACTGCACCGTCGCTTTCAAGGGGGCGGGGGCCGCGGCAACCGCCAGGGCATCCTCGAGCCGGCGGCCATCGCGGGCCACCGCGATCAATACGCGCGTGGCCAGGGCGCGCGCCTGGGCGGCGCCATCCGCGGCCGCGGATTTCCCGGGATTCTCAGAATCGTCCATGGCGCATGCCGCTAGCCCAGCGACCGGCCCGCGAGCGGGTGGCCGCGCAGGAATTCCGCCGCCTCCACGGCGCGCTTGCCCGGCAGCTGCAGGCGCTCGATCACCAGCGCATCCTGGCCGGTCATGACGACAATGCCCGCCTCGTCGGCCGAAATGACCGTGCCTGGCGGCGCCGGATGCGACGCCTGCGCCGTATGGGCGCGCCAGATCCGCAGTTGCCGGTCGGCCAGGCGCGTCTCGGCCACCGGCCAGGGGTCGTAGGCCCGCACCTGCCGCTCGAGCACCGCGGCGGGCTGCGCCCAGTCCAGCAGGGCCTCGGCCTTGGACAGCTTGCGTGCATAGGTCGCCGCGGCATCCTCCTGCGGCTGAAACACGGCGGTGCCTGACTCGATCGAGTCCAGCGCGGCGACGATCATTGTGGCGCCGAGCGCCGCCAGCCGATCATGCAGCGATCCGCCCGTCTCGCCGGGTCCGATCGCAATCGCCTGGCTGGACAGCATCGGACCGGTATCCAGGCCGGCCTCCATGCGCATGATGGTCACGCCCGTGTGGCTGTCGCCAGCCAGCAGTGCCCGCTGGATCGGGGCGGCGCCGCGCCAGCGGGGCAGCAGCGAAGCGTGGATGTTGATGCAACCGAGACGCGGCACGTCCAGCACGGCCTGCGGCAGCAACAGGCCGTAGGCCACCACGACCATCACGTCCGGGCGGTAGGCGGCGAGCCGGCCGATGGCGGCAGGGTCCTTCAGGGTGGCCGGCTGCTCGATCGGCAGTCCCCGGGCGCTGGCAGCCTGCTTGATGGGGCTGCCCTCGAGCTTCAGGCCCCTCCCGGACCGCCTGTCCGGTTGCGTATAGACGGCCGCCAGCCGGTGGCGCGAGCGGGCAATCGCCTCGAATGCGGGAACCGCGAACTCCGGCGTGCCGGCGAAAACGACTGTCAGGCCATGGCCCACGGCGCGGCCGGCTTCAGATCGCCGGCGCTTTGGGGCGTAGCGGCGTACGGCCTTCGGCGCGGAGCTTTCGCTCCTTTTCGAGTTTCTTGCGGATGCGCTGCCGCTTCAGCTCGGACAGGTAATCGACAAAGAGCTTGCCGTCCAGGTGATCGATCTCGTGCTGGATGCACACCGCAAGCAAGCCGTCGGCCATCATTTCAAAGGGCTTGCCGTCACGGTCCAGCGCCCGGACCCGGATGCGCCCGGCCCGCTCGACGTCGTCGAAGATGCCCGGTACGGACAGGCAACCCTCCTGGGTCGTCTCGATTTCCTGCCTTTCCAGGATCTCCGGATTCACCAGCACCAGGGGCTGGTCATGCTCGTCCGACACGTCCAGGACCAGCAAACGACGGTGAACATTGACCTGCGTCGCAGCAAGACCGATGCCATTACTGGCATACATGATCTCCAGCATGGCATCGACCAGTGAGCGCAGCTCATCGTCCACGACCTCGACGGGTTGTGCGATGGTTCGCAGTCGCGGGTCGGGATACTCAAGTATTGTGAGACGCATCATGCGAATAGGGCCTGGGATTCGTGTAACTGACTCAAGAATGCTGCTAAAGTTCTGCCGGGAATGAACTTAATGTCGGCGGACCCCCGGAGCAACCGTGGCTCCCGGGTTCACCGGTCAACACTGCCGCTAGCCCGTGAAGTATACGGGTGAACCGGCGGTCCCGGCAGTGAGGGAGCTGTTGATGGCGCCGTCCTCCGTTTTCAAGTCACGCAAGGTTTCGCGCTGGTCCATGACCGTCGCGGCCGCTGCACTGGTTTTCACGCTCGGGCTGGCCTTGCCAGCGGGGCCTGCGTCCGCCCAATCCGGCGGCATTGACCGGAGCGTCATTCCGATCGCTCCGGATGCGCCGGAGCGCTATGTCGTCGTCAAGGGCGACACGCTCTGGGACATCTCGGCCAAGTTTCTCCGCGATCCCTGGTACTGGCCGGAGATCTGGTACGTCAATCCACAGGTCGAGAACCCGCACCTGATCTATCCGGGCGACGTCCTCGCGCTGACCTGGGTCGACGGCCGGCCGCGCCTGACGGTGGAAACCGGCGGGGCGATCCGCCTCTCGCCGCAGGTTCGCGAAACGCCGCTGTCCGAAGCCATTCGCGCCATCCCCTGGGAGATCGTCGAAGCCTTCATGTCCAAGCCGACCGTGCTGGCCAAGGAGCAGATCGAGTCGGCGCCCTACGTCGTGACGGGACGCGACGAGCGCATGATCACCGGCCTGGGCGACGAGGTCTACGTTCGCCGCCTCAGCGAGGCGAAAAAGGACCAGTCCTGGCTGCTCTACCACGTCGGCGAGAAGCTGCGCGATCCCGACAACGGCGACCTGCTGGGCTACCAGGGCACCTACACGGCGACCGGCAAAGTGACAGAAACCGGCGAGCCCGCGACGCTGTTGCTGACGAATTCTGCGCGCGAGACCCATCGCGGCGACATCGCGCTGCCCGATCCGATCGAGGTCGGCAAGGACTTCATCCCGCATCCTCCGTCCGGCAAGGTGGACGGCGTGATCATGTCGGTCGTCGACCAGCACCTGCGGTTTGGCCAGTACTACGTGGTCGTCATCAATCGCGGCAGCCGCGATGGCCTCGAGGCCGGCAACGTGCTGTCCATCTGGAAGCCGGGCAAGACGATCAAGGACGAGACCAAGCACCGTGAAAGCAGCCATGTCGACCTGCCGGAGAACAAGGTCGGGACTTTCATAGTCTTCAAGTGCTGGGACCGCCTGAGTTACGGCCTGGTGCTGACCTCCCAGAGGGAACTCGCTGTCGGGGACATGGTCCGTAACCCCTGAATCCGGGCAAACAGGCCTGATTCACGCACGCCGGCCCCAGGGCCGGCGTGCTTATTTATGCCCCATGGACAACCATGCCGCCCTGCGGGCCTGGCTCCGGCAGCCGGACTGCCGCCGCATCGATCCCGGCCAGCCCTGCTTCCCGGCCCAGCTGCTGGCGATTCCCGATCCCCCGGAAGTCCTGTTCGTCCACGGCGACCCGTCGCTTCTGGCAGCCCCGCAACTGGCGATCGTCGGCAGCCGCGGCCCCACGCCGGCCGGCCGTGAAACGGCCTTCGCCTTCGCGCGCAGGCTTTCCGGCGCGGGGCTGGCCATCACCAGTGGCCTGGCCTCCGGGATCGATTCGGCGGCCCACGGTGGCGCCCTGGCGGGCGGGGGGCGTACCGTGGCCGTCTGCGGCACAGGCCTCGATATCGTCTACCCGCCCCGCAACCGCGCCCTGGCGGGCAAGATCGCCGCCCGCGGCGCCCTGGTCTCCGAATTCCCGCCGGGAACCCCGCCCCTGCCGCATCACTTTCCCAGGCGCAACAGGCTGATCAGCGGGCTGTCGCTGGGCGTGCTGGTCGTCGAGGCCCGTCATCGCTCCGGATCGCTGATCACCGCCAGGCTCGCCGCCGAGCAGGGCCGCGAGGTTTTCGCCCTGCCCGGTTCGATACATAACCCCCTCGCGCGCGGCTGCCATCGCCTGATTCGCGATGGTGCACGGCTCGTCGAGACTCCCGAGGAGGTGCTGGCGGGCCTGCAACACGACCTGTTCCGGGCGCTTCCGCCCGGGCCGTCGCAACCCCCGGCGGCACCTGGGTTTTCTGGCCGCCCGTTGGACAGCGACAGCAAAATCCTGTTGAATGCCTGCGGCTTCGAGCCGGTGGATATCGACGTCCTGGTTGCTAGAACCGGGTTTTCGGCGGCCGCCGTTGCCTCGACGCTGCTCATGCTCGAGCTCCAAGGCGAGGTCGAGTCGTCTGCCGGCGGAATGTACTGTCGGCTACCTGCGAGGCCGGGCGGATGAAGGAAAGCGTTCTCGACATACTGATCCACCTGTTCGAGAACTTCCTGGACGCCGAGGACGAGCCGGAGCCGAGCCGGGACGCCTTGAAGCTGGAACTCGAGCGTGCCGGTTACCCGGAGCGGGAAGTAGACCGGGCGCTGGAGTGGCTCGAGGGGCTGGCCGACGACCAGGGGCGGTCGGTGGATGAATCGGCGGCGCGTACCGTCCGCATTTTCAGTGGCCACGAAGTCGCCCGGTTCGACACCACCGTGCGCGGCTACCTCGTGCACCTGGAGAACATCGGGATCCTGACCACCCCGCAGCGCGAGGTCGTCATTGACCGGTTGCTGGCGCTCGACGCCGACGACATCGATATCGAGCAGGTGAAGTGGGTCGTCCTCATGGTGCTTTTCAGCCAGCCGGGCCAGGAAAACGCCTACGAACGGATGGAGGACCTGGTGTTCGAGGAGCGGCGCGAAGCCATGCACTGAGCCCCCTGCGGCGGGCCGTGTCTTGCTGAGCCGCGGCGCACCCGCGGCTTTGGCGTCTTAAGGGGACGCCGGGAACGGCCGGCGCAGGCGGCAGAGGATAACGATCCCCTCGGGGGATACGGACAGCGACAGGGAAGCGATGGGAAACAGTCTCGTTATCGTGGAATCGCCCGCAAAGGCGAAGACCATCAAGAAGTACCTCGGGAAGGATTTCGAGGTGCTGGCGTCCTACGGCCACGTCCGCGACCTCGTGGAGAAGGAGGGCGCGGTTGATCCCGCGAACCACTTCGCCATGAAATACGGGCTGATCGAGAAGAACAGGTCGAAGGTCGACGCCATCGAGAAGGCGGCGCGCAAGGCCGACACGCTCTTCCTGGCGACCGACCCGGATCGCGAGGGTGAGGCGATTTCCTGGCACCTCGCCGAGATACTGCGGGAACGCGGGGTGCTGGAGGGCCACGCCGTGAAGCGGGTGCGCTTCTACGAAGTGACCAAGAACGCGATCCGCGAAGCCCTCGATAATCCCGAGGAGCTCAACGACAACCTGGTCAACGCCCAGCAGGCGCGTCGTGCGCTCGACTACCTGGTCGGATTCAACCTCTCGCCGCTGCTGTGGCGCAAGATCAAGCCCGGCCTGTCGGCCGGTCGCGTGCAGAGCGTGGCGCTGCGCCTGATCTGCGAGCGCGAGGACGAGATTTCCGCCTTCGTCCGCAAGGAATACTGGACCGTCGAGGCCCGCGGCCTGAAGAACGAGGCCCGCTTTCCCTCGCGGCTCGTCGAGTACCGCGGCGCCAAGGTCGAGGCCGACACGCAGAAGGAACGCTTCACCATCACCAGCGAGGCCCAGGCCCGCGAGGTGGAACGTACCCTGCTCGCCGCCGCGGGCGGCAGGCTGACGGTCGCGACGGTCGATCGCAAGCCGAAGCGGCGCAATCCCGCGGCCCCCTTTACCACCTCCACGTTGCAACAGGAGGCGGCCCGCAAGCTCGGCTTCACCGCGCGGCGTACCATGCAGACCGCCCAGCGCCTGTACGAGGCCGGCTTCATCACCTATATGCGAACCGACTCGGTATCGCTGTCGAATGACGCCGTCACCGATATCCGCGAGACGATTCGCCAGTCCTACGGGGACAAGGCGCTGTCGGACGGAGTCAACGTCTACCGGACGAAGTCGAAAAACGCGCAGGAGGCCCACGAGGGTATCCGTCCGACCTCCTCGGCCCTGACCCCGCAGCGCTCCGAGGCGGAGATCGACGACGCCGACCAGCGCCGACTGTATGCGCTGATCTGGAAGCGCGCCGTAGCCAGCCAGATGGCGCCGGCGGTCTTCGATACGGTGGCGGTCGAATTGGTCGCGGGCAGCGATCCTGGCGTCAGCGGGACGTCGCGCCATGCATTCCGTGCGAACGGCCAGACGCTGCTGGAGCCCGGCTTCCTCGCCGTCTATCACGAGGATCATGACGAAGACGAAGTCTATGAGAGCGAAGACGAGCAGCGCCTGCCGGCGCTGGTCCCGGGCGAGAGCGTCAGGCTCGCCGAGCTGACGCCCGAACAGCATTTCACGCAGCCGCCACCGCGCTACACCGAGGCGAGCCTCGTGAAGGCGCTCGAGAATTTCGGCATTGGCCGGCCGTCCACCTATGCCTCCATCATCGAGACGCTGCGCTATCGCAAGTACGTGGAGATGAGCGGCCGGGCTTTCGTCCCGACGGACATCGCCAAGATCGTCAGCCGCTTCCTGGTCAAGTACTTCCTGAGTTACGTCGACTACGGCTTCACCGCCCGGATGGAAGACATGCTCGACGAAATCAGCACTGGCGAACGTCAGTGGCAACCGGAGCTCGAGCGTTTCTGGAAGCCATTCAGCAGGCGGGTGGAGGAGATCGCCACCACCGTCAGCCGCGAGGAAGTCGCTGAGTCGCGCCCGATCGGCACCGATCCGGCTACCGGCAAGCCCATTTCGGTGCGCATGGGTCAGTACGGGCCCTTTGTGCAGCTGGGTCACCGCGACGACGAGGAGAAGCCGCGGTTCGCGAGCCTGATGCCCGGCCAGCGGATGGACGAAGTCACGCTCCAGGACGCGCTGAAGTTGCTGTCGCTGCCGCGCGACCTCGGCAGGATGCCAAGCGGCGAGCCGGTCTCCGTCGGCCGCGGCCAGTTCGGTCCCTACGTCAAATACGGCGCGAAGTTCGCCTCGATCAAGGAAGACGACCCGTTCACCCTCGCGCTGGAGCGGGCGATAGAGATCGTGGAGGCGAAAATGAAGGCCGATGCCGAGCGCAGCATCCTGCTGTTCCCGGACGACGGCGTCTCGGTGCTCGACGGCCGTTTCGGTCCCTATGTGACCGACGGCAAGAAGAACGCCAAGGTTCCCAGGCCGCCGACAATCACCAAGGACACTGACGCCGACACCAAGGCGCGTCTCTGGCGTGCTGCCGCCGCCAGACTGACGCTGGATGAATGCCGCGAGCTGATTGCCGCCGCGCCCGAGCCCAAGGGTCGTTTCGGCCGCCGTGGCGCCAGGAAGAAGCAGGCGGCAGCGGCCGCCCCGGCCGGGCCGAAAGCCAAATCGAAGGCCAAACCCAGGGCGAAGGCCAAGCCCAAGGCCGGGACGACCGCCAGGAAGAAGACCCCGGCACGCAAGAAGGCCCCAATCGAGTGAGCGCCGGGGTCGACCGGGAGGCCGTCAAGGGCTACCTGCTCGGCTTGCAGGAGCGGATCTGCTCGGCGCTCGAGGAGACGGACGGTGGTGGACGCTTCCGGCCAGACGCGTGGCGGCGCGCCGAGGGCGGCGGCGGCGAGAGCCGCGTGCTGCGTGGCGGGCGATTGCTCGAGCAGGGCGGCGTCAACTTCTCGCACGTGATGGGCAGTCGCATGCCTGGCTCGGCAACACAACACAGGCCCGAGCTGGCTGGCGCTTCCTTCGAGGCCATGGGCCTGTCGCTGGTGCTGCATCCGGCCAATCCGTACGTCCCGACCACGCACATGAACGTGCGTTTCTTTGTCGCGGATCCGCCGGGCGGCGAGCCGGTGTGGTGGTTTGGCGGGGGCTTCGATCTGACCCCCTATTACCCCTTCGACGAGGACGTACTGCACTGGCATCGCACGGCGCGTGCCGCCTGCCCGGACGAAGCGACCTATGCGGCGTACAAGAAATGGTGCGATGAGTACTTCTACCTCAAGCACCGCGGTGAGACCCGCGGCGTCGGCGGGCTGTTCTTCGACGACCTGAACAGCGGGGGCTTCGATGCCTGCTTCGCCTACCAGCGCAGCGTGGGGGATGCCTTTCTCGGCGGCTACCTGCCGATCGCCCGGCGGCGCCGCGACATCCCCTGGGGCGAGCGCGAGCGGAATTTCCAGCTCTACCGCCGCGGCCGCTACGTTGAGTTCAACCTGGTCTACGATCGCGGCACGCTCTTCGGGCTGCAATCGGGTGGCCGCACCGAATCGATCCTGATGTCCCTGCCACCGCTGGTCCGCTGGGAATACGACTGGCACCCACAGCCCGGCACGCCCGAGGCGAAGCTTTACACCGACTACCTCAGGCCGCGGGATTGGTTGGGGGAGCTGGGAGCGGGGAGCGGGGAGTCGTGAGTCGTGAGTCGTGAGTCGGAAGAGTTTGACGCCACCGCTCTTACCACTCACAACTCACCACTCACGAGCTACTCTCCTACTATCCGCCAACCGCTATCCGCTATCCGCTCACTTCCCCCATGAACTACCGCCACGCTTTCCATGCCGGCAATTTCGGCGACGTTTTCAAGCACATCGTGCTGGTGGCGCTGCTCGAACGCCTCGCGCAGAAGGACAAGCCCTTCTTCTTCCTGGACACCCATGCCGGCCGCGGCCGCTACGACCTCGACGGCGAGGCGGCGCGCAAAAGTGGCGAGGCCAGCGCCGGCATCCGCCGACTGGCGGCGGCGGGGCGCCTGCCGCCCCTGATCACGCGTTATCTCGGTCTCGTCCGCGGTTTCGATGCCGACAACGCGGACCGGATCCGCTTCTACCCCGGGTCTCCCTGGATCGCGGCCATGCTGATGAGGCCGGTCGACCGCGCCGCCCTGTGCGAGCTGGCGCCGCTGGAGGCCGACTGCCTGCGTCGCGAGTTTGCGCGCGATGCGCGCTTTGCCGTACACCTGCGGGACGGCTACGAGGCGCTCAAGGCGCTCCTGCCGCCGCGGGAGCGCCGCGGCCTCGTGCTCGTCGATCCGCCGTATGAAACCCAGGAGATGGAACTCACGCAGGTGGCCGACTCGCTCGCCGCTGCGCAGAAGCACTGGCCGCAGGGCATCTACGCAGCCTGGTATCCGATCAAGCGCGCCGTAACCATCGACGGTTTTCACGCCTCGCTCGTGAGCCGCGGAGTCACCCGGCTGCTGGTCGCCGAGCTGTCCATCCACCCGGAGGACAGCGCGATCGGCCTCAACGGTTCCGGCATGATCCTGCTCAACCCGCCGTGGAAGACCGACCGGGACCTCGCCGAGACCCTGCCGGCCGTGCATGCCGCGCTCTCCCCGTCCGGGGCGGGCGGGACTCGCGTGGAATGGCTTGTGCCCGAGTGAGCGCCGGTGATGGCGCGCCTGGCGCGGCGCGTCAGGTTTCCCAGTCAAGGTCGTCGAAGATCCGTCGCGCGATGGCGTCGATGCGCGACTCGTCCCGGCCCACGATCGCGATGCTGCCACGCGGCGCAGGCAGGACCAGCGCCGAGTAACCGTTGGCCTCGATCCGCGTTGCTTCCTCGACCTGCCGGTGGGCCAGCAGCAATACGGTGACCGGGCCTTCCGCCGTCTGGACCACCAGGTGCGGCACGACGCGCCCCTCGAACACACAGCGCATCGCGAAGGTCACGGTTCCGACGCCCGGACGCAGCCGCACGCCGCTGGGTTCCAGGACCTCGGCGATCGCCTGCGCAGCAAGCGGCTGGCCCGATTCCAGCGCATCGGACTCGCTCACCACGTGCCCGATCACCTCGGCCGCGAGCGTCGGGCCCGGATAGGACAGCCACAGTGTCGCGGCCACCAGCACGCCCGCGACCAGGCTCGCTGCCATGGCCAGCCAGCGGCGGGGCGGCGCGGCAGCACGCCTGGCACGGGCGGGGTCAGACTCCGCCCGCGCTGATACCGGCACCACGTCAATACGCATCGCCTTGCCGAGCAGGCGGTCCATGGAGCGCATCTCGTCCTGGTAGCCGGCGCAGGCAGCGCACTCGTCGCGGTGCGCCAGGACGGTCGGTGCCGTCGACGCCGGCTCGGCGCCGACGAGCCGGTGAAACTCGAGGCAATTCATGGCACTTCCTCCGCCGGGCCGCCCATCGCGGCACGCAGCTTCTGGCGGGCCCGGAACAGGCGTGTCAACACCGCGCCCCGGCTGAGGCCCATTTCCGTGGCAATTTCGTCCGTGGTGTAGCCCATCATCACTTGAAGCAGCAATGGTTCCCGATAGTCATCCTCGAGCCTGAAAAGAGCCTCACGCATCTCGCTGATCGCGGGGTCCTCTTCGGTCGCCAGCACGTCCGCCTCGGAGTCGATCAATGAGTCCACATTGGTCACCTCGAGCCTCTTGCGCTCCCAGGTCCTGGCATGTTCCCGTCTCACGATAGTCAGCATCCACTGTTTGGCGCGCCCGCTGTCGTCGAGCGAGTCCAGGGCCTTCCAGGCCCGCAACATCGCCTCCTGGACGACGTCCTCGGCCAGGGCCCGGTCACGCGCCAGCCAGAAGGCGAACCGGACCAGGTCGGGCCGCAGGGGTTCGCACAGCACCGCGAAGCGTCTCCGCCTGGCTTTATCGTCTTTGCCGTCGATCATGTATAAAGACCGGTAATGCGTGGGTAATATTTCCGGCCGGTTCGAAAACCGCAAATCGGCGATCGTCCCGGACCGGTAAGATGGCCAGACCGACTGTACCCCACGTCCTGACGAGCGAGGAGCCCCATGACCCATCGTGCTGCCGGCACTTTCCCCGGCACCCGCCCCCGTCGCATGCGGCGCGACGCGTTTTCCCGGCGCCTGATGCGCGAGACGACGCTCTCAGCCGACGACCTCATCTATCCGATGTTCGTCATCGAGGGAGAGCGCCGCCGCGAGCCGGTGGCCTCGATGCCTGACGTCGCGCGCGTCACGATCGACGAGCTGCTGAAGGAGGGCGAGTCGCTGCTGGAGCTGGGCATCCCGGCCATCGCCCTGTTTCCGGTGACCGACAGCTCCCGCAAGAGTGACGACGGTCGCGAGGCCTTCAACCCGGACGGCCTGGCGCAGCGGGCCGTGCGGGCCCTGAAAGGCGCCCTGCCCGAACTCGGCGTCATCACGGACGTGGCGCTGGACCCATTCACCACTCACGGGCTCGACGGCGTCATCGATTCGACCGGCTATGTCCTGAACGATGTCACGGTCGAGGTGCTGGTCAAACAGGCGCTGTCGCATGCCGAGGCCGGCGCCGACGTGGTGGCCCCCTCGGACATGATGGACGGCCGCATCGGCGCCGTGCGCCAGGCGCTGGAAGCCGCAGGCCACGTCAACACCCGCATCCTGGCCTATTCGGCCAAGTACGCCTCGAGCTTCTACGGTCCGTTCCGCGACGCCGTAGGCTCGGCGGGCAACCTGGGCAAGGGCACCAAGTACGAGTTCCAGATGGACCCGGCGAACTCCGACGAGGCCATCCGCGAAGTAGCGCTGGACCTCGAGGAGGGCGCCGACATGATCATGATCAAGCCCGGCATGCCCTACCTCGACATCGTCCGGCGGGTGAAGGACGAGTTCGGGGCGCCCACTTTCGTCTATCAAGTCAGTGGCGAATACGCGATGCTGATGGCCGCCGCGAGAAACGGCTGGCTCGATGAGCGTGCCGTCGCACTGGAGAGCCTGCTCGGCATCAGGCGCGCCGGTGCCGACGGGATACTGACCTACTTTGCGCGCAAGGCAGCAGCCTGGCTCCGCGAGGATTGATCCTGTGCCAGAAATAGATCGTTACGTGTTGTTCGGCCACCCGGTCAGCCACAGCTGGTCGCCTTTCATCCACGGCCTGTTCGCGCGCGAGCTCGGCCAGCCGCTCGACTACCAGCTGGTGGACGTTGCGCCCGAGCGCTTCCGCTCCGTCGCACTGGAGTTCTTCGCGGGCGGCGGGTGCGGTGCCAATGTCACGGTCCCGCACAAGCTTGCCGCAGCCGAGCTCACCAATGGCCTGACGCCGCGCGCGCAAAGGGCGGGGGCGGTCAACACCCTGGCTATCCGTGGCGGCAGCGTCCTGCTGGGCGACAACACCGACGGAACCGGTCTCGTCGCCGACATGAAGGGGAACCTCGGGATCAAGCTCAAGGGCCGCAAGCTGCTGGTGCTCGGCGCGGGGGGCGCGGCCCGCGGCGTCCTCGCACCATTGCTCGGGGAAGGCCCGGATGTCGTCATGATCGCCAACCGCACCGTCAGCCGGGCCACCGAGCTCGCCAAGGCCTTCGAAGACCTCGGCAACTTGGCCTCGGGCAGCTTCGAGGATGCGGGCGAATCCGATTGGGACGTCGTGATCAACGCGACCTCGACCGGCCTCAGCGGCCAGGTTCCGCCCGTACCGGAGTCGATCGTCCGACCGGACAGCATCTGCTATGACATGTCCTACTCGCGCAACGACACGCCATTCCAGCGCTGGGCAACCGCGCGCGGCGTGCAGCGCGCCTACCAGGGCTGGGGCATGCTCGTGGAACAGGCGGCCGAGGCCTATCTTCTCTGGCGCGGCGTGCGGCCCGACACGGGTCCCGTGCGCGGCGCGCTTGCCACCCTATCGGCCTAGGGAAGCCCCGCCCAGGTAGCCATTCTTCACCTTGACGTACCACCCGGCGCTGTAGGCGAGCTGGTCAACTTCCCTGACGGTCAATGCGCGCGCGCGACGGGCGGGGCTACCCATGTAGAGCGACCGCGACTCGCAGCGCGTGCCGGGCGTGACGAGGGCGCCGCCGCCGATGATCACGTCGTCCTCGACGACGACGCCGTCCATGACGATCGCCCCCATGCCGATCAGGCAACGGTTGCCGATCGTGCAGCCATGCAGCACCACCCGATGGCCGATCGTGACGTCGTCACCGATGTTCAGCGCAAAGCCGCCCGGCCAGTACGGTCCGTCATGCGTCACGTGCAGCACGCTGCCGTCCTGGATGCTGGTCCGCGCCCCGATGCGGATCACGTTCACGTCGCCGCGGATGACGGCAGCCGGCCATACGGAACTGTCGTCGCCGAGCGTCACCTGGCCGATGACGATGGCCGCAGGGTCCAGGTAGACGCGCTGGCCGAGCGATGGAAGGATGCCCTGCCAGGGGCGGATGTTGTCGCTCAATTTCCTGCTCCAGGCTGCCCGCGCATCAGCGCATGGTGACGAATTCCTCGGCGCTGGTCGGATGAATCGCAACCGTATCGTCGAAGTCGCGCTTGGTCGCCCCCATCTTCAGCGCTACCGCAAAGCCCTGCAACATCTCATCGGCCCCCTCGCCGATGACGTGCAGGCCGACGATGCGCTCCTCGGCCCCGACGACAACCAGCTTCATTTCCGCGCGCCGCTTGTGCTCCGTCAGCGCGTGATACATCGGTACGAATCCGGAGCTGTAGCAACGCACTGCATCGCCGTGGAGGTCACGCGCCTCGCTCTCGCTCAGCCCCACGGTGCCGATCGGAGGGTGGCTGAATATCACCGTCGGGATCATGTCGTAGTCGAGGTGCCGCCCGGCCTGCCCGCCGAACAGCCGGTCCGCAAGCCGCCTGCCCGCCGCAATCGCTACCGGCGTCAGCGCCGCCTGCCCGGTGACGTCGCCGATCGCGTAAACGCCTTCAGCGCTCGTTTCCTGGAGGCGGTTGGCGATGACAAAGCCATCGTCGTACTGGTGTACGCCGGCCCGCGCCAGTTCCAGCGACTCGACGGCCGGTTCGCGACCGATGGCCCAGAGCACGCTCTCGAAGGGCCCGAGAATGCGCCCGTCAGCCGTCCACAGCTCGTGGTGATGCCCCACCTGGCGGACCTGTGCCGGCACGCTGTGATCGGCGATCTCTATGCCGTCCTCGCGCATCTGCTTCATGAGGGCCGCGGCCAGCATCGTCTCGAAGCTCCTCAGGACACGCTCGTGGCGGATGACCAGCGTCACCTTGGTGCCGAGCGCCGCGAGGATGCCGGCCAACTCGACCGCGATGTAGCCGCTGCCGACGATAGCGACGCTCCGCGGCCTGGCCTCGAGGTCGAAGAACCCGTCCGAGGTGATGCCGAGCGCGGCCCCCGGCACTGCCGGGACGATGGGCCGGCCACCGGTCGCGATGACCACATGCGGAGCCGCCAGCACCTCGTCGCCGGCGACGATGGTATGTGCATCGGCGAAGTGCGCACGTGCCTTGACGTGCTCGATGGCGCGCCGCTCCAGGCCGGCCGCATAAATGCCATTCAGCCGACGCACATACGCGTCCCGGGAGCGCTTCAGCGCGAGCCAGTCATGCCCCCCGGAGGTGACGGAGAAGCCATAACCTGGCGCGTCATCGACATGCCCGGCAATGTTGGCGGCGTAGAACATGACCTTTTTCGGCACGCAACCGACATTGACGCAGGTGCCTCCCAGTGGCCCGGGCTCGACCAGCGCGACTGTCGCGCCATAGTCCGCCGCCCGCTGCGCACAGGCAAGACCGCCACTGCCGCCGCCGATGACGACCAGGTCAAAATTCGCCGGCATGTGAACTCCGTCCAGCCAGGGGTGAGGCAACCCGATGATATACTGCGCCGCCTTGCAGCAAAATTGGCCGAGGAGGATGCGGCATGCTTTTCGTGGTCTTTCTTGCGGTCGTCGCCATCGTGGTCGTCTACGCGATCGGCCTCTACAACGGCCTGGTCAAGCTGCGCGAAAGCGTCAAGCAGGCCTGGGCCAACATCGACGTGCTGCTGGCCCAGCGTCACGACGAATTGCCCAAGCTGGTCGAGACCTGCAAACGCTACATGCAGTACGAGCAGGAAACGCTCGAGCGGGTCATGAAGGCGCGGGCGTCGGTATTCCAGGCTGCCGGCCGTGGTGACGTGGCCGCGGTGGGCGCTGCCGAGAGTTCACTCCGGGCCGGCCTGGGCCAATTGTTCGCGGTCGTGGAAAACTATCCCCAGCTCAAGGCGGACGAATCCTTCACCCACCTGCAGGCGCGGATCACCCAGATCGAAGAGAGCATCGCCGATCGTCGCGAGCTGTATAACGCTGCGGTGAACCTCAACAACGTCCGCGTCAACCAGTTCCCGGACGTGCTCGTGGCGGGCATGTTCGGCTTCAAGGAAGCCGGCCTGCTCGAATTCACCGAAGAGCACAAGGCCGATGTCGACATGAAGGCGCTGTTCGACTGAGGTGGATCCGCTCGAGTACTGGCTCATCCTCGCCGCGGTGGCAGCCGCGGGCCTGCTGGGCTTCCTGCGCGGCTTTCGCTGGTGGCATTGGGCGCGCCTGATCGAGGATACGCCGACCTCCCGCGTTCGCAGCGCCGCGCAGGGCTATGTCG
>Ga0316195_10000044_pt1 | contig 33798 bp, 33 predicted proteins | sample Phised1_MG_FD_204937 | JGI IMG/M metagenome (GOLD analysis project Ga0316195, IMG submission 204937) | Coastal sediment microbial communities from Maine, United States - Phippsburg sediment 1 | ecosystem: Environmental > Aquatic > Marine > Coastal > Sediment | place: USA: Maine | collected...
CGTGCTGGCCGGCATGGTCTCGATCATCTCCATCGATATTTTCAACGGCGTGATCATGCTGCTTGCCATGATTGTCACGTTGCCCTTCGCAATTGCGGGGCACGGCGGCATCGATGCGGTGGTCGCGTCGATCCAGCAAAATGAGCCGAGCCACCTGTCCGCGATGGGCGGGCACGATTTCGTCTGGGTGGTTGGAATCGCGCTGCCAACATTCCTGCTGTTGATGAGCGAGTCCAGCATGTACCAGAAGTTTTCGTCGGCCGACAATGAGCAGAATGCAAAAAAAGCGGTTATGGGAATGTTCGTTGGTGTCGTCGTCGTTGAAACCCTGATGATGCTGATCGCGCTGGTCGGCTTCGCGATCTACGCTGACGACCCGCGTTTCTTTATGGCGGACGGCACCGTCAATCGTGCCATGGCGGAGGAAATTATCCTCCGAATCGGCTTCGAGCAGCTGCCGGTAATCGTGGGTTCCCTGCTGCTTGCGGCGGGCGCGGCGATTGTAATATCGACAGGCAACACATTCCTGATAGTGACCTCGACTAACGTTACTCGAGACATATTCCAGGCGTTTTTCTTCAAAGACGCTACGTCGTCTCAAATCGTCTGGATTCAGCGCGCGTGTATCGTCGGCATCGGCCTTCTGGCCTATCTGTTGATGAGTCAGTTCGAGACCATTCTCGAAATGGCGCTAATGTCCTACACGATGATTGGCGCATCGCTTGCGCCGCCCCTGCTCGCGGCATTTTTCTGGAAACGGGTTACCCGTGTCGGCGGCGTTGCGTCAATCGCATCGGGAATGTTGACCGTTATCATGATTGCGGCACTCAACTCCGTTTACAAAGGCAGTGCCGACGGGCTGCAAATTCTGGGCATCTCTTTCCCGATGGATACGGACTACATCGCCATCCCGGCAGTGATCGTATCGGTGACGACGCTGGTTGTGGTCAGCCTCTTGACTGAAAAACCGGAACAGGCGGACTGGCAAGAGTTTATCGACGCCTGAAAACCCGGCCATGACTCAAGCGCTGAATTGACACCGGGATGTCTGATCGTCGGTGACAGCCGCTATTCGTCCGCGACAGCCTCTTCTTCTTCGGGCTCTTCGTCGCGTATCGAGAAGATTCTCGACATTATTATGCCCAGTTCAAAAAGCATGTAGACAGGCACTGCCAGAAGCGTCTGGCTGATCACATCGGGCGGCGTCAGGAACATACCGACGACGAACGCGCCGAGAAAGACGTAAGGGCGAGCCGCTGCCAGTTTTTTTGGCGAGGTAAGGCCGGTCCACACCACCAGAACTGTCGCAATCGGAACTTCGAATGCAAGTCCGAAGGCGAAAATGATGGTGATGATGAAATCGAGATATTTTGAGATGTCTGTCTGAACTTCGACACCCGCCGGCGCAACGCCGGTGAAGAACTTGAAAATGAGCGGGAACACCAGGAAATAGGCAAAAGCGACGCCAAGGTAAAAAAGCACGATGCTGGAAGCCAGCAAAGGCATCGCGAAGTGCTTTTCCTTTTTGTAAAGACCCGGCGCGACGAATGCCCAGACCTGGTAGAGAACCACCGGCATGGCAAGAAACAACGCCACGTAGGCCGTGAGCTTAAACGGCGTGATCAACGGTGAAGCAACTTCGGTTGCAATCATTTTGCCGCCGGGAAGGACCTGCATCAACGGTTCTGACGCTATAGCGAAAATGTCGGCAGCCCATGGCAACAAGGCCACGAAAAAGACAGTTACCGCGATGACAATTTTGAGCAGGCGATCCCTTAGTTCGATCAGGTGCGAGAGAAGCGTACCCTCGGCAAGGTCTTCGTCGGACGTTGGTGTGTCGTCGGTCATGATTGCGGCGCTTCTTTCTCTGCTTTCGGTTCGACGACGGTCGTCTTTCGGGCAGCCTCTTCCACGGCTTCGCGCTCCGCTTCGGAAGCAGCAAGATCTGCCTCATCATCGTAAAGATCATCGCCTACGCCTGTACCCGCCTCTTCCACGCCATGCGCGGGGGAATATTCGTCGTCATCCCGTGGCACGGTCGGGCTTGCTGCAACGTCGGGGTTCGCGGGCGATACCGCGGGGGCTTTCTGTGAAGGCGCGCGCGAAGCCGGGGGTGGCTTGATAGTAGGTGGCTTGTTGAGATCCAGTTCCTCTTCAAGCTGCCGTTTCATGACCCGCGTCATACGCCGCGCCTGCCCCAGCCAACCGCCAATCTGGCTGGCGATACGCGGCAGACGCTCTGGACCCAATACGATCAGGCCGATAACCATCAGAAGGACCAGCTCCTGGCCACCTACGCCGAACATGACGAGCTACCTGGCTAGCCGTGCTTTTTCTTGGCGTGTTCTTCGGCTGGCGTATTGTCAAAATTTGCGTCTTTTGACTGATCGCCAAGTTGCTCGGGTTCTTCCTTGTCCGCCTCGCTCATGGCTGAGCGGAAACCTTTGACGGCGCTACCGAGGTCCGAACCGAGTCCCTTGAGGCGCTTGGTGCCGAAAATGGCGATGACGATCACCAGTACAATCAGAAGCTGCCAGATACTGACATTGGACAACATGTCTTAAATCTCCCGGGGAAAGCTCCCCTCTCCAGTCTTTCGATACCCCCCAGGGGGGGCGAATTATGTTCATGATACGCGTGCAGACGCAACAAAACCGAACGAGGTTCACGCCTCCAGCCAGAACGTCACCGGCCCGTCGTTGACGAGCGCAATTTTCATGTCCGCACCAAACACGCCGGTTTGCACCGCAGGCACGCGCTCTGCGCAGGCCGCAACGAACCGGCGGAAATAATCGTCGCCCTTGCCAGGTGCGGCGGCCCGCGTAAAACTGGGCCGCATCCCCTTCCGGGTGTCTGCGGCGAGCGTAAACTGCGGCACGACCAGCAGTTCCAGGTCCTCGTCGACAAGACTATTGTTCATGCGGCCCTGCTTATCCGGGAAAATCCGGTAACCAAGAACGCGGTCAGCCATTCTGCTCACTGTCGCCGGCGAATCGTCCGGCTGCACTGCCAGAAATACCAGCAAACCGCGCCCGATGCGTCCGGTCACTTCGCCATCGACGCTGACGCTTGCTTCACTGACTCGCTGTATCAGGGATATCACGGCAATGCTTCCAGCCACGGGGCGGCCCGCCATCATACTCGCCACAGGCCACACGGCAAGCGCTGCCAAATATGGCCAGTTACGCGGTTTTCATCGCTCGCACGATGCGTTGTGCTTCATGGCAGGCTTGCGTGTGCCGGCGGTTCGAGAGGGCACCGTTGTCGCGAGCGGGGTTTTCATGACCCGATGCCAGGGACGGCGACTGCGGTTTTGACAGCGCGGTCCGGCGCTATGGACGGGGCCCCGATGACGGGGCCCCGATTTACAGATCGGGGCCATTTTTCGTAAAAAGAGGATAAAATAACCACTATGTACTAAATTATCGAAATAATTAGACAGATTATTACCACAATATTAATAAATAACTGATTGTGGTCTTTTAGTACTTGTTAAGCGTGCATATTATCCATTTTGTGGCGATCCGCGCCGCGTGAATTGCTGGTTTCCTGTAGCCGTCAGCAGAATTACACTGTGCGCCCCGAACCGTTAACCAGGGCAAGGCAACACCAATGAAAAGACGGCAATTCGTAACCGGATTTGCAGCGGCGGCGGGCGTCGCGGCTTGCAGTAAGGACAGTCAAGAATGTGCGAGCGGTGAGGCGACCAGTAATGAAACCTTTGAGTGGAATCTCGTCACATCCTGGCCGTCGGGACTTCCCGGACTGGGCGTGGGCGTGGAAAATCTCGCGCGACGGATCGAAATGGCTTCAAACGGCCGTCTAAAGATCAAGATATTCGCTGGCGGAGAACTGGTTCCGGCCCTCGAAGTGCTCGATGCAGTTAGCAATGGCACGGTTCAAATGGGACACGACTCTGCCTACTACCACCGCGGCAAGGTGCCGGCCGCACAGTATTTCACAACCATTCCCTTCGGTCAGACGGTGCACGAGATCAATGCCTGGCTGTATTACGGTGGCGGACTTGAACTGTGGCGTGAGCTGTACGCGCAGTTCAACGTAATCCCCTTTCCCGCTGGCAACACCGGCGTACAAATGGCCGGCTGGTTTAACAAGGAAATAAACTCCGTTGCCGATCTGAAAGGTCTAAAAATGCGCATCCCGGGTGTCGGCGGTGAGGTCATGCAGCGTGCGGGCGCGTCGCAAATCACCGTGCCCGCTTCCGAAATATTCACGGCGTTGCAGACGGGGGCTATCGACGCCGCAGAATGGGTCGGACCGTACAACGATATTGCCCTGGGCCTGCACAAGGCTGCCCGTTATTACTATTACCCGGGCTGGCACGAAATGGGCCCGATGCTGCAGTGCACGATCAACCAGGATGCGTGGAACTCGTTGCCCCCCGACCTGCAGGAAATAATCAGGAGCGCCTGCCAGGCCATTAACCTCGACATGATGGCCGAATACACCTGGGGCAACGCCGTTGCACTGGAACAGATCAAGGCAGATCCAAACGTTGAGCTGCGACCACTACCGGACGATGTTCTCCGACTCCTGAAACAACTGAGCAAAGAAGTTATTGAGGAGATGGCAGCAAACGACGAGTGGTCCGCGCGAATCAAAGCGTCATTTGATGAGTTTCAGCGAATCGTCATTCCCAGTCAGCAGATCAGCGAGCTGGCTTACATGAATGCCAGGGAGCTGTAGATCTACGGTCCGTAAAGCAGGTCCGGAAGCCAGGTTACAAGACCCGGAAACGCGGCCAGAATCAGCAGGGTTGCGAGCTGAATCCCTATAAACGGAATGACGCCCCGATAAATCTGGCCGGTTGTCACTTCGGGTGGCGCGACGCCACGCAGGTAAAACAGGGCAAAGCCAAACGGCGGAGTCAGGAAAGACGTCTGCAGGTTGATTGCAATCATGATGCCAAGCCAGACGGGATCGAGCCCCATTGACAACAGGACCGGGCCAACGATTGGCACGACAACAAACGTAATCTCGATAAAATCGAGCACAAAACCCAGCAGAAACATCACCAGCATTACGACGATCACTGCGCCGACAACACCGCCGGGCAGTGACCCGAGCAGCGCATGCACGCCGTCGTCACCGCCGTAGCCGCGGAACACCAGCGAAAACATGGAGGCGCCGATCAGGATCATAAAAACCATGCTGCTGATGCGCAGGGTCCCACGCATGATTTCCTGCAACCGCTCGAGGGAGAGTTCGCGCCGCAGTAATGCTATGAACATGGCGCCGCTGGCGCCGACGCCAGCAGCCTCCGTCGGGGTCGCAAAGCCGCCCAAAATAGACCCGAGTACGGCAAATATGAGAATCAACGGCGGAGCGAGTGCCCCGGCTATCTGTGAAAATGTCACATGATCGTTGGCGGAGGGCGCATGAGCCGGCATTGAACCGGGTCTGAGAGCCGCAGTCACCATGAGATAGGCGATATAAAGTACAACCAGAAGCAAACCCGGAATAAGCGCACCAGCGAATAGATCACCCACAGAAACGGTTTCGGGCGAAAAATGACCCTGTGCAAGTTGCGCCTGTTGATACGCACTGGACATTACATCGCCCAGCATGACCAGGATGATCGACGGTGGAATGATTTGCCCAAGGGTACCCGATGCGCATATTGTGCCGGCGGCGATTTCGGCGGAGTAGCCGCGTTTCAGCATCGTCGGCAGGGACAGCAAACCCATGGTCACCACGGTTGCACCGACGATGCCGGTGCTCGCTGCCAGGAGCATGCCAACCAAAGTGACCGAAATACCCAGCCCGCCGCGCAGCGAGCCAAATAGCGCACTGAGCGTTTCCAGCAGGTCTTCAGCGATTCGCGCCCGCTCGAGCGTAATCCCCATGAATACAAATAGCGGCACGGCGATGAGCGTTTCGTTAGTCATGATGCCAAACACACGACTTGGCATTCCTGACAGGAACGCGGACTCAAAACCCCCGCCGAGTACGCCGCCGAAGGCAAACAACAGCGCCGTTCCCCCGAGCGAGAATGCGACCGGAAAGCCGGCCAGCAGAAGTACAACCACGGCGGCGAACAGGAGGAAGGCGATCCATTCCACCGTCAGTTCCCCCTGATTTCCGCGATTGCCCGCAACCCCATCGAGAGGCCCTGCAGAAACACGGCAACAGGCATGAGGATCAGGACGGTCTTTAGCAGGGGCACGAACGGGTACGGAAGCCCCCCGGCATTGCGCGACACTTCGTGAATTCGCCACGCCGCGGAAACGTAGCTGTAGGCCTCAACTGCCAGGAATACGCACAGTGGCGCAATGAACAGAACAGCGCCCAGAAGATTTACCCACGCGCGACGCTTTACCGTCATTTCGCGGTAAAAAATGTCAACCCGAACATGCCCGTCCTGCTGCAAGGTGTACGCTGCTCCAAGCATGAAAACCGTTGCGTGCATCCAGGTGAGTATTTCCTGCAACCAGACAAAACCGGCATCGAATACATACCGCGTAACGACGATTGCGAAAGTTACGATCACCATGAGGAGCGTCAGCCACGAGGCGGCGCGACCGGTCGCCTCACTTATCCTGTCGATCCTTGCATGCAGCGACGCGGGACCTTCGTTCATCAATGACGCCAGAAGGTCGGAGTGATCAGGACCAGCAAGGTAAAGATTTCGAGTCGGCCGAGCAACATCCCGATTATCGCAATCCACTTCGCGGTATCACTGACCGTCATGAAACCGGCTGCGACCTCGCCGAGACCCGGTCCCAGGTTGTTGAGCGATGCGGCAACCGCGGAAAATGCGGTGATCTGGTCGAGCCCGGTAGACATCATGGCAAGTAACATGACGCCAAATACAACGATATAGACGGAGAAAAATCCCCATACGGCATCGACGACACGAGCCGGTACTGCGCCTGATCCCAGCTTGACCGGAATTTCAGCACTTGGGTGCACAAGGCGGACGATTTCGCGTGCCCCCTGCTTTGCGATCAACAGCCAGCGAATCACCTTAATGCCGCCGCCGGTCGACCCGGCGCAGCCACCGACGAAACTGGCAAATATCAGGAGGACCGGCAGCGCACCCGGCCAGGCGGCATAGTTTGCCGTGGTGAATCCGGTAGTCGTCGCGATCGAAACGGTCTGGAATAGACCGTTGATAATATTCGCGTCCCAGTCCGCGTATGTGCCCAGCACCGTCAGCGACACGACGACAACAGCTGACACCATGAGCAGGATGAAAATATAGGCACGAAACTCCGGGTCAAGCCGGTAATGACTGATCGAAACATTTCGCCAGGCAAAGAAATGCAGTGAAAAATTAACGCCGGCCAGCAGCATGAAAACAATGGCAACCAGGTCGATGGCTGTGCTGCCAAAATAGCCGATGGAAAGGTCGTGGGTGGAAAATCCGCCGATCGCCACTGTCGAAAATGCGTGGCAAATCGCGTCGAATAAGGACATACCGGCAAGCAAATAGCCGGTCATGCACATGACGGTGAACGCCAGATAGACGTACCAGAGGGCTTTGGCGGTTTCGGTAATGCGCGGAGTCAGCTTGGTGTCTTTGACTGGTCCCGGTGTTTCCGCCCGATAGAGCTGCATGCCGCCAACGCCGAGCATTGGCAGAACGGCGACCGCCAAAACGATGATGCCCATTCCGCCGAGCCACTGCAGTTGCTGCCGGTAGTAAAGAATCGATTCAGGGAGAGTATCCAGCCCCGTCAACACGGTTGCTCCGGTCGTCGTAAGGCCGGACATCGATTCAAAAACCGCGTCGGTAAAGGACATTGCCGGAATTTCGCCGAGGTAAAGCGGAAGTGCACCGGCGGTGCCCAGTACCGTCCAGAAAGAAGCCACGACCAGGAAGCCGTCGCGTAGCCGCAGGTCCTTGCGCTTGTTGCGAACGGGCAACCAGAAAGCGATTCCGGCAACGAGGATCATGCCGAAGCTCTCGATAAAGGGTAACCAGGCGCCGTCACTAAAGATCAAGCTGATCAGCACGGGTGGCGCCATCGTCAGGCTGAACATCATCAACAGTAGGCCGAGAATCCGTTGAGCGACAGTCCAGTTCATTGTTCGATGCTCACCCGGTTGCCGTCAGAAACGTGACATCAGACGAAGGAAACGTCGACCTGGAAAAGATTTTCAATCTTGTCGATCTTGCGACGGTCAGTCATGAACAGAATCACATGATCGTCTGCCTCGATGACCGTGTCGTGATGCGCCATGATGACCTGATCGCCGCGCACGATTGTGACGATGTTCGTGCCTTTCGGCAGGCTGAGGTCTTCGATTTTTCTGCCAACAACCGCTGACGCCCTGCTGTCGCCATGCGCAACTGCTTCGATAGCTTCGGCCGCGCCGCGCCGAAGAGAGTGCACCTTTGCGACATCGCCACGCCTGACGTGTGCGAGCAGCGAGCCGATTGTGACCTGCTGCGGCGAAATGGCGATGTCGATGGAACCGGTCTCCACCAAGTCGGCATACGACGGTCGGTTGATCAGGGCCATTACCTTGTGCGCTCCCAGCCGCTTCGCCAGCATCGCCGAGAGAATGTTGGCTTCTTCTGCATTGGTCAGCGCGCAAAAAACGTCGACGTTGTCGATATTTTCCTCGAGCAACAGCTCTTCGTCCGCCGCGTCGCCGACCAGTACGATGGCCTTGTTCAGGCGTTCGGAAATGATTCTCGCGCGCTCGGGGTCCCGCTCGATTATCTTGACCTGGTTGGATTGTTCCAGTGCCAGCGCCAGGCGCACGCCGATGTTGCCACCTCCGGCAATGACAACCCGGCGAACCGGATCTTCGAGCTTGCGCATCTCACTCATGAATACCCGCACGTCCTGACGCGCCGCGATAAAGAAGACCTCGTCGCCGTCATTGATGACCGTGTCACCTTCAGGCTGCAGAGATTTGCCGTCGCGATAGATCGCCGCTATGCGCCCCTCGGTATTGGGGATATGTTCCTTGAGGGCGCGAATTTTCTGGCCAACGAGCGAGCCGCGATGGTCGGCGCGAGCTCCAACCAGCCGCACCCTGCCGTCCGCGAAGTCGAGCACCTGCAGCGCACCCGGATAGAGAATGAGTTGCTCGATGTATTCACACACCAGCTGTTCGGGACTGATTCGCACATCAACGGGAATAGCGTCCTGAGTGAACAGGTTGCGGGCATTCATGTATTCAGCAGCGCGAATACGGGCGATCTTCGTTGGCGTGTGATAGACCGTGTACGCGACCTGGCAGGCGATCATGTTGGTCTCGTCCATGTCCGTCAGCGCGACGATGATGTCGGCATCGTCCGCGCCGGCTCTCTCCAGGACATCGGGATAGGCCGCGTGACCGACGACGGTACGAATGTCCAGGCGGTCCTGCAGCTCGCGCAGAACATCCGGACGCATGTCGACAACAGTTACCTCATTGGATTCTTCGCGTGACAGGTGATATGCCGCGGAAGAGCCAACCTGGCCGGCGCCGAGAATTAGTATTTTCATTGTCTGTACACGGCCTTGTGCGTGCTGCACATTTTACATGAGATCGAGGTTGGCATAAGCCAGCACCAGAATTTTCGTACCCACGGACTCAAAATTTACCTCAACCTGAGCGTGGGCACCCTGGCCGCTGCAATTCAGAATAACGCCATCGCCAAATTTCGCATGTCGGACGTGTTGCCCAAGCCGCACGCCCAGCTCCTCGCCCGGCCGGACTCCTCCCCCGGAATGCCTGACCGGCCGCCCGGTGTGATGCACCGGCCTGCTGACCTGGACACGCGGCCGGATTTCCTCCAGGTGCTCTTCCGGGATCTCGGTTATGAACCGTGATGGCTGCGCAAAGCTGTCCATACCGTGCAAGCGGCGCTGCTCGGCATAGGTGATATACAGTGATTCCTTTGCCCGTGTGATGCCAACGTAACAAAGGCGTCGTTCTTCCTCGAGACCCTGCGGATCAGCAATCGAACGCTGGTGCGGAAACAGCCCGTCTTCCATCCCGCAAAGAAACACAAGCGGAAACTCGAGGCCTTTTGCCGAATGCATTGTCATTAACTGTACGCAGTCTTCCCACGCATCCGCCTGACCCTCGCCAGCCTCAAGGGCGGCGTGAGACAGAAAACCATCCAGCGGCGACATGTCATCATCTGCCGGGTCCGGCTGAAAACCCTTGGCGGCACTGACCAGCTCCTCAAGGTTCTCGATGCGAGTTTCTCCGCGCTCACCTTTTTCCTTGCGAAAAAACTCAACGAGGCCGCTGGCGTGAATTACGTGATCAACCTGTTCGTGAAGATCAAGGCCGGCGGTTTCCTTCGCCATCCGTTCAACAAGGTGAAGAAAGGCAAGGACTGATGTCGTTGCCCGGCCGCTCAGCTCGTCACTGGCAACAGCGCCCGCAGCCCGCCACATCGAGCAGGCGTTTGCCCGGGCATAATTTCGCATGGCCTCAACGGTGCGCGCGCCAATTCCGCGCGTCGGACGATTCACTACCCGCTCGAACGAGCTGTCATCGTCCCGATGTGAAATCAAGCGCAGATAGGCCAGCGCATCCTTGATTTCCTGGCGCTCAAAAAAGCGCAGCCCGCCATAGACACGGTAGGGCATCCGCGCGTTGATCAGCGCCTCTTCGAGAACGCGTGACTGTGCGTTAGAGCGGTACAGCACAGCCGCATCGGCGCGTGGATTGCCTTTTTCGCTCCAGTCCCGCAGGCGGCCGACAATGAAATCGGCTTCATCGCGTTCGTTGTACGCGGCATACACCCGGATCAGATCGCCATCGACCCCCTCGGTCCACAGCTTCTTGCCCATTCGCGAGTCATTGTTGGCGATAACGGCGTTGGCCGCATTCAGAATCGTTGCAGTCGAACGGTAATTTTGTTCCAGCTTGACGACGGCCGCGCCAGGAAAGTCCTTCTGGAAGCGATGAATATGTTCAACGCGCGCGCCGCGCCAGCGATAGATGGACTGGTCGTCATCGCCCACTACAAACGGGATGCCGCCTTTGCCGGCCAGCAGTCGCAGCCAGGCGTATTGAATGGCGTTGGTGTCCTGGAATTCGTCGACAAGCAGGTGACGAAAGCGGCGCTGATAATAGGCGAGAATGTCGGCGTTGTCCCGCAGCAACTCGTGCGCACGCAGCAGAAGTTCGGCAAAGTCGACGAGCCCGCCGCGGTCGCAAATCTCCTGGTATTGCCGGTAGAGAGCGATTTGCTGGCGACGATTCGGGTCATTGTCATCGTCCAGGTGCTGCGGCCGCAGTCCTTCGTCCTTCTGACCGTTAATAAAGTACTGGATCTCCCGGGCACCCCAGCGATCATCGTCGAGCTCAAGGTTCTTGATCAGGCGCTTGATAATGCGTAACTGGTCGTCGGAATCGATAATCTGAAAATTCTGCGGCAGACCGGCTTCCTGCCAGTGTCGTCGCAATAGCCGGTGGGCGAGGCCGTGAAAGGTCCCTATCCAGAGATGATTGACCGGCATATCGAGCAGTGACTCGATACGGCGGCGCATTTCTGCGGCGGCCTTGTTAGTGAAAGTAACCGCCAGCAGGCTTTGCGGTGAAACACCATCAACGTCGATAAGCCAGGCAATGCGGTGGGTAAGAACACGCGTCTTGCCGCTACCGGCGCCGGCGATGACGAGCAGGGGTTCTTCCGCGGCGGTAACAGCTGCACGCTGTGCCTCGTTGAGCGAGCCAAGAATCGGGGTTACATCCATCGAAAACAGCGCAGGGAAGAGCCCTCAAGGGGGCGCAGTCTAGCAAAGATTGGATGGCGTCGAGCGATCGATATATGGCCGCGGCTTTACTTCATGGCATCCAGCGCACGGTGAGCGTGCTCTGGGACCGGTTATAGGCCAGCCTTGTGTCGTTCGAGGCAGCATCCCGGTATCTGTACTCCCCAACCAGGTCGAGTGTCCTGGTCATGCGGAAAGTCGCTCGGACGGTTCCCATTATCCGATCCATCGTTTTTCGCCCGGCGGTTGGGTCATGAAAGGCAAAGGCATTTTCGTAGTCGTACAGGAAATAACGGCCGGCGACGTCGAGTTTCAGGCGCTCACCAAATTGCATATTGAGATTCACGGCGTAGTCGCTGCGTACGTAGCTGTTGTATCCGACGTGGCGGTCCTGCCGGTCCGCCCGCGTATAGCCAATACCGAACCACATCCAGCTGGTTATTCGTTGACGGGCTTCCAGACCCAGGACCAGGTAGTCATAGCGGACAGGCGTATTACCCACTGGCTGCGTTCCATCAAGTTCAAAGGATGGTCGCTCACCGTAACGGCGGGTGTAGTACTCGGCATTAATGCGCAGCAGCGAGCTCGACGAAAGACGGATATCGGAGCTCAGTCCGAGCAGCCAGTATTCATGGTCGTACTCCGGCACGACGACAACATCTTCATAGTTCCACAGCTGACCTACGGCGCGAAAGCCGAAACTGTACCGGCCAAGTTTCCGGCGAACCCAGAATTCGGGGCCGTACCGCAGGTATGACATGCGCTCGGATATATCCACGCCATCAACAGTACGGTACAGGCCGTTGTCGGGGTCGTAATAGCTTTGATTGTGCTCCGCAATTGTGAAGGCGCTGAATACGTGCGTTTCGTCGCCCTCCTCCCGTCGTCGATATTCACTGCCAAACGCCAGTTCCTGCAGGTGTTCATCGGCGTTGTTCAGCGTCTCGTCATTGTAGAAGCGCCCATTGAACATATAGGAGCCGAAGAAACCCTCATTGTCCAGCGCGTTGACCTGGTACCTGGCGCTCAGGTTAACGGGCAGATAAGGTCCCGACTGTACCACCGGTACGACGAGCGGCCGGTTGGGGTCGGCACGGTCGACATAGGGTTTTTCGGGCGAGCGAAACACGTTGTCGTCAAACCCGATACCAGACCTCAACCGGAAATCGAAATTGCCGATTTTCTGTTTCTCCTGGATCACTACGGCCCGCTGCATAACCGGACTGTCCTCCACCAGCTCACTTTCGACCTGTCGAATCGCAGTGCGCGCAAGTCGGGCGATGTCCTTGCGCTCGTCCTGATTGGCGGCGCGACGAAGCCAGCTGAGCGCCTGCTCTGTGTTGCCCAGCCGGTATTCGCTCAGGCCAATGTTGTAATGCGCTATAGCGGCCAACGGACCGTAGGTCGCCGCTTTTTTCAATGACTCGCTGGCGCGGTCATATTGCCTGGCCTTGTAGTGAGCCACACCGGTGTTGTAGTGCAGGAGCGGTGTGTTCATGCCAGCTTCAGCCGCTTCGCCATAGCGAAGCAGAGCCGCCCAATACAGGTCATCACGGAACAATCGGTTGCCGTCGGCGAAGAGCTCACTCGCGGTCGCGCCCAGCGCCGTCTGGGTCATTGAGACGATCACCAGCATGACCACTGTCTGCGCAAATTTTTGCAATAGTGACTTGATACTGTTTACTCCTGCGGGGACGCCACTTTAGCGTTTAGCGTCAGTCTCTGCCGATTTTGCCTGATTATGGCAAATTCGCACCATGTTGATGTCAACAGTGTGACGCAGTGCAAAAAAAAACCCCTCCAGGCGCAAACTCTGGAGGGATTTTTTTCTGTCGCGGGATCAGCGTGCGATCCCTAATGCGGCGATTAACCGTCTCGGACGCGGGTACTCAGGTGACATCATCCTCGAGGTCATCGTCGTCAGGTTCCATCTCGTCATCGTCGTCGTCAGGCTCGTCGGTATCGATATCTTCGCCCTCGTCGAGGTCGTTATCGTCATCCTCGTCGAGGTCCATATCCTCGTCGTCGACCTCGAAGTCGTCATCGCTCTCAAAGTCGTCATCAACTTCTTGCTCATCGGTGTCGAAATCGCTTTCAGTTTCCCCGGCGTCATAGTCGTCGTCCATTTCGCCGTCGGCGTAGGATTCATCCTCATCGACCTGGCCGTCAGGGCCTTCGGCCTCAGGGCCACGCATTTCGAGGACGCGGCCATCCAGCCCGGCAATGCTGTCGAAGACTTCGAAGGTCACGTCCAGTTCGTCCGACCCGGCCGCAGACGCCGCCGCCGGAAACAAAGCAAGGCAGGTCAGCGCCACACTCACGAATATCAGATTCAGCTGTTTCATCACCACATACTCCATTTGCTGCTTCGGTTGCACCGAAGCTCCATTAAATAATCTGCACCTGCAGACGGAACGTCTTGTCATCGTCTTCGTGCCTGAGCGTAGCCAGCAATTCTCCACCCACTGGCGACGTGGCAATCAGCGTCAGCGGCAGGATATTCCGACCCTCATCGAGGCTGGTCATCCAGGTGATCTCCCTTTGCCCCGCAAACCCGGCAACCTCAACGCCCTCCGGCAAGAAAACCGTCATCGTCGCGTTATCCAGCGCCCGCGCTGACGCAAACACCAGGTTGAATGTCTGCGGTTTTTCAAGGGACATGGTCACCGAGGGTATGCCTGGCTCGAGAACATCAGGCGCCGAAAAGAAAACGCCGCCGACAATCCACAACGCCATGGCCGCTGCCACTGCTCCGCCAAAACCGGTCATCACCCAGCGATTACGTTGCCGCCGCGCTCCATCACGAGCCGCGCGGGCCAGCGCCCGGTCGTAAAAAAGCACGTCCGGCGCAGGTACCGTTGCTTCTCCGTACTCGCGCAGTCCGTCCCGCAGCCGTTGCTCTGCATCGACAATTGACCGACAAGTCGCGCAGGTCGCAACGTGCGCTTCCAGCGACGACCTTTCCGCGACAGCGAGTTCGCCATCAAGAAAGTCGTCAATTTGCGGAGCAATCAGTGTGCAGGTCATGGTTTTCATCCTCTCTGGTGCTGTACACGTTCAATCGGCGGATTCGGTTCCATCCGCCGAAAGAATTTCCCGCAGGCGGGCCCTGGCACGGTGCAGCCGGGACTTCAGCGTGCCCACCGGAACTCCGGTAACCTCCTGAATTTCATTGAGTTTATAGCCCTCTGAATCGTGCAAGAGTACGACCAGGCGATGCTCTTCACTTAGCGCTGACAGCGCCGCGTCGAGCCGCATTATGTTATCCAGACGTTCGGAATCGACGACCGGATCAAGGTTCCCGGCGATCGCCTCGATGTTCTGGCCAGGCAGCCCTTGTTCAGAAATGACAACGAGTCGCTGCCTGGCATAACGACGACGGTTGTCAATGAAGTGGTTGTACATTATCCGGCACAGCCATGACCCCGGTTCCTCTATATCGACCAGGTCGTTGAGGCGCGGGTAGATCTTGGTTAGTACATCCTGAAACAGGTCTTCCGCCTCCGGCTTGTTGCCGGCCAGACGAAACGACAAGCGATAAAGGCGGTCAAGATGTGGCCTGACCAGGGCATCAAAGCTTGCCCGTTGTTGATGATCGATGGGACTCATGCCGCCTCAGTGTAGTCACCGGTCAGCGGTGCACAAGTGTCAGAGTCGCAAACTGAGACCTGGCGAGTTATATGCCTATGCGAATGATGAAGTAATGATCGATCAGCAGCGCCGCAAACAACAACATCAGATAAGTAATCGAGAAGCGGAATACCCGCATCGGCAACTGCTTGTCCGTATCCGTCTGCATACGAATGGCGTAGTAGAGAAAGGTTGCGTCAAGTCCGATCGCAGCGACCAGGTAAATCAGTCCGCTCATCCCCGTCAGGTAGGGGATGATGGTCGCCAGCACGAGTAGCACTGTGTACATAAGTATATGCTGGCGCGTGAACTGGTCACCGTGCGTCACCGGCAACATGGGTATACCGACTCTTGCGTAGTCATCTTTTTTAGCGATGGCCAGCGCCCAGAAATGCGGCGGAGTCCAGGTAAATATAATGAGGAATAGCAGCAACGCGTCACTGTGAATTTCACCGGTAACCGCCGTCCAGCCGAGCACCGGCGGCGCGGCCCCGGCTGCTCCGCCGATGACAATATTCTGCGGTGTCGCCCGCTTCAGAAAAACCGTATAGATAATCGCGTAACCGATCAGCGAACCGAAGGTCAGTACAGCAGTAAGTGGATTGATGACGAACCAGAGCAAGAGCATCGAAAGGACGCAAAGTATGAATGCGAAGGTGAGCGCCTGGAAATCGGTCAGCCGGCCCTGGGCCAGCGGACGATTATGGGTTCTCGACATCAGAATATCGATACGCGCGTCGAGAACATGATTGATAACAGCGGCAGAGGACGCGGCAAAACCAATACCCAGCGATCCGATCACGAGTGGAACGATACCCGGCCAACCCGGAACGGCGAGGACAATGCCGACAATGGCCGTAAATACGATCAACATGACGACTTTGGGCTTGGTCAGCTCATAGAAGTCGCGCAAGAGAACGCTTCGTTGCATCGTGCCAATGTTCAAATTATCAGCCTATCCGTGACAGCTTCAACAAATGTTTCACATCGTCCACCAGGCTCCTCGGACTGAGGTCGGGTGGAAAATACATGACGAGGTTTGCCAGAGGATCGATCAGGTAGATGCCGCCGGGCGGCAAATTTTCCGGTCGCTTGTTTTCCAGCAGTATACCGAGGCCCTTGTCCTGTATCGTTATGAGGCCTGGATGTTCCCCCTCGATAAACACTGTATCCGGGGGAGAATCGCCATGCAAGAAGACCCGCACGATTCGATCCCTCTCCTTGCCCAGCATTTGTCGCGTCTGGCGCAGCCGATAGAGCGCTTGCCGGCAGTCTTCAGCGCACGGCCCGTCATTGGCATACAGCATTAACCAGGCGTCATCCGCCAGCGCCACTATCGGCGATGCCGGCACGGCGTCCCCGAGATTGACGACGGGCTCGAGAATGGCGCCGCTATTCGAACTTCCGCTCGGCACCAGTCGCCCGCTGGAATACATCCAGGTAGCGAGGATCAGGGGACCGAAAAACACCAGTGCGATCCCCAGTATCAGAAGTCGGCCACGCCTAGGGTGTTGATTTGTCACGACTTAACCTTTTGCGCATATTCCAGGCGAGGATTATTCCGACCGCCACGGCCATGGAAAACCATTGAAACGCATAACTGTAGTGTGTCATCGGGCCGCTGATATCTGGCTCCCAGCGCCTGACAAAGCCATCACTGGCCCCCGGACCGAGAAGCATGATAACCGGCAGCAGCGTAGCATCCAGCTCAACACTGATTTCCTGAAGGGTTGGATAGAGTGCGACACGGGGCCAGTCGCCGTGTTCCGCAAACGCCTCCCCCGGTCGAATTGCGACACGGGGCAAATGCCCGGCGAAACCCTGTACCGTCCTGAATTCCTCGTCGACCGTCAGCGCCGGCAACGGTTCGGCGACTCCTGATTTCGGCAGCCAGCCACGGTTCACCAGCAGCAACGGATCATTACGTGACGGTTGGAACGGCGTGATGACGTAGAAACCGATGCGCCCATCCCTGGGAATGTTGTCGATGAGCACCTGCCGGTCGGGGAGGTATTGACCAAATACCTCGATCCGGTCGAAATCCTGTAGTGAGCTGAAATCCGAGGGCTCAGTATAGGCGGCGTCAGTTGCGAATTGCTCCAGCAGCGCGCTCTTTTCGGCGGCGCGATCGAGCTGCCAGAGGCCCAAATTGACGAACAAGGCGATGCATACGAGCGCTGCCACGGGTGGCACGAAGCGCAGGACTCGCGGATTCTTCAACAGGTCTTCGATCACGATATAATCACACCCCGAATTGAAATCAGAGTCCCACAGTGAAACTGATAGTCCTGGCCATCCTGTTAGCGATCGTCATAAGCCTTGCATCCGGTCTGTGGTTCCTGGCCCGGGATGACCAGGGCTCGACTCGTGTTCTGACCGCTTTGAAAATCCGCGTCGCCTTGTCGGCACTGCTGATCGCGTTCCTTGTCTTCGGTTACTTCCAGGGATGGATTGTGCCCAACGTCCCGTGATTGAAATCAACAGCGCCCGCTGAATGCCGGCAGTATTCGAATATCGAGTTGCCAGGTAGACCGGGCATAGCGCCTGACAGCCCGAGGCAGGCGCTCCGCCCCGGCGTTACATTACCGGTAGTGCTTGCAGGTTGTTCGGCTGTACTTGGTTCGAGTGCAGCCTACATCCAGTAAACAAACACGTACAGCCCGACCCAAACGACGTCCACAAAGTGCCAGTACCAGGCGGTTGCCTCAAACGCGAAATGCCGGTTGGGCGTGAAGTGACCTTTCATGACCCGTAGCCAGATGATCGTCAGCATGATGGCCCCGATCGTGACGTGCATACCGTGGAAGCCGGTCAACATGAAAAACGTCGATCCGTAAATGCCGGATGACAGCGTCAGGTTCATGTGCTCATAAGCTTCGATATATTCCTCTGCCTGGAGAAACACGAAGAAAAAGCCGAGCAAGAACGTGCAGGCCAGGAAGACTTTCAACAGGTTTCGTTGACCGTGGATGAGCGCATGGTGAGCAATGGTCACGGTGACACTACTGGTCAGCAGGATTGCAGTATTGATCAGGGGCAAACCGAATGGCTGCATGACCTCGAAGTCGCCACCCACATTGCCTGGCCCGTTTGTTGGCCAGGTACTTTCATAGTCGCTCCACAGCAGCAAATTAGTAAAAAAGTTATTACTGTCGCCGCCCAGCCACGGCACAGCCATATTTCGCGCATAGAAAAGTGCGCCGAAAAATGCCGAAAAGAACATGACCTCCGAAAAAATGAACCAGAACATGCCCATGCGAAACGAAGTATCGACCTGCATGTTGTATTGGCCGCCCTCGCTCTCGCCAATCACCTGGCCAAACCAGCCGATGAGCATAAATATCACGATCGCGGCGCCTGTCATCATCACCCAGAAGCCACTGTCCGTGCCGTTCAACCAGACGGAAACGCCGACCATAAGAAATAACAGGCCCGCCGAACCAACGATGGGCCAGTGGCTGTGGTGGGGTACGTAATAGCGATCATCTGGGTGTGCGTGTGCCATGGTGAAATCCGAATTTATTGCGTGCTGTGTCCCGAATGCGACAGCTCGGCAGAATTGTCTGTGAGCCTGGCCGTATCAAAGAACGTGTAGGAAAGGGTTATGGTGTCTACAAAGTCCGGCAGATCTGAATCAACAACGAATCGGACCGGCATTCGTTTCTCTTCACCGGGCATGAATTCCTGGTTTGAGAAACAGAAACATTCGAGCTTTTTGAAATGAGCGGCCGCCTGTTGTGGCGCAACGCTGGGGACCGCCTGTGCGATCTTGTGTTTGTCCGTCAGATTGGTCGCCACAAAATAGGCTTCGTACAGACCGCCGGGGTGCACGGTCATGCTGGTCAGCTCCGAGTGAAATTCCCACGGGGCGTACTGGTTGACCGTAGTGACAAATTCCAGCTTGATGTCGCGGGACTCATCGGCGGCCAACGTGACATTGGTCGCCGCCTCGGTATTCGTCTTGCCACCGAAGCCCGTGATCTCGCAGAAGACATCGTAAATCGGCACCAGCAGGAAGCCGAAGCCGAACATGCCTGCGGCGAACGCCAGCAAACGAAGAGCAAGTGCACGCGAGCTGATGGGCGGTGGCCGATTCTGTTCACTCATGGCAAATCAGGACCTCATTACGCCCATGAGGATGAATCCAAAATAGAACGTCAACGCGATGGCGGTCATTATCAAAGCCGTCCTGCGTATTCCCTTCTTGCGCTCGGTGTCGTCCATCACTATGAAAACGCGCCATCCGCCGAAAGTTTCGGTGGCGTCTCGAACGTGTGATAAGGCGCCGGCGAGGGCACAGTCCACTCGAGACCTATCGGACTTTCCCATACCGCCTGGGTTGCAACGGCGCCTTTCCTGCGCGCGCACTGGAAGACGATGTAGACAAAGAGCAACTGTGATACGCCAAAGCCTATTGCGCCGATACTGGCAATCGCATTGAAATCCGCGAATTGCGTCGAGTAGTCCGGAATCCTGCGCGGCATGCCGGCCAGCCCCAGAAAGTGCATCGGGAAGAAAGTGACATTCACGAATATTGTCGAAAGCCAGAAATGCAGTTTTCCAAGGCTCTCGTTATAAAAGTGCCCGGTCCATTTTGGCATCCAGTAATACACCGCCGCCATCAAGGCAAAAATAGATCCGGGAACGAGCACGTAATGGAAATGAGCAACCACGAAATAGGAGTCGTGATACTGGATGTCTGCGGGCGCTATGGCGAGCATCAGTCCCGAGAAGCCACCGATCGTAAACAAAAACACAAATCCGAGAGAAAACAGCATCGGGGTTTCGAAGGTCATCGCGCCACGCCACATGGTCGCCATCCAGTTAAACACCTTTACGCCGGTCGGGACGGCAATAAGCATGGTGGAAAACATGAAGAACATCTGGCCCGTAAGCGGCATGCCGACGGTAAACATGTGATGTGCCCACACGATGAAAGACAGGAACGCGATGCTCGACGCTGCGTAGACCATGGAGTCGTGACCGAAAAGTGGCTTGCGCGAGAAGGTCGGGATTATCTCTGACACGACGCCGAAGGCCGGCAGGATCATGATGTAGACCTCGGGATGCCCGAAGAACCAGAAAATATGCTGGAACATAACCGGGTCACCGCCGCCGGCAGCCAGGAAGAAGCTGGTGCCGAAAAACTGATCGGTCAGCAGCATGGTCACGGCACCCGCGAGTACCGGCATAACCGCGATGAGGAGATAGGCAGTAATCAGCCAGGTCCAGACAAACATCGGCATCTTCAAAAGCGACATGTCCGGTGCGCGCATGTTAAGAATGGTGACGATCACGTTAATGGCGCCCATGATCGAAGACAGGCCCATCAAGTGGACTGAGAAAATCAAAAACGGAAACGCGTCACCGGTCTGCAATACCAGCGGCGGATACATGGTCCAGCCACTTGCCGGTGCGCCACCGGGCATAAACAGGGTTGATCCGAGCATGCCGAAGGCGACGGGCAGGATCCAGAACGACCAGTTGTTCATGCGCGGCAATGCCATGTCCGGCGCGCCGATCATCAACGGAATCATCCAGTTTGCCAGGCCAACAAAAGCCGGCATCACCGCACCGAATACCATGATCAGCGCGTGCATCGTCGTCATCTGGTTGAAAAATGCGGGATCCACGAATTGAAGCCCGGGCGTAAAAAGCTCGGAACGAATGATCAGCGCCATCGTTCCACCGACAAGGAACATGGTCAGGCTGAAGATAAGGTACATCGTGCCGATGTCCTTGTGATTGGTCGCATAGAGCCAGCGACGCCAGCCCTTTGCCGGGCCGTGGTCGTCGTGTTCGTGATGATCTGCGTGGGCGCCTGATACTACGCTGCTCATTTCTGCTCTCCTGCCGCGGCAGCGACAGCCGTCGCGCCACCCTTTTCATTCTCGAGCCAGGCTGCAAACTCGTCCGGCTCCAATACCTCAACAACGATCGGCATGTAGCCATGATCCATTCCGCAAAGCTCCGCGCACTGACCGCGAAAAGTCCCCGCCTGTTCGGCTTTGAACCATGTTTCGTTCATGTAACCGGGAATCGCATCCTTTTTGATAGCGAGCTCGGGAACCCACCAGGCGTGCAGGACATCGTTGGACGTCAATAGCAACCGCACCTTTGCCCCTTTTGGCACGACCAGCGGCCTGTCGACCTCGCGCAGATAGTTCTCGACAGTATTGGGATCGATGCCGGACCCTCGTTGCCTTGCCGACCTGCTTGCCCTGTCCAGGTTGCTGTAAAAGGCGACATCCTCGCCCTGGTACGCGTAGTGCCACTTCCACTGGTAACCCGTCGCTACGACGGTCATATCCGGGTCGCGAGTATCTTCCAGCTTTATCATGAGTTCCGCGGACGGGACGGCCATGATCAGCAGAATGATGACCGGGATAATCGTCCAGATTACTTCCGCGGTCGTACTGTGTGAAAACTTCGCCGGCTCGGCCCCAACGGACTTCCGATGGTAGATGAGCGAGTAAATCATGGCGCCGAACACGACAATGGCAATCGCCACGCACCACCAGAAAATAACCATGTGTATCTGGTGCGTTTCGGCACTGAGTTCGGTTACGCCTTCCGGCATATTGAGTGCCCAATCAGCAAACGCGTTGCTGGTGGCAGCGAGCAGCGCAGTACCCGCGGACAGTTTTCGAATCATTGATTTTTCACCTGACGGTCCGGAGCAAACCGCAACCCAACATTTTCCAATTCGTGGCCTCAGACCCGCAATATGTATTCCACGCAACCCGGCATTTCGCCCGATCAGTCAATCTGGACTGACACTAAACGAATTAGTTATGAGTCTTAAACTGTGAATCGTCGGCGTGGCTGGTTGAGAGCACGCGCAGTGTACTGAAAGCAACCACACCATGCAACCGCGTGGTTCGAATTATGAATTCCAAAATTAACCGATATTTCAATAACATACATATCGCAAATTAGAATCATTCGCGGCGGTTTCGCCCTGCGAAATCTAGGGGCGCATGAATCGGCCGATCGATTCCGCGTCGATACGATATTCGCTCGGGTCTGAGTGCTGTCCGCGGCCCCAGGCGTGACCATAAACCAGCTCCAGCTCGAGCGGCACGGCCGCCCCGTCGCCGAGGGCGAGGAATCGCTGCTGCATGGCGCGGTAACGATTCTTACCGGTCAATGTCTGCCGCCTCGCCTGCAGGCAGTTACGCCCGCCACAGGCGTCGAGATCACGCTCTAATTCAGCCAGGCCGGGAAACTTGACGACCAGGCGATCGACATCGAGGACCGGGTCACCGAGACCAGAGCGCATTAGCGCGTCGCCAAGGTCGTGCATGTCGGGAAACCGGTGCAGGTGTGGCCGTTCGTCGAAGGTTTCCCAGGATTCCCGCAGTTCGATCGCACTTCCCGTACCCAGCGTCGCAAACGTAAACAGCCCGCCCTTACGCAGAACCCGTCCGATTTCGGCAAAGCAGGACGGCAGGTCATCGACCCAGGGGAGAATCATGTTTGCAAAAACCATGTCGACGCTGCCTGCCTGCAGTGGCAATTGCCTGGCATCGCCGCGGACCTCCCGGATGCGGGAAAACATTGGCTTTTTTTCTGCCGACGCCCGCAGCATTCCTGCAGAGATATCCAGGCTTACGACCCTGCTTTTGCGAAATCGCCGCGCAAGAACCCGGCTGCCAGCGCCGGTAGCCGATCCAAGATCGAGAATAAGTCGCGGCTTAACAATGATGGGGTCCATCCGTTCCAGCAGACCGTCGCAGGTCACCCGGTGCACATAGTCGGCTGTATCGAAGGTACTTGCCGCGCGATCGAATCGTCGACGCAGGTGTTCTGTCCTCAAGCGGGCGGAGTCATCATTCATGGACGCCAGTATACTTTCTAAGCATGACGACGGCTTTCGCCGCTCGCGGTACTTGCCGATCGCAGCGAGACTTTTTGTATGCTGGAGATGCTGCTCGGAACCCTGTTTGGAAATAGTTGCCTCACGTGCGGCCTTCCTGCCCGTGGTGGTCGATTTTGTGCGGCATGCATAAGTTTGTTTCCCGTTGTTGATTGTTTTTGCGAGCGCTGCGGGCAACCTCTAGAGACTCGTCCGCCGCCGGGCGTAAATTGCGCTGACTGCCAAAAAAAACTGCCGAATTTCAGCAAGGCCCGTGCCCGCTTTCACTACGCGTTTCCGATTGATTCCGCGCTCAAAAAGATGAAATTTCATCGCCAGCTCGCTTATGCGCCGGCGTTTGCCGAGCTACTGTTGCCGGTGATGCAGGCCTGCTTCAGCGAATGCGACGCGATAATCCCGGTGCCACTGCATCGCTGGCGGCACGTTACTCGCGGTTTTAACCAGGCGCGTGAACTGGCCGCACCCCTGGCAAGGCTTGCAGACCTGCCCATGGTCGACACGGTGATCAGAACCAGGGCAACGCCCCCGCAATCAGGGCTGACGAGAACGGCCCGCAGGAAGAATTTGCAGGGTGCTTTCGAAGTTTGCGGAGAATGGCGTGGGCGTCGTCCACTGATTATCGACGACGTAATGACGACCGGCACAACCTGCAATCAACTCGCGAAACTATTGCTTCGCGCCGGTGCGGACAGGGTTGACGTATTGACGGTTGCCCGAGCGTCGCAGTTATGAGTCAGGAACGACGAACGTGTATTGCAGCACGATGCCGATGAATACGATCATGCCGATGTAGTGATTGTGCTGGAAGGCCTGGAAGCAGGCTGCCGGCTTGCGCTCACGGGCCAGCCACTGGTGGTAGGCCATGAGGATGCCGGCGATAGCCACCGCGCCGAAATACCAGGCGCCGAACTCAGCCATGTCACCAATAAAGATCAGCGCGACAAGCATTAGCACCTGCAGTCCGGCGATCACGAACAAGTCGGCGTCGCCGAAAAGTATCGCCGTCGATTTTACGCCGACCTTCAGGTCATCCTCCCGATCAACCATGGCATAGAAGGTGTCGTAAATAACTGCCCAGATCAGGGCGGTACCAAATACCAGCCACGATATCTGCTTGGCCTCCCCGGTTTGTGCCGCGAAAGCCATCGGCACCGCCCAGCCGAATGCGGCCCCAAGGACGAACTGCGGAATGGAAACAAAACGCTTGATAAAGGGGTAGATAATGGTGAGACCAGCGCCAATGACTGCCAGCACCTGGGCAGGACGGTTGAGCATCGCGGCCAGGCCGATAGCGATCAGTGACAGGGCGACAAAAAGCGTGAGGGCCTCGGCCGGAGCAACCGCACCGGAAGCGATCGGTCGGCCGCGGGTTCTTTGCACATAGGGATCTATGTTGCGATCCGCAAAGTCGTTCAATACGCAGCCGGCAGAACGCATGACGATCACGCCAACAATGAAAACCAGGAAGACGCCGCCGTCCGGATGGCCCTCGCCGGCAATCCACAGCGCCCACAACGTTGGCCACAAGAGCAGCCACACACCAATCGGCTTGTCCAGCCGCATTAGCTCAACATAGTTCCTGAGTTGTGCGATGAAAGCCGGCGCCATTCGAACCGCCTGGCCTTTCTTAGCGTGCGTATTCACGACCGTTCGTCTGCTCGTCACCGGATCGCCGTTGAGTCTACCGCATTTGCAGGCATCTATACCTTTCCGTAGTGATGGGCGTCGCCGAGCCATCGGGCGACAATTCGGAATTCCGCGGCAGCGTGATTCTTTTGTATATTTTCAGCGGCTTTTTGCACGGCTGGCATGAGGTCGGCGTCGCGAACCAGGTTCGCAATGCGGTACTCTGGCAGACCGGTTTGCCGGGTTCCGAGAATTTCACCCGGTCCACGCAGCTCCAGGTCGCGCTGCGCGACTACGAATCCGTCATTTGTTTCGCGAAGCACGCCCAGCCGGCTTTTCGCCAGCTGACCCAGCGGCTGCTTGTAAAGCATTACGCAATGGCTTTGCGCCCTTCCTCGTCCTACGCGGCCTCGCAGCTGGTGCAGCTGCGACAGTCCCATGCGCTCCGAGTTCTCGATAATCATCAGCCCGGCATTTGGCACGTCGACGCCGACCTCAATGACCGTTGTTGCGACCAGGACATCAATATCGCCAGACTTGAATGCGCGCATTACCTTGTCGCGCGCCGCGTTTTTCATCCGACCGTGCACCAGTCCCACCCGCAGTGAGCTGAGCGAAGCTGTCAGCAATTCGTAGCTAGCCTCGGCTGCCTGATAGTCGAGCACTTCGGACTCATCGATCAGCGGGCAAACCCAGTAAGCTTGCTGACCATCGACGCAAACTTCGCGTACCCGTTCAATGACTTCACTGCGCCGGGTATCAGGCAGGGCGATTGTGATTACCGCCTGTCGGCCTGGCGGCAACTCATCAATGATCGATGTGTCGAGATCTGCATAGGCCGCCATCGCCAGCGTACGCGGGATGGGAGTGGCGGTCATGACGAGTTGATGCGGGTGATGCCGCCCGGTTGCGCCTTTGTCCCGCAAAGCCAGTCTTTGATGCACGCCGAATCGATGCTGCTCGTCGATGATGATCAGCGCCAGGTTCGAGAAATCGACACCCTCCTGAAAAAGAGCGTGGGTACCGATGACGATATTGGCGCGACCACTGCGAATTGCGTCCAGCGACGCCTGTCGGGCCGCTTTTTTCTGACTACCCGACAACCATGCTAGCTCGACGCCAAGCGGCTCGAACCAGCCGCGGAAACTCGCCCAGTGTTGTTCAGCCAGTAACTCTGTCGGCGCCATGACAGCAGCCTGCACCCCGCCTGCAACGGCCTGCGCGCAGACCGCCGCCGCAACCACCGTCTTGCCTGAACCGACATCGCCCTGTATCAGTCGCATCATCGGATGCGGCTCCTGAAGATCGGCACCGATTTCCGCGATGACGCGGTTTTGTGCACCGGTCATGGCGAAGGGCAAGGCATCGATAAACTGCCGCTGCAAAAGCGCTCCCCCCTGCAGCATCACAGCGCTTTCTTTTCTGGCCAGGTTGCGCAGATGGCGCAGACTCATGTAATGCGCCAACAGCTCCTCGAACGACAGTCGCACCTGGCACGGGTGCCTGCCCGCCTCGATGCTGGCGAGATCTGTATCCGGCGGCGGTGTGTGCAGGTACTGCAATGCCTCACTCAGCGACGGTAGCTCGAGTTCCTCGAGAACCTCCAGCGGCAATAGCTCGGTTGGCGGCGACTTCTTCATCATGGCCAGCGCCTGCCCGACCAGGTTCCTCAGCCGACCTTGCTGGACGCCCTCGGTCATCGGATAGACCGGCGTGAGCGCATCCGCTACGGCAGGCTTCTGCCCGCTGTGCAAGAGGCGATACTCGGGGTGAACCATTTCCAGACCCACGGGCCCCGCTCGCGCATCACCAAAACAGCTGATGCGCGCGCCTGCTGCAAATTGCGCCTGTTGCTGGCGGGTAAAGTAGAAGAACCGCAACGTCATCTGGCCGCTTCCGTCACCGATTCTGACCAGCAGGCTGCGGCGTCCGCGAAAAACGGTTTCAGCGAGGAGGACTTCTCCGCTTACCAGGCATCGCATTCCCGGTCGGACCGAACCAATGTGATGCAGGGTTGTACGGTCCTCATAGCGCAACGGCAAAAGAAAAAGCAGATCACCGACGCGATGCAAATCGAGACGCGTCAATGTCTTGGCGAGCGCCGGACCGACGCCGTTCAAAACACTCAGCGGAGATGCAAGACTGGCTGCCTTCGCGTCCACCCTGCTGGGGGCCGTCTTTTACAGCGCCAGGATAGCCTCGGCTTCAATGTCGACACCTTTCGGTAACGACGCGACGCCGAGCGCAGCACGAGCGGGATAGGGTTCCGTAAAATACTGGGACATAACGCTGTTGACCGTCGCGAAATCATTCAGATCGGTCAGGTAGATTGTCAGCTTCACGACCTGGTCAAGGTTCCCGCCTGCCGCCTCGGCCACGGCCCTGAGGTTTTGAAATACACGATGTGCCCGGTCCGCGAAATCACCTTCGACGACCTCCATCGAAGCCGGATCAAGCGGGATCTGCCCCGACATGAACAGGAAATTGCCACTGCGGACGGCTTGCGAATAAGTGCCGATTGCTGCCGGCGCATCGCTGGTATGAATGATGTTTTTGCTCACCTGAGTCTCCGTCGGGTTATTAGGCGCTGTCGCGGCTTATGCTTTTGACGTTCGCCATTTTACGAACATTGCGAATGATTTGCGCCAGGTGCTTGCGGTCTTTTACTTGCAGCAGGAATGTCATTGCCGAGGTGTCCTGGTGGCGGATATTTACCGAGACTTCCTCGATGTTGGACTGCGAGTCTGCAATAACGGCGGCTACCTCCGCCAGTACACCGGTCTTGTTGACCGTTTCGACCTGGATCTGGCTCGAGAAATCGCGATCGATATCTTTTTCCCAACTGACCGTCAGCCATTTCTTGGGCTGCTTGCGGAAGTTGCTCAGGTTGCCGCACGAATTGCGGTGGATGACCACGCCACGCCCAGCGCTCAGGTAGCCCATAACATCGTCACCCGGGATGGGATAGCAGCACTTTGCATACGACACGACCATGCCCTCAGTGCCCGCAATGACCAGGCTCGCGGATTTTGATGTCGCATTCTCGTCCGTTTCGCCAACCAGGACGCGAGCTGTCAAAGGCGCCAGGCGCTCGCCCAGGCCAAGCTGGGCAAACAGCTCGCCGGGATCCTTAAGACCAAGTTCGTCCAGCGCCGTGCGCAGGCGTACTTTGCCGACTTTACGAAGTGAGGAACCGAGGTCCTTAAGCGACCTGTCCAGCAGGCGCTTTCCAAGGTCGACAGATTCTGTCTCGCGCATGTTTTTCATGTACTGGCGAATAGCAGATCGTGCTTTCGCCGTTGTCACGAACGTGACCCAGTTTGGGTTTGGCTTGGCACCGCGCGCCGTAATGATTTCCACGGTTTGGCTATTGTGCAGCAGGGTTCTCAGTGGAACGAGCGTCCGGTCGACCTTGCCAGCAACACAGCGATCGCCGACATCCGTATGGACTGCATAGGCGAAATCGACAACGGTGGCGCCCTTCGGCAACGGCATGATGTCGCCTTTGGGCGTGAAAACGTAAATCTTGTCAGGAAACAAATCGACTTTGACGCTTTCCAGGAATTCCTCCGAGGTTCCTGTCTGCTGAATTTCTTCCAGCTTTGCGAGCCAGTCGCGGGCGCGCCGTTGCGGCGTTGCCGTTTTCTTGTCGATGGCCTTGTACTGCCAGTGGGCCGCTACGCCAGACTCGGCAACCCGGTCCATGTCGACCGTTCTTATCTGTACTTCCAGTGGCAGGCCTTTGGGCCCGAACAAGGTCGTATGCAGCGACTGATAACCATTCACTCGCGGAATGGCGATGTAGTCCTTGAAACGGCCCGGCATGGGTTTGTAAAGACCATGCACGATTCCGAGCAGCCGGTAACAGGTGTTTACATCGTCGACAATAATTCGGAAGCCATAGACGTCAACAACGTCGTCGAGCTGCCGTTTTTTGCCCTCCATCTTCTGGTACACGCTGTAAAGGTGCTTCTCGCGGCCGCGGACCTCTCCCCGGATACCTTCGTCTTCCATGGCCTTCAGAAAACTTTCGGAGATGCGCCGGACGATTTGTCGCTGGCTACCTTTGCTGCGTTTGAGAGCGTTCTGAAGCACCGCATAGCGATACGGATAAAGGTAACGAAAGCCCAGATCCTCGAGCGCCACTTTCATGTGGTTGATGCCGAGACGATTGGCGATCGGCGCATATATCTCGAGCGTTTCACGCGCGATGCGGGCCTGTTTTTCGCGCGGCATCGCGCCGAGCGTTTCCATGTTATGCATTCGATCAGCCAGCTTTACGAGGATCACGCGGATGTCCTCGATCATGGCGAGCATCATCTTGCGGAAACTCTCTGCCTGCGCTTCTGCGCGATTGTTAAATTGCATCTGATCGAGTTTGCTTACGCCGTCCACAAGGGCGGCAACCTCGGCACCGAATTGTTTTTCGAGCTCGGGAACCCCGATTTCCGTGTCTTCAATCACGTCGTGAAGAATTGCAGCGACGATCGTTTGCGAGTCCAGGTGCATGTCGGCGAGCGTCTGGGCAACCGCGACAGGGTGGGAAATATACGGCTCGCCGGACAGGCGGGTTTGTCCCTGGTGGGCAACCGCGCCGAACTCATAGGCTTTGATGACCTGCTCGATCAACTCGGCAGGCATGTAGGACTCAAGTGTCTCTGTAAGTTGCCTTATGTCCCGGCTGCGTCTAAGCGACGTGCCAGGGAGCTTCGACAGAAATGTGGCGGCGTAGTCCATGGCTCATGATATCCCAAACCGCTCGCCAACCATTCGGCAACAGCACACTCCGGGGCATGCAAAAAAGCGTTTCAGTCGCCTATGGAGATTCCGCGCATGGGCATGATGTCGTCCGCGGAATCCTGTTGCATGAACTCTTCGGGCATCGGTTGCTCGATTTCTTCAAGGATTGCGGGGGTGACATGACCCTGGGCAATTTCCCGCAACGCGATAACGGTAGGTTTGTCGTTCTCGAGATCGACCAGGGCATCGGCTCCGTGCGCAACGCGGCGGGCGCGTTTTGCGGCAACCAGCACCATTTCAAAAATGTTGTCGATGTTTTGCAGACAATCTTCGACCGTAATTCTGGCCATGAAACCCTTACTCCAATTATCGGCCCGTCAGGCCCTTTCAGCGAACAAGACCGGCCAGTATATCAAGTAATCAGCTGTCTAAACCAGAATCTTTTTGATCTTCTGCTGCAGCCCGGCATCCGTGACGCGATTTTTCGTCCCGCCGCCGGCGATAACCCCCTCGAGCTCAATGACCGCCTGCTGAAGATCGTCGTTGATGATAATGAAGTCGAATTCGTGCCAATGGGACATATCGCCCAGTGCGTCACGGAGTCGCCGTGCGATAACCTCCTCCGAATCCGTGCGGCGGCCGCGGAGCCGGCGCTCCAGCTCCGGACGTGACGGCGGCAGAATGAAGATGGTGACGCAGCCCGGCATGGATCTGCGAACCTGCTGCGCGCCCTGCCAGTCAATTTCGAGGATGACGTGATGGCCACTGGCAAGGTGCTCTTCCACCTGGGAACGGCTGGTTCCGTACTGGTTATCAAACACCAGCGCCGACTCGAGCAGCTCGCCTCGCTCCCGCAGGGCGTTGAATTCCTCGGGCGTTACAAAAAAATAATCACGACCGTTCTCTTCCGTTGAGCGTTGTTTGCGAGTCGTGTAAGAAATCGAAAACCTCAGCGTCGGGTTTCGATTCACCAACGCTTTGACCAGGGTCGTTTTGCCGGCACCCGAGGGCGCGGCAATTACAAATAGGGCGGCTTTTGCTTGCATGCGCTACTCGACGTTCTGAATCTGTTCGCGCATTTGTTCGATCAGCACTTTGAGGTCTACGGCGGCCCGTGTGGTTTCGGTGTCGGCGGATTTGGAGCCGAGCGTATTTGCCTCCCGATTGAGTTCCTGCATCAGGAAGTCGAGACGCCTGCCCACAGGTTCCGCGCTCGACAGGGCATTGCGTACCTCGCTCACGTGGCTCTCAAGGCGATCAATTTCCTCATCGACATCCAGCTTCTGTGCAATCAGTGCCAGCTCGGTTTCGAGTCGCGCGGGGTCGGCCACCACATCCAGTTTGTCAATTCTTTCCTGTTGCTTCGCGCGGACCGCCGCGAGTACCTCGGGCATGCGTTGACGCACCTTGTACGCAATCTCGAGAGCCTCGCCAAGCCGGGACTCAATCATCGCTGCTATTCGCTCGCCTTCGCTGCTGCGCATGCCGGCCAGCGACTCGAGGGTAGCCTCCAAAAGCTGAGTGGCCTCATTCAGGAGCGGCTCTGTGTCGACCTCCGGCTCCGCGACAACGCCTGGCCAGCGCAACACATCAACGGGATCGAGGGACTGCGTATTTGGCAGCAAGGCGGTAATTTCCTCGACTCTCGCGACGATTTGCCGAACCAGGTCCTGATTTAGCATGAGCTTGGCGCTTTCCGCGGAGCTTCTGCGGAGATGTATCGAACATTCGACCTTGCCGCGATTGAGCGCTTCGCCGATGAGTGATCGCAGCTCCACTTCCTTTGGCCGCAGTTCATCGGGTAGACGAAACTGGACGTCGAGGAAACGATGATTTACCGCCCGCAACTCGCAGGTCAGCGTCCCAAAGGGCGTCTCCGCGACCTTGCGCGCGAAGCCGGTCATACTATTCAACATGATTTTTCCCCGGGGCGGCCAAGCAGAGGTTACGCCGCGATAACTGTGCGTTCATCACAGACAAGCGATATAAGACCCGCAATAATTGCAGCTGTTTCCACCACTGAGCCCGCCCGCAATTTGCAGGTTTTTCTTATCAGGCGATTTATTCTAAGCTGGCCGGCCGACATCGGCCAGCAGTAAAGGCCCGCAAGGCAGACAAATGAAAATCGAATACGCAAAAGTCTCCGCGCTCGGAGATCGCCAGGACAATCAGGATCGTGCCGCCGTTGTAGTTGCCGAGCATGCAGCGATGATGCTCGTATTCGACGGCATGGGTGGCCATGCCGATGGCGCAGCCGCTGCAGAAGTCGGCTTGAAAACGGTGCAGGGCCTTTTCACTTCAGCAAGTCTGCCGATATTTGATCCGCAGGGATTTCTCTACATGGCGCTGTCGAAAGCGCACGATGAGGTCGTCAAGCTGGGCTCGGAGCATGCCGTCGATTTCCGACCCCGGGCAACCTGCGCCATTTGCCTGGTGCAGGAAGGAGGAACGTGGTGGGCACATATTGGCGACAGCCGCATCTACCAGATGCGTGACTCCAGGGTCGTTACTCGTTCCCGGGACCACAGTCACGTCGAAGTATTGATTCAGGAAGGTGCGATCACCGAGGAGGAGGCCCTCGACCACCCGATGCGAAATTTCGTCGAGTGCTGCATTGGCGGTGATGCGCCCGTTCCCGACATGAGTATTACGCGCAAAATGCCTTTGCGGGACGGGGATGTTTTGCTGGCGTGTTCGGACGGCCTGTGGTCCGGAATGAATGACAAGGAAATCGCCGAGATCTCGACACGCAAGACGATGAGCCTGGCCGACAACCTGAAAGCCCTGAGCATGAAAGCGCTGACGATGAATGCTCCCTACAGCGATAACACGACCGGCACCGCCCTGCTCTGGCTGGGCGAATAGCGGCGTCATAGGTTGCTTCGGGCGACCTGATTTATCACCAAATCAGCGCAAAATACCTGCGACTTCTCATATACACTGCGCGTCATGGGCCGGAGTCTTACAGTCACGCTGCTGCGGCGACAGCACTGGCTCTGTTGCGCCGCACGTTTGTGCCGCATTTCCCTGAACATCTGCCAGTACGCCGTAGGACGACAAACCTGAGGAGCAACCCATGCGACCGAGTGGCCGCAAAGCCGACCAACTGAGGCCGGTACAATTTATCACCGACTACACCAAACACGCTGAGGGCAGCGTCCTTGCGGTTTTTGGCGACACTCGCGTGCTGTGTACCGCCAGTGTCGAAAATCGCGTACCCCCTTGGTTGCGCGGTGGAGGCAAGGGCTGGGTCACCGGTGAGTACGGTATGTTGCCGGGGGCGACACATTCGCGGTCGGGTCGGGAGGCGGCGCACGGCAAACAATCCGGGCGTACTCAGGAGATCCAGCGGCTCATTGGGCGGTCGTTGCGGGCGGCCACCGACATGTCCGCGCTTGGAGAAAAAACCGTGACGCTGGATTGCGACGTCCTGCAGGCAGACGGGGGAACGCGGACAGCTGCTATCAGCGGCGCCTTCGTCGCCTTACAAATTGCGATGAATCGTCTTTGCCGGCGCAAGCAGCTGAAGAAGAACCCGGTTCACGGACAGATCGCCGCTGTCTCGGTCGGTATTTTCAAAGGTATACCGGTGCTCGATCTCGACTACGATGAAGATTCGCAGGCGGAAACGGACATGAACATCGTGATGAATGATGCGGGCCGATTCGTCGAAGTGCAGGGCACGGCGGAAGGTCACGCGTTCAACCGCGAGGAGTTTGAAGCGCTCCTGGGACTGGCGACCAAGGGCGTCGAAGAGATTCTGGCCGCGCAGCTGGCCGCGATCGAGGACGTCGACTGACCCGCATGGAAACGCGTACACCCGACAAGGTCGTTCTGGCGAGTGGCAATGCGGGAAAAATTCGCGAAATCGCCGATATTTTTTCGGGACTCAATCTCAAGATTGTTGCACAAACAGAATTTGGCCTTGAATCGGCCGAAGAGACAGGCGCGACATTCGTCGAAAACGCGTTGCTCAAAGCGCGCTACGCTGCAGAAAAAACCGGGCTTGCCGCGATGGCAGATGACTCAGGCATCATCGTCGATGCGCTGCATGGGCGCCCGGGCATCCACTCCGCTCGCTATGCCGGCGCCACTGCAACGGACGACGAGAATCTCGAGCTACTGCTGCAGGAGCTGGACACGATTCCGGATAACGAGCGCGGCGCAGGTTTTCATTGCGCTGCGGTACTCGTTTTCCCCTCCGATAAGAGTTCGCCGCTTATCGCT
>Ga0316195_10000045_pt1 | contig 33498 bp, 30 predicted proteins | sample Phised1_MG_FD_204937 | JGI IMG/M metagenome (GOLD analysis project Ga0316195, IMG submission 204937) | Coastal sediment microbial communities from Maine, United States - Phippsburg sediment 1 | ecosystem: Environmental > Aquatic > Marine > Coastal > Sediment | place: USA: Maine | collected...
CATCGACGGGCAGGAGCAGCCGCTGTCGATGTTCGGCATGATCCGCCACACCGAGGCCACGTCGCCGCAGCACACGGTGGTGGCCTACCACGACAACGCCGCGGTGATGGAAGGCGCCCCGGTGCAGCGCTGGCTGCCGCAGGGTTACACCAACGCGCCGCAGTATGGGCCGCGCGAGGAAGTCGCGCATGTGCTGATGAAGGTGGAAACCCACAACCACCCGACCGCGATCTCGCCATTCCCGGGGGCGTCCACCGGCGCCGGGGGCGAGATCCGCGACGAGGGCGCCACCGGCCGCGGCGCGAAGCCGAAGGCCGGGCTGACCGGATTTTCGGTGTCGAACCTGCACCTGAGCGGCTCCCACGCGCCGTGGGAGCGCGCACCGATTGGCAAGCCCGCGCACGTTGCCAGCGCGCTGCAGATCATGACCGACGGGCCGCTCGGTGGCGCCGCCTTCAACAACGAGTTCGGCCGGCCCAACCTGGGCGGCTACTTCCGCGTCTTCGAGATGGATGTCGCCGGCGTGCGGCGCGGTTATCACAAGCCGATCATGATCGCCGGCGGGCTGGGAACGATCAGCGCGGACCTGACGCACAAGCTGCCTTTCGACGCCGGCACGCTGCTGATCCAGCTGGGCGGGCCGGGCATGCGCATCGGCATGGGTGGCGGTGCGGCCAGTTCGATGGCCGCCGGCAGCAACACCGCGGCGCTCGACTTCGATTCGGTGCAGCGCGGCAACCCGGAGATGCAGCGGCGCGCGCAGGAGGTCATCAACCACTGCTGGGCACTCGGGGTAGTGAACCCGATCCTGGCCATCCACGATGTCGGCGCGGGGGGCATCAGCAACGCCTTTCCCGAACTGGTGGATGGCGCGCAGCGCGGCGCGACCTTCGACCTCAGGCGCGTGCCGGTGGAAGAAAGCGGCTTGGCGCCGAAGGAGATCTGGTGCAACGAGAGCCAGGAGCGCTACGTGCTGGCGATCGCGTCGGGCAGTCTGCCGCTGTTCCAGGCGATGGCCGAACGCGAGCGCTGCCCCTTCGGCGTCGTCGGCGTGGTCCGCGCCGATCGCGAGCTGATTCTCGAGGACGGGCCTGGCGGCGAGCGATTCATTGACATGCCGATGGAGGTGCTGCTCGGCAAGGTGCCGAAGATGCGGCGCGAGGTGCGACGCGTGACGCGCTACGAGCCCCCGTTGGACCTGACCGGTTTGTCGCTCGAGCAGCTTGCCCTCGACGTGCTGCGCCACCCGAGCGTGGCGTCGAAACGCTTCCTGATCACTATCGGCGACCGCACCGTGGGCGGGCTGAGCCATCGCGACCCGATGGTCGGCCCTTGGCAGGTGCCGGTGGCCGACTGCGCGGTGACGCTGGCGGACTTCGCCGGCTTTCGTGGCGAAGCGATGAGCATGGGCGAGCGCTCGCCGCTGGCCAGCCTGGACGCACCGGCATCCGGGCGCATGGCGGTGGGCGAGGCGATCACCAACCTGCTCGCGGCGCCAGTGCAGCTGAGCCGCATCAAGCTCAGCTGCAACTGGATGGCGGCCTGCGGCGAACCGGGCGAGGATGCTGCGCTGTACGACACGGTGCGCGCTGTGGCCATGGAACTGTGTCCGGCACTGGGTATCGGGGTGCCGGTCGGCAAGGATTCGCTGTCGATGCGCACACGCTGGAGCGACGCCGGGCAGGCCAGGCAGGTGATCGCGCCGGTGTCCTTGATCGTCAGCGCCTTTGCCACGCTCGACGACGTGCGCGGCACGCTGACGCCACAGCTGCAGGCCGTGGACAGCGCACTGATCCTTGTCGATCTGGGGGCCGGGCGCAACCGGCTTGGCGGTTCGATGCTGGCTCAGGTGCTGGGCCGCTTTGGCGACGAAGTGCCGGACCTGGACGATGCATCGCGGCTCAAGGCACTGGTTGCCGCGGTGAACGAACTGCGCGCGGCGGGCCAGCTGCTCGCCTACCACGACCGCAGCGACGGCGGGCTGTGGGCCTGCGTATGCGAGATGGCCTTCGCCGGACACGTCGGCGTCAGCCTGAATGTGGACCTGCTGGTGACCGAGAGCGACGGCATTGGCGACAGCCGGGCGGAATATGGCGACTCGAAGAACTGGGCCGCGCAGATCGGCGAACGGCGCAACGGGCTCACCATGAAGGCGCTGTTCACCGAGGAGCTCGGCGTCGTCCTGCAGGTACCGCGCGCACAGCGCGACGGCGCCATTGGCGTGCTGCGCAAGCACCGGCTGGGCGCCCATTCACATGTGATTGGCAATCCGAATGACTCGCGCTGCGTCGAGGTCTGGCGCGATGCGAAGAAGGTTTTCAGCGCGCCGCTGCGCGAGCTGCACCAGGCCTGGGACGAGACCAGCTGGAGCATCGCCCGCCAACGCGACAACCCGCACTGCGCCGACGCCGAACACGCCGCAGCGGGGCGCGACGACGACCCGGGGCTGCATGAGCACCTGAGCTTCGAGCCGGCCGACGCGCCGGCCCTGCCGCAGGCGCGGCCAAAGCTGGCGGTGCTGCGTGAGCAGGGCGTCAACAGCCATGTCGAGATGAGCTACGCGCTGGCCTTGGCCGGCTTCGACTGCTTTGACGTGCACATGAGTGACCTGCAGGCTGGCCGCGCGCGGCTCGACCAGTTCCAGGCGCTGGTGGCCTGTGGCGGCTTCAGTTACGGCGACACGCTGGGTGCCGGTGAGGGCTGGGCCCGCTCGATCCTGTTCAACCCGAAGCTGGCGGACATGTTTGCGGCCTTCTTCAACCGGCCCGACACGCTTGCGCTGGGCGTGTGCAACGGCTGCCAGATGATGGCAGCGCTGAGCCCGATCATTCCTGGAGCGGCGGCCTGGCCGAAGTTCACGCGCAACAAGAGCGAGCAATTCGAGGCGCGGCTGTCGCTGGTCGAGGTGCTGGACAGCCCGAGCCTGTTCTTCAGTGGCATGGCCGGCAGTCGTCTGCCGATCGCGGTGGCACATGGCGAGGGCTTTGCCGACTTCACGCAACGCGGCGATGCAAAGGCGGTGCATCGCGCGATGCGTTTCGTCGATCACTTCGGCGCCGCGACTGGGGACTACCCTTTCAACCCCAACGGCAGCCCCGAGGGCCTGACCGCGGTGACCACCGCCGACGGCCGCTTCACCGTACTGATGCCGCACCCCGAGCGCGTGTTCCGCAACGTGCAGATGAGCTGGACCGGGGGTGAGCCCGCTGCGCACAGCCCGTGGATGCGCATGTTCCACAACGCGCGGCGCGCCTTCGGTTGAACGACTAGCGTCTGCCCGGCGGCGCGGCGGGCGCTCTCTCCCTTGACGCGTCGGCCATGAAGTCGGAGTCCGGGCCAGCGGCAAGTCGCGTCAGCATTCCGGGGTAATGCTCGTCAAAGGCGGCCAGGATGCGCTGCAGCGGCACGTCGTCGAAGCTGCCGTGCTGGGCCACGTACTCCATGTGCCGGTTGCCGGCGCGGTCGAATGGGTGGTAGAGCGAGTCGTCGCGGCCGTTGAACTCGAGCGGCAGCAGGCCGAATCGATCGCACAACTCGATGTTGAAGGCCGGCGTGGCCTTGCGCCATGCGCCGTCGAGCCAGATGTCGGTGTAGCCGTGCCAGACGAACAGGTCGCTGCCCATGCTCTGGCGCATGCGCTCGGTGCTCAGGTGGTTGCGCACGTCGGCATAACCGACACGCGCCGGGATGCCCGCGGCGCGGCAGGCCGCCGCCAGCAGCGCCGCCTTCGGCACGCACCAGCCGTAGCCCTTGGCGAGCACGCGGCTGGCTTTCATGCCGTGCGGTGACAGGTCGATGCGGTACGGGTCGTAGCGGAAGCCATCGCGCACCGCCAGGTACAGCGCCACGGCGCGCTCGGTATCGCCGACGCCTCGGACGTGGCTGCGCGCGAACTCTGCGACAGCGGCATGGTCGCTGTCCAGCAGTGCCGAGGGAGCCAGATGGGCGGGCGTGGGCGAGTTCTTCATGGCGGCAGGGTGCCTTCGTCCAGCATGCGCCGCAACTCGGCCTTGGCGATCTTCTCCAGCGTCGATCGCGGGAAATCCTTGACTATGTGCATCTCGTGCGGCTGCTTGAAACCGGCCAGCTGCGCCGCACAGGCGGCACCGATGCGTTCGAGCAGGTCGATGTCGGCATGCGCGGCGGGCAGCACGAACAACACTGGCACCTCGTCGAGCATGTCGTGCTTTTTTGCCACCACCGCGCACTCGTGCACGCCGGCCACCTGCAGCACGATGCGTTCGATCTCGCTGGCCGCGACATTCTCGCCGCCGACCTTGAGCATGTCCTTGCTGCGGTCGCCAAACTGCAGGCTGCCGTCCTCGAGCAGGTTGACAATGTCGCCGGTGCGGAACCACCCGTCGGCGTCGAAGCTCTCGGCGGTGGCGCGCGGATTGCCCAGGTACTCGTGGAACAGTGACAGCCCGCGCACGCCGCGGATCAGCAGTTGCCCGCTGCCGCCGGCCTCGACGGGGCGGGCCTCGCGCACCGGCACACTGTCGTCCTCGACCACGGCGATGCCGTACTCCGGCGCCGGCCGCCCGATGCTCAGGCTACGGTTCGGCAGGTGCGGGCTGCCGACGATGCCATGCGTGATGGTTTCGGTCATGCCCCACCAGCCGATGGTCTTGACACGGAAGTGCGCATCGGTCGGCGGCGCGTTGACGGCGCTGCCCCAGAGGCGATAGTGGTGTGCCGGCGGCACTTCGTGGTCCATCAACGCCTTGGTGCAGAAGGGCACCAGCGAGGTCCAGGTGCAGCGGTGGGCCAGCGAGGTTGGCCAGAAGCGGCTGGCGGAGAAGCGCGGCATCAGCACCGCGGTGGCGCCGACCCACAGGCAGGCCAGCACCGAATAGGCCTGCGCATTGGTGTGGAACAGCGGCAGGTGCACCAGATGCACGTCTTCGGCTCGCAGGTCCTCGTGCAAGGCGTTGATGCGCGCGCCCCACAGCGCGTTGGCATGTGTCCACAACACCGCCTTGGGCCGTGAGGTGGTGCCCGATGTGTACTGCACGCTGCACGGCGCCAGCGGGTCACTCGCCAGGCGTGGTGGCGCGTCGGCGTCGAGCCTTTCGAACTGCGCATGCCGCTGCGGCGCATGGGCAGGCGCTTCGCCGCTGTCGGTGGCGGTTACGGCCAGCCAGCGCAAGCCCCGGCAGTTCGCGGCGACCAGCTCGGCGAACTTCGGCTGCGTGATGCCGGCCACAGCTTCGCTGTGTTCGGCGAAATAGGCCAGCTCGTCGCCCGCGGCACGCGCGTTGGTGGTCACCGCCACCGCTCCGATGCGCGCGCAGGCATACCAGGCGAGCAGCGCCTCGGGGCAGTTGTCCAGGTGGATCAGCACACGCTCGCCGCGGCGCACGCCGCGCTGCCACAAGCCGCCGGCGATGCGCTCGACCCGGTGGTGGAACTCGCCATAGCCGATGCTTTGCGTCGGGCCGTCGAAGGGCGCCCAGACGATGAAGGGGTGATCGCGCCGGGCCAGCGCACGCTGCTCAAGCAGCCAGGGCACGTCCATGCCAGTGAAGGGGTGCGGGTCGGTGCGGCTCAGCGGAAGCGTCATGGCGGGCCTTTCAGTCGCTCGGCTGCGAGCGGCTCGACACCTTCAGCGCACCGGGGTTGATGGCGTCGTCGAAGGGCGCGCCGATCTTGAAGATGCCGCTGACGCGGGCGACGTTTGCACCGTCGGCCATGACCACGCCTTGCATGAAGACCAGCTTCCGCGTCGCGCGCAGCAGTTGCGCCTCGCCCTGCACCCAGGCTCCCTTCGCCGACGGGCCGAGGAAATCCACCTGCAGGTTGATCGTCGGCAGGAAGCGCCGTCCGATCTCCTGCGACAGGTAGTGCGCCGAGATCGGCAGCAGCATGTCGCAGAAGGTGGCCATCATGCCACCGTGGCAGATGCCCATCGGGTTGCAGTGGCGTGCCTCGACGCGAAAGCCCAGCTGGATACCGGTCTCCAGCTTCTTCACGTACAGCGGCCCGTTCACGCCGATGAAGCCGCCGCCGAAGCTGCGCGGGCGGAAGCCTGGCGGGATGTCGAACGCCGGCTCGGTGGCGGGCGGTGGGCTGGCGGCGTCCATGGGCGGTGATCCCTATGTTGCGTGATGCACTTTGCCCGCAGACTAGCAAAGCGCCGACACCGCTGCTGTCTCCGACGCGAAGCGTGCCGACAAGATGCCCAGCCGGAAGCCAACTCATGACCACTGCATCGATCAACGCCGTCACGGCGCCGCCGTTCGCGAAGGTGGACTGGATGCCGCGCGACATCGCGGTCGAGCGGCGCGCCGACGGTTGCCTGGTGCTGCGCTCGCGCGTGCCGCTGCAGGCTGTGGCACCCCATGTGCCAAGCTACCTGCGCCATTGGGCAGCCGAGCGGCCGGACCACACCTGGCTGGCACAGCGGCGTGGTGCCAGCGGCGAATGGTTCCGGCTGAGCTATGCCGATGCGCGGCGCCAGGTGGACGGCCTGACGCAGGCGTTGCTCGACATGGGCTGCAGCGCCGATCGGCCGGTGGCGATCCTCAGTGGCAACTCGATCGAGCATGCGCTGCTGACGATGGCGGCGATGCAGGCCGGTGTGCCGGCTGCACCGGTGTCGCCGGCCTATTCGCTGCTGAGCCAGGACCACGCCAAGCTGCGCACGATCTTCGATCTGATCCGCCCAGGGCTGGTGCTGGTGCAGGACGGCGAGCCCTTCGCCAAGGCGCTGGGCGCGCTGGACCTGCGCGGCGTGACGCTGGTGCATGTGCAGCGCCCCTGCCCGGGTCGTTACAGCCGGGCCTTCGACGAACTGGCGGCGACACGGCCGAGCGCCGCAGTCGATACTGCCGTCGGCGCGCTCACGCCCGACAGCGTCGGCAAGCTGCTTTTCACCTCGGGTTCGACCGGCAGCCCGAAGGCGGTGATCAACACCCAGCGCATGATGTGCGCCAACCTGGCGATGGCGCGGCAGGCGCGGCCACGGGCACCACAGGATGCGCCGCCGGCGATCCTGGACTGGATGCCCTGGAACCACACGATGGGCGGCAATGCCTCCTTCAACCAGTTGCTCGCCGACGGCGGCACGCTGTACATCGACGAGGGCAAGCCGCTGCCCGGCGCCTTCGACACCACGCTGCGCAACCTGCGCGAGGTCTCGCCGACCTACTTCTCCAACGTGCCGGCCGGTTATGCGATGCTGGCCACGGCCCTCGAACACGACGATGAACTGGCGCGCGGCTTCTTCCGGAACCTGCGCCTGCTGGCCTATGGCGGTGCGACGCTCAGCGATGACCTGTACCGGCGCATGCAGGCGCTGGCCGTGCGCCACACCGGCCAGCGCATCGTCTTCTTCACCGGCTGGGGCGCGACCGAGACGGCGCCCACCGCTACCGCGACCTATTGGGATACCGAGCGTGTCGGCCTGATCGGGCTGCCCTACGCCGGCGTGGAGCTGAAGCTGGTGCCCGCCGGGCCGAAGTACGAGCTGCGCCTGCGCGGGCCGATCGTCACGCCGGGCTACTACCGGCAACCCGAGCTGACACGTGCCGCCTTCGACGACGAGGGCTTCTACAAGATCGGCGACGCCGCAACCTTCGTCGATGACAACGATCCCGCGCAGGGGCTGGTCTTCGCCGGCCGCGTGGCAGAGGACTTCAAGCTCGCCTCGGGCACCTTCGTGCACGTCGGCCCGCTGCGCGTGGCTGCGATTGCCGCGGCGTCGCCGCTGCTGCAGGACGCGCTGGTGGCCGGGCAGGATCGCGACTTCGTCGCGCTGCTGGCGTGGCTGAACCTCGATGCCTGCCGCAAGGCCAGCGGCCGCGCCGATGCCGGGCTGCACGAGCTGATCCACGACGCGACCGTGCGTCAGCGCGTGCGCGACGGCCTGCGCGCGCACAATGCCATGCACCCGGGCAGCAGCTTTCGCATCCAGCGGGTACTGCTGATGGACGAGCCGCCTTCGATCGACGGCAACGAGCTGACCGACAAGGGCTACATCAACCAGCGCGCGGCATTGCAGCGCCGCGCACCGCTGGTGGAGCGGCTGTACGCCGCATCGCCGGACGACGAGGTGATCGCGATCGATTGATTGTGCTGCGACCACATTGGCCCTGCGGGTTGCTTCAGCCCGGGCGATGACGTGCATTGGCTGCGATGGGCTGCCGTCGGTTGTGTGATCCGCGCTCATGCCTCGCCGGCGCTGGAACTCCCGGCCGTGCGCGGGCACGCGCATCGGGTGCGCTATCGCGCCAGCGAGCGGGGCGTGAAGATCGCGTAGTTGCCGTTGGCCTGTGCCACCAGCAAGCCGTCGCCGGTGATGCGCGCTTCCAGGTTCGCGACACTGCGGCCACGGTTGATGACCGTCGTAGCGCAATGCAGCGTGCCGCCGTGCACCGGCTTGAAATAGTTGATCTTGATCTCGATGGTGGCGCAAAGCTCGCCCGTGGCCAACGAAGGGTACAGCGCCGCGCCCATGCCCGTGTCGGCCATCGCATACAGCACTGCACCATGCACCACGCGGTGCGGGTTCAGGTGCGCCGGCGCCACCGCAAGGGTCAGCAGGCTGTAGCCGTCGTGTTGCTGCTCGACCCGCAGGTCGATCAGCTCGGCAAAGGGATGTTCCATCGTGCGCACGCTAGGTCGGGCGACTATGCGCCCAAGCCCATCTTAGCGAAGCGGGCCCGAGCCAACTGACCCGGTCACTGCGCTCGTGGTGAAATAGCGGGCTGACTTCGACGGCGTCGACAGATCCGCAGTTTCACCTCCAACCCACAGGAACACTCATGAAGTTCAAGACAGTTTTGACCCTGGCCTTGGCGGCCGCTTTCAGCCAGGCCGTGTTCGCGCAGGCCCAGGCACCGCAGGCCGTGGTGCTGGCCGCCAGCGCACCGGGCAAGGCGGCGATGGCCGGCACCGTCAAGGTCAGCGCCGTCGTCGTCGCCATCGACGCAAGCGCGCGCGTGCTGACGCTCAAGGGAGCCGACGGCAAGGTCGTTGACATCACCGTTTCGCCGGAGGCGAAGAAGTTCGACGACATCCGCGTCGGCGACACCGTCACCGCGGAATACGCGCGCGCATTGACACTGGAGCTGAAGCCCGCGGGCGGCATCCGCTCCAGCAGCTCGCAGGCCGCGTCCGCGCCGGCCCCTGCCGGCGCCGTGGCCGGCGGTGCCATGGCCAAGCAGGTGGTGATCATGGCCAACGTCACCGCCATCAATGCCAAGGAGGGCTACATCACGCTGCGCGGCCCCAAGGGCAACAGCGTCGATCTGGCCGTGCCGGACCCGAAGCAGTTGAAGATGGTGAAGGTGGGCGATCAGGTCGAAGCGGTCTATACCGAAGCCCTGGCGATCACGGTCGAAAACACGCCGAAGGCCGCGAAGAAGTAAGCCGCGCGGCGGTGCGATCGATCGCCTGGCGCGCCGCCTGCTGCAGCACCGCTGCAGGTAGGCCCTACTCGGCCTCATGCCCCGTGCCGCCGCGGCCGATGCCACGAGTGGTACCGAGGCATCGGGCCCATCGCGCACTGGACGAGCCGCTACCGGCGATCGACGCTGACCAGCTTCAGGCGGCTGGCCGTGCCGGTCTTGATCGACACCTGCGCCTTGCGGCAGCCGAAGTGCCGCGCCACCAGTGCGATCAGCTCGGCGTTGGCCTTGCCATCCACCGGCGCCGCGCGCAAGTGCGCCAGCCAGGTACCGTCGTCCAGCGCCTGCAGCACGCTGGTGCGTGCGTTCGGCTTTACCCTGATCTGCAGCACCATCGCCTCAAAGCAGCGCGGCCAGGTTCATCGCGCGCCGCTGTGCATCGGCATCGACGACGGCCGTGACACTGGCCAGCTCACGCTGGTAGTGATCAGGCAGCGCGTGCTCGCGCGCGCCGTGCAATACGTAGGCCAGATACCAGTCGTAGGGCTGAAGCCCGGCATCGATGTGCGTGGCCTGGTAGACACCCGCCCGCACCACGCCGACGGCGGTCTGCACCGCCACCGTCTTGTATGCGTAGCCGTGGCCCAGGCCCTCGGCCCGGTCCAGATGCACGCGTTCGAGCTCGTCGATCTGGTACAGCACGCCCCAGACGGCATGGCCTTCATCGCCGGTTTCGAACACGTCGCATTTGGCCGAGCCGTCGCGCCCGGCCTTGTGCCACATCAGCCGATGGGCGAGCAGCTGCCCGATGCCGATCGGCCGCGCCGACGGGGTGCGCGCGCGCAGCCGCGCGCTCGACATGTTCGAGCCATAGGCGAAGTTGATGAAGCTTGGGGCGGACAGCAGGGTCGAAGCCATCATGTTGAAGGCCGGGCATGCAAACGAGGCGCCGGGCCCGCCAGCCACGGCGCTAAGGCTGCGGGCCCCAGGGAGCCGCAAGCAGCAGCTGGTTGCTCTGCGACTTCAGCAGCGGCCGCAGTTGCCTGGCGAAGGCCATGAAGTCCTGGTCGGCGAACAGACGCTTCCAGAACTGCCGTCGATCGTCGTCGCTGTCGAAGCGCCAAAGATGGATCAGCTGGTGCAGCTCGCCGGTGTCCGAGGTGAAGTACCCGACCAGATGGCTCGCAAAGCCCCCGGCCTGCAACGCCGGCCAGCCCAGCTCGCTGTACAGGCGGATCACCTCGGGCATCTGCCCCACCGTGACGCTGTAGCTTCGCTTCTCGTAGACGGTTGGCATGATCGGACTCTCCGGTGGTCAGTGGGACGGAAGCGGCAGCGCTGCTTCAGGGCTTCTGGTCATACGAGGATGATGCCAGTGCGGCCGCCATGCGCCGCACGAAGCCTGTGGTGGCCGCCGGGTCGAGCCAGCGCACGACCACAGCTGCATCGTGCGCCGGCTCGACCCACACCAGGTGTCCGCCGGCGCCGACCATGAACGCGCTGCCCGGTGATGCGCCGGGGAAGCTGCGCCCGTCGCGGTTCAGCCACAGCAGCGCGCCGTAGAAGGGCGCGATCGCGCAGGGCTCGAGCATCCACTGCACCCAGTCGGCGGGCACGACCTGGACATCGCCGCAGTGTCCGCCGCTGAGCAGAAGCTGGCCGATTCGCGCCTGATCGCGCGCGCCGATCGATACGCCGCCGCCCCAGTGCGAGCCGCCGGGCACCGACTGCAAGCGCCGCCCGGACAGCTCGACCCAGGCGTCGTCGTAGCCTCGCCAGGCCCATGCGTCGCCGGCACCGATCGGGCGCATCACCGCATCGCGCCAGACATCGGGCAGGGGTCGTCCGAACAGGTGCATCAGCGCCAGCGACAGCTGGTTGATGCGCACGTCGTTGTATTCCCAGTACGTGCCTGGCGCGCGCAGCGGCCGCGCCTCGCCCTTGCGGCCGCTGGGCGGGTTCGGATCGAAGCCAACCCTTCGGTAGCGGTCCACCGTGTCGGGCAGGCCCAGGCAGCTGCCTTCCCATTCGCTGGTCTGCTGCAGCAGCATGGCCCAGCTGATGCCGCGGTTGTGGGGGCCTTCGAAGCCGATGCCGGGCACGCGTGCAATCACCGGCTCGTCGCGATCGGGCAGCAGGCCCTGGCCGTGGGCCACGCCGGCCAGCAGGGCCAGGTAGCTCTTGGCGACGCTGAAGCAAAGATCGGCACGGTCCGGCTCGCCCCAGGCGGCGACTTCGATCCCGTGCTGCCAGACCACGCCGGACACCGGCCCGCGTGCATGCACCGGGCCGCGCAGGCGGTCGTAGGGCGGTGGGTCGTCGTGGTGAATGCCCCAGCGCGCCGGGTCGGCGCAAGGGTCTCGCGGCCAGCAGATCTCGTGGGTTTGCGCGAATTCGATCGCGTCGCGCAGCGCTGCGGTGTTCTCGTTCATGGATTGCGTCGCCAAGCCGTCGCGGGTCGAAGGATCATGTGCCTTGCTCGAAAAGGCGGGCCAGGTGCTCGCGCAGCCAGGCCGGTGCCAACGCACTGGGCGCAGCGCGGCCGTGCCGCATGAACGACGGCACGACCGGGAAGCCTCGGCTCGCGAGCGCGCCAAATGACGAATTAGTCTGCGCCACCAGACACCGCCCCGGGGGTGTTTCCTCGTGCTGCAGCGCCTGCGCCGCAGCCCGCAGGCCGCAGGCCGGCCTGTTCGAGCCTGTGGCCGATCTCTGCACCGGCGTGCACCAGGCCCGTCGGTCGCCAGCGATCGACGGTGTCGGCCCATACGTAGCCGGGCAGCCACAGGTCGTGATACCAGGCGCCGGCATGAGGCACGCTGATGAGTTGCACGCACTGCGCATCGAGCCTGGCGCACGCCTGCGGCCAAAGCGCGGCGCGAGCCGACAGCGGCTCGCTGAACGAGGGCACGTGCAAGCAGCGCCACAGATCCTGGTCGGCCCAGACGGCGGGCAGCAGGTAGTGCACGAGGCGCTCACCGAGCACTTCACGAACGACGCTGCCGTGCTCGATCGCCTCCGTGGATGCCCGCAGCGCGGCCAGCCCCGGCTCCACCTCGGCGGGAACTGCGCCGCCGAGCATGCTGCGCACGCACTCGAAGCAGTCGGCGTAGGTATCGCACGGGTCGGCGCCGGCCATGCGACGCTGCAGCAGTTTCAGTGCCTCGCACAGCGCCATCGCGGGCCCGTCGGCCCAGTCCAGGAAGTCGCCGCTCTCGGCGGCCTGCACCAACGTCGCGCGATGCGCCAGCGCGAGCTCCGGCTCGACCACGGCAAGAATCGACAGCACGCCATCGATGTCAACGTGGTTGTTCAGCGCCAGGTCATAGGCATCGAGGTCCTGCCCCGCGGCGGCGAAGTTCAGGCAGATCTGGGTCGAGCTGTCGGCCTTGAGTCGTTTCGGCGGGCGGTTCGGCAGCCAGTGGCTCAACTCCAGGTCGGCGCCGTCTCGATATGCGTGGTCCGCACTGCCATCGCAGAAGGTCGTTCGCGCCGACACCGGCCTGGGCCTGCGGCTGCCTTCGATGTAGTAGTCCAAGCTCGGCTCCTCCCTCAGAGCTTGGGTATGCGCACCGTCTTGCTGATCATGAGCGTGCCCGACAGCGCAAACAGCAGCGCCATCGGGTGCAGCAGCCACGGCCCAAGCTGCCATGCGCCGCCCCAGAGCTGAGCGCCAATGTGCCCTTGCCAGGCGGCCCAGGCCAGGGCGGCGGTGATCACGATGCTGGTCGGGATGGGCGTGCCTTCGAAGTAGGCGACCTTGTCGGCCCCGGCCGACAACTCCTCGGCGGTGACGTTGTAGCGCGCCAGCCGGCTGACGCCGCAGCACACGAAGTAGCACAGGATCAGCATGTCCCAGCCGCCTTGCAGCCCAGCGGCAAAGCCCAGCGCGGCCGGGCCGACGCCGAAGGAGATGACGTCTGCCAGCGAATCGAGCTCGCGCCCCAGCGGCGAATTCTGATGGCGCCAGCGCGCCACCTTGCCGTCGAGTACGTCGAACGCGAAGGCCAGCGGCGTCATCGCCGCTGACAGCAGGAAGTGCGCGACCGAGCCGCTGGCCATGAACGCCATCGCCAGGAACACCGACAGCGCGCCGCAGGCCGCGTTGCCCAGGGTGATGAAGTCGGCCAGGTGGAAGCCGCGGATCATCGAGAAGTGGCGCGGCGCAGGTCGTTCGTGCTGCATCAAGGCTCCAGGATGTTGAACGCCGGGTTGAAGCTGTCCAGCGTGCCCAGCAGCTGGCGCAGCGCTGAAGCGTCGCCGTCGATCGGGATCCGGCCCTGCTGCAACGCCGCGCCGAAGCCGGCGCCGGCCACAATCCCGCCCAGTGTGGCGCGGTCCAGGCGCACCGTGGCCATCGACGCGCTGCCGTGCGAGCCCACCGCATGGCTCAGCGCCGAATGGCTGAGCGTGAGCTTCCAGCGCTCGGGCTCACCGTCCATGACCCAGTCGATGCGAAGCTGAAGGCCTTCGGCCTTCTCGGCATTGACGCGCATCGCCAGGAAGTCGAAGAACATGCCCATCGGCAGCATCGCCACCACCTTCGGCGTGACGATGCCGGTGGCGCCGGGCGGCGGCTTCGGCGCGCCGAAGCGCAGCTCCTTCGCCCCCAGCGCATACGCGTTGCGCCAGGTCGAGCTTTCGCTCTGGTAGGCCAGTTGCTCCATCGCGTCGGCGGCGAGCTGGCGTGCCGCCTGGTTCGTGGGATCGGCAAACACCAGGTGATGGGTCACCTGCACCACCCAGCGGTAGTGGCCGGCGTCGAAGTCGGCCCGCGCGCGCGCCAGCACGGCCTCGGCGCCGCCCATATATTCCACGTACTTCAGCGCGGCCGGCTGCGGTGCCAGCGGGTCGAGGTTGACCGGGTTGCCGTCGTAGGGGCCCATGTAGTGCGCATACACCGCGCGCACGTTGTGCGCGATGGCGCCGTAGTAGGGCCGCACGTGCCAGGTCTTTTCCAGCGATGCGGGCAGGCGGAAGCTCGCGGCGATCTCGTGCGGCGTGTGGCCGTGGCTCATCAGCCGCAGCGTCTGGTCGTGCATCAGCCGGTACAGGTCGCGCTGTTCGGTGATGAACTTACGCGCTCGCTCGCGGCCCCAGGTGGGCCAGTGGTGCTGCGCGATGACGACGTCGGTGTCGTCAACGAAGTCATCCAGCGCCGCGCCCAGGTATTTCGACCAGGCCAGTGCGTCGCGTGTCTTCGCGCCGCGGATCGGGCACAGGTTGTGCATCGTGTGGCAGCCGTTCTCTGCCAGGTTCAGTACCTTGAACTGCGGGAAGTGGAAGTTCATCTCCGCTGGCGCTTCGGTCTCGGGCGTCAGCTGGAAGACGATGTCGATGCCGTCGATGCGGTGCCGCTCGACCGGCTGCTCGATGCTCATCGTGGGCGCGATCAGGCTCTGCGTGCCGCGACCCATGGTCTTGCCCAGACCGCTGTCGACGTGCGAGCGCGGACCCGGCGCCAACGTCGGGCCGAACTGGAACAACCCACGCCGGCGCATGGGGATGCCGGCCAGGATGTTCTCGGCGATGGCCGCGTCCATGAAGCCGGCCGGTGCGATCACCTGCACCTCGCCGCGCGCCACTTGCTCGGGCGTGATCACGCCTTCCACGCCGCCGTAGTGGTCGGCATGGCTGTGGCTGTAGATCACGGTGTGCACCGGTCGGTCGCCACGGTGCTGGCGGTACAGCGCCAGCGCGGCGGCGGCGGCCTCGCACACGGTGAGCGGGTCGATCAGGATCAGCCCGGCGTCGCCTTCGATGATGGTGATGTTGGCGATGTCGAAGCCGCGCACCTGGTACATGCGTTCGCACACCTGGAACAGGCCGTGGATGCGGTTCAGGCGCGCCTGGCGCCACAGGCTGGGGTGCACCGAATCGGGCGACTCAAGCTGTTCCAGGAAGGCGAAGGCCGACAGGTCCCAGACGACCCGGCCGTCGGGCGTGGCGATGCGCGCGTCGGGGATGCTGCCGACGAAACCGCGCTGCGCCTCGTCGAAGCAGCTGTTGTCGCCGAAGTCAAGTCGTGCGGCCTGCGCGGCATTTGCCTGGCAGGTGTGCAGCGACGCGGGCTTGAGCACCGCGCCGGCGTCCTGGGGGGCGTTCATGGGCATCGTCCTCCGGCCGAAGGGCCTGTGCTGCTTTGTACCCCAGGCCATGCGCTTGCCATGGCCGTGCTTGCCCTGGGGCGGCCTCGGCCACAATGGCGCGCATCGGTGGAAAGACATGAACCCTTCGCTGCTCTCCGGTTTGCGCATCATCGAGTTCTCGGCCTTCGTCGCCGCACCCAGTGCCGGCCTGGCACTGGCGCAGCTGGGCGCCGACGTGATCCGCGTCGACCCGCGCGGTGGCAACATCGACATCAAGCGTCTGCCCCTAAATGCCGAGGGCCGAAGCCTTTACTGGGCCAGTCTGAACCGCGGCAAGCGCTCGGTGGAACTCGACGTGCGCAGTGCCGAGGGCCGCGCGCTTCTGCAGCGGCTGATCGTGGCGCCTGGTGAGGGGCCGGCGGTGTTCCTGACCAACCTGGCTGTGGATGGCGAGCTGTCCTACGCCGCGCTGTCGAAGCTGCGGCCCGACCTCATCATGGTGCAGCTCAGCGGCTCACCGGACGGCTCGGCCGCGGTGGACTACACCGTCAACTGCGCGGCCGGGTTTCCCGGCATCACCGGCAGCGGCCATGACGGCCCGGTGAACCATGTGCTGCCGGCCTGGGACGTCACCGCCGGGCAGATGCTGGCGCTGGCCGTGCTGGCGGCGGAGCGTCACTGGCGGCTCACCGGACAGGGCCAGCATGTCAATTTGGCGCTGTCGGACGTGGCCATGGCCACGGTCGCCAACCTGGGCTACCTGGCCGACGTCGAACTGAACGGCAAGCAGCGCAGCGCCGATGGCAACTTCCTCTACGGCGCCTACGGTGACAGCTTCGAATGCGCCGACGGCCGGCACGCGATGGTGGTGGCCATCACCGACCGGCAATGGAGCGCGCTGCTGCGCGCCACCGGCTTGCAGCAAGCCTTGCCCGCCGCCGCCGCGGCGCTGGGCATGACGCTTGACGACGAAGCCGCACGCTATGCTGCGCGCGGCCTGATCTCCACCGCGCTGCGGCCTTGGTTCGCTGAACGCACGCTGGCCCAGGTTTCGGCGGCCTTTACGGACCGTTCGTTGCTGTGGGGACCGTACCGCAGCTTCGCGCAGATGCTGGCCGAAGACCCGCGCTGTTCAGAGGCCAACCCGATGTTCCGACGAACCGAGCACCCTGGGGTGGGGCGCTTCCTCACCGCCAACTCGCCGCTGCACTTCGGCGCGTTGCCTCGGCCGACGCCCGGCCTCGCGCCGAAGCTGGGCCAGCACACGCGGCCGGTGTTGCAGCAGTTGCTGGGGCTGGACAAAGCGGCGTTGGCCGCGCTGCAGGCGGCCGGCACCCTACCCGCGATGAAGGATTGAGATGGCGCCTCACGATCGTTCTCTGACCGATTGCACGCAGGCATTGCGCGCCGCCGAGATGCTGCTGCAGCAGTTGATGGCTGCATTGCGCACGACGCTGGGCCGGGCTGACGCCGACGAAGGACTCGCGCTGCAACTGGAGCAGTCGCGTGCCCACGGCGTGGCCTGGGCCGCGACCTATGTGCGCGCGCTGCAGCAGATGCTGGCCTGGGCGCAGCGCCTGCATTCCGTCCGGCGCCTCGGCGAGCTGGAAGCGCTGCTGATGCAGGCCGCCTATGGCGAATACCTGGCGCAGCTGTCCGGCGGCCTGCCGATGAGCCAGGGCGAGTTCTTCCGTGCCGAGACGCTGGACGCCGAGGGCACGGTGCGTGCGGCCTTCGACACCGATGCCGCGGTGCGGCGGCTGCGCGCAGAAGGTTTCGCACCGGCGGCGCGGCGGCGCATTGCCGCGTTGCTGAGCGAAGGCGCGGCCACGCGCCGCTTCGGCGACCCCGGCTATGACGACCCCGCGCTGTACGAGGTGCGCGAGCAGTTCGCGCGCTTCGCCGACGACCACGCCGAGGCTGCGCACCGTTGGCATCTGCGCAACCAACTGATCCCAGACGCGGTTATCGCCGAGATGGCGCGGCTGGGCGTGTTCGGCCTGACCATCGGCGAGGTGCACGGCGGCTCGGGCATGGGCAAGTCGGCGATGTGCGTCGTCACCGAGGAACTGGCGCGCGGCTACATCGGCCTGGGGTCGCTGGGCACGCGCACCGAGATCGCCGCCGAGCTGATCGAGCGCAACGGCACGGCGGCGCAAAAGGCGCGGCTGCTGCCGCTGATCGCCAGCGGCGCGCTGATCCCCACCGCCAGCTTCACCGAGCCCGACGTCGGCTCCGACCTGGGCTCTATCCGCACCCGCGCCGAACGCTGCGACGGGGGCTGGCGCATCCACGGCAACAAGACCTGGACCACGCACGGCGCGCGCAGCGACCTGATGACGCTGATGGTGCGCACCGACGCGCAGGCCGCTGGCTACCGCGGCCTGTCGATGTTCCTGGCCGAGAAGCCGCGCGGCAGCGACGCCGATCCCTTTCCCGCCGCCGGCATGAGCGGCGGCGAGATCGAGGTGCTGGGCTACCGCGGCATGAAGGAATACGAGATCGCCTTCGACGCCTTCTTCGTGCCCGCCGACGCGCTGCTCGGCGGTGCACCGGGCCAGGGCTTCAAGCAGCTGATGCAGACCTTCGAGTCGGCCCGCATCCAGACCGCGGCGCGCGCCGTCGGCGTGGCGCAGAACGCCTTCGAGCTGGGCCTGGCTTATGCGCAGCAGCGGATGCAGTTCGGCCGGCCGATCATCGAGTTCCCGCGCGTGGCCGACAAGCTCGCCTGGATGGCGGTGGAGACCATGGTGGCGCGTCAGCTCACTCTGTTCTCGGCGCGCGAGAAGGACGCCGGCCGACGCTGCGACATCGAAGCCGGCATGGCCAAGCTGCTGGCCGCGCGCGTAGCCTGGGCCAACTCCGACAACGCCGTGCAGGTGCACGGCGGGAACGGCTACGCGGTGGAGTACCGCATCAGCCGCGTGCTGTGCGATGCGCGCATCCTCAACGTCTTCGAAGGCGCGGCCGAGATCCAGGCCAACATCATCATCAAGGGGCTGCTGGCGGGCTGAGCGCGCCGTGTGCCGCGCGGTCACGCCATTGCGCCGGTGTGCAGCCGGCCCAGGCACGGAATGCGCGCAGGAAGACCGACGCCTCGGCATAGCCGACGGTATGGGCGATCTCGTTCAGCCGCAAGTCCGTCTCGCGCAACAGTTGGCAGGCCACCTCGAATCGCGCAGCCGCGATCGCCTGGCGAAGGCTGGCACCCTCGTCAGCCAGTCGTCTGCGCAGCGTGCGCTCGTGCAAGCCCATGGCATCGGCCACCCGGGCCGCGGACACGTCTCCGGCGATCAGCAGTGCCTGCACGACGCCACGCACGCGTTCGGCCAACGCAGGGGCGTTCTGGGCCTCGGCCGAGCGTGCCTCGAGCAGCACGGTCGCATGCAGCGCCGCATCTGCACCGGCCACCTGGGCCTGCAGCCACTGGGCGTCGAAGCGGACCTCGGAGCGCGTCGCGTTGAACCGGACCGGCGCCGCGAAGCAGCGCCGGTACGCTGAGACATCGTCGGGTTGCGCGTGAGCTAGGTTGACCTCGATCGCCTTGAAGTGAGGGCCGCAGACGGTCCGCAGGATCGTCATCGCGATCGACATGACGGTGTCGTAGACCAGTCCGGCGCCTGGCGTGTCAGGGTCCACGATCGAATAGCCCATGGTCGCCGTGCCATCACTGTGCACGTGAACATAGGTGACGCTGCCACGGTCTTGCAGGCGGATGAAACGTTGCAGATCATGCAGCGCCTCGCCGACGGTCTGCGAGCGCCACATCAGCTGTCCCAACAGCCCGAGATCGCCGATCTCGAAACGCTGGCCGATGAGCAGGCCGAAGTCCTTGCGGCCGGTCGTCCAGGCGGCGTACTGGATCAGCGCTGCCCCGACGTTCAGCGGCAACCGTCGATCGGGGTTGTCGAACGCACTCTCTTCCAGGCCGACGGCGGCCAGCGCCACGGCAGGATCGTGTCCCATCTCGCGCATCAGTCCCGCCATCGAGCGCAAAGGCCCGAGGCGGATCTCGCCAATCCGGCTCGGCACCGGTGCGGGCGAGTGCCGACCGGGTCGTCCTGTGTGCTGCACACGCTTCAACATGGCTCGAAGAATGATCGATTCGGGTCCGCGATGATGCATATCTGTCCGCTAATGTCAATTCACGACACCCTGGCGGCCCTAATATTGGCGACTTTGAGCGGCAGGGGGCCAAGAATGAGAATGCTCAAGGGCATCGCCATCGTGCTGGCAGGCTTGGTGACCTGCGGCGCAGTCGCGCAGCAGGTCACCGGAACGCTGGGGTCGCCCAGTGCAACGAGCACCGTCAGCAACGCGCAGTTGCCGGCACCCGATCCCAAGTTCGGCGGCGTGATCAAGAACGACGCGCTGTCTTCCAAGCCCTGGTGGGCGCCGCGCATCGTGCCGCCGAAGGGCGCGCCGAACGTGCTGCTGATCATCACCGACGACGCCGGCTTCGGCGTGCCCAGCACCTTCGGGGGCGTGATCCCCACACCGACGATGGACCGCATCGCCAGCGAGGGCCTGCGCTACAACCGCGTCTTCTCCACCGCGCTGTGCTCGCCCACGCGTGCCGCGCTGATTACCGGCCGCAACCACCATTCGGCTGGCTTCGGCGTGATCTCCGAGCAGTCCACCGGCTTCCCGGGCTACAACAGCATCATCGCCAAGGACAAGGCGACGATCGGTCGAATCCTGAAGGACAACGGCTTTGCCACTGCCTGGTTCGGCAAGGACCACAACGTGCCGGCCTTTGCCGCCAGCCAAGCCGGTCCGTTCGACGAGTGGCCGATCGGCATGGGCTTCGAGTACTTCTACGGCTTCGTCGGCGGCGACGCCAACCAGTGGCAACCGAACCTGTTCCGCAACACGACGCAGATCTACCCCTTCGAAGGCAAGCCGGGCTGGAACCTGATAACCGGCATGGCCGACGACGCGATCGACTACATCACGCGGATGCACCAGATCTCGCCCTCAAAGCCGATGTTCATCAAGTACGCGCCTGGCGCGACGCATGCGCCGCACCACCCGACGAAGGAGTGGGTCGAGAAGATCCGCGCGATGAAGCTCTTCGATGATGGCTACGAGAAGCTGCGCGAACGCATCTTCGCCAACCAGAAGAAGCTCGGCGTGGTACCTCAGGACACGAAGTTGACGCCATGGCCCAAGGAACTGCTCAAGCCCTGGGATGAACTGTCCCCCGAGGCGAAGAAGCTGTTCATCCGACAGGTCGAGGTCTTCGCCGCGTACGCTGCGTACAGCGACCACGAGATCGGCCGCGTGATCCAGGCCTTCGAGGAAGCCGGCCGCCTGGACAACACGCTGATTATCTACATCAACGGCGACAACGGCACCTCGGCCGAGGGCGGGCCACAGGGCACGCCGAACGAGGTGGCCTTCTTCAACGGGCTGAACGAACTGCCGATCGATGTGCAGATGAAGTTCTACGACGTCTGGGGCACCGAGGCGACCTATAACCACATGTCTGCCGGATGGTCGTGGGCCTTCGACACGCCCTTCGACTGGTTCAAGCAGAACGCCTCGCGCCTGGGCGGCATCAACCAGAACATGGTGGTGTCTTGGCCGGCGCGCATCAAGGACAAGGGCGCGCTTCGCGAGCAGTTCGTGCACGTCATCGATGTCGTGCCGACCATCCTGGAGGCCAGCGGCATCAAGGCGCCGCAGATGGTCGATGGCATCAAGCAGGCCCCGATCGAAGGCACCAGCTTCCTCTACACCTTCGATGCGAAGCATGCGAAGACGCCGACGCGCCACAAGACGCAGTACTTCGAGATGATGGGCCAGTGGGCGCTGTACGACGACGGCTGGCTGCTCAGCACCAAGGTCAATCGGGCTCCCTGGCAGGCCTTCGGCCCGGCCAACCCGGACCCGCTGGACAACCAGCAGTTCCAGCTCTACGACCTGCGCAAGAGCTGGAACCAGGAGAACGACATTGCCGCGCAGAACCCGGCCAAGGTCAAGGAAATGCGCGCGAAGTTCGTCGCCGAGGCCAAGAAGTACCAGGTGTTCCCGCTCGATGCGTCGGTCGCGGCACGCATCGTCGCGCCGCGGCCGAACATCACCGCGGGCCGCAGCGAGTTCGTGTACACGCGGCCGATGACCGGGTTGCCGCAGGGCGATTCGCCGCTGCTGCTGAACACCTCGTACACGGTCACCGCCGACATCGAGGTGCCAGAGGGCGGCGCCGAAGGGATGATCCTGACCTCCGGCGGTCGCTTCGGTGGCTACGGCTTCTACCTGCTCAAGGGCAGGCCGGTGTGGCTGTGGAACATGGTCGACCTGGAGCGGCTGAAGTGGGAGGGCACCGAGGCGCTCAGCCCCGGCCGCCACACGATCGAGTTCGAGTTCAAGTACGACGGCCTTGGCGCGGGCACGCTGGCTTTCAACGACTTCAGCGGCGTCGGCCGCCCCGGTGTCGGCACGTTGAAGGTCGATGGCAAGGAGGTGGCGACGAAGAAGATGGACCGCACGCTGCCGATGATCCTGCAGTGGGACGAGAGTTTCGACATCGGCTCCGACACGCTGACCGGCGTCAACGACGCCGACTACAAGCCGCCGTTCGCGCTGACCGCGAAACTCAACAAGCTCACGCTCAAGCTCGACCGGCCGCAGCTGTCTCCGGCTGACATCGCACGTCTAGAGGCGGCGATGAAGGCCAAGACCGGCCGGGACTGACGGGGACCCGGGATGTCGTCGATGACACGCCAATGCGCGACCCGCGCCGTGCTTCAAGCGGCGCTGGTCAGCGGCCTCGTCGCCGGGGCGGCATCGGCCCGGGCGGCGCTTTCGGCCGAGGAACTGGCCAAGATCGCGCAGAACCCGGTGGGCGCGATGATCAGCGTGCCCTTGCAGAACAACACCAACTTCAACGTCGGGCCGTTGTCGGGCACGCAGAACATCCTGAACATTCAGCCGGTCATCCCGGTGACGCTGAACCCCAACTGGAACCTGATCACGCGCACCATCGTGCCGCTGGTCTGGCAGCCTGAATTTGCACCCGGCCAGGGCAGCAGCTTCGGTCTGGGCGACATCCAGCTCTCGGCAATGGTCTCGCCCAGCACGCCGGCGCCTGGCGGCTGGATCTGGGGCGTGGGCGCGATCGCCCAACTGCCCACGAACACCGGCGACGAACTGGGCAATGGCAACTGGGGCCTGGGCCCGCAGGCGGTGGTACTGCGCATCGAGCAGGGCAGCCCCTGGGTCTACGGATTGCTGGTCAACAACGTCTGGTCGCTGTCCAGCGACAAGCACGGTGGCACCTACAGCAACTTCCTGCTGCAGCCCTTCGTCAACTACAACTTTCCGGGCGGCTTCTACGTCAACACCGTACCGATCATCACCGCCAGCTGGAAGGCCGACAGCGGCCAGCAGTGGACCGTCCCGTTGGGGCTGGGCATCGGCAAGATCTTCCACCTCGGCAAGCTGCCGATGAACACGCAACTGGGCGGCTACTACAACGTGGTGCATCCCGACGACGGCGCCAACTGGCAGTTGCGCTTGCAGGTGCAGTTCATGTTCCCGAAGTAGCCCATCGGTCAACGCTGGTCTACAAGGCGACTTCGCCATGCAATTCAGAATCTCGCATGCGCGCGCGGCGATGGTTCTGGCTGGCATTGGCGTGCTGATGGCCCTCGGCGCCTGCCAGACGGCACCCATGCCTGCCAGCTGCAAGATGACCACGCCGATCGCACCCGGTGTCGCCACCGCAGAACGGCTGGACACATCGATCGGCCGCTTGACGCTGAACGACGGCTTCCCGACCGCCGAAACCGTCGAGAAGGTGTACGACAACCTCGACCGCTCGCGCGCGCTGCAGGCCTACCTGATCGGCATCCCGATCGTCAATCAGAACAGCATGCGCGAATCGATGCGCAAATTCGGCCCCGATAACCAGACCGACGTGATCTGGGAGAACCTGGTCGATTCGAAGACGGTGGAGCCCACCGCCAACGACAACACCGTCTACAGCTTCGTCTGGCTGGACACGCGCAACGGGCCGCTGGTGGTGGAGATTCCACCGAAGGTACTGGACCTGATCGATGACATGTGGTGCCGCTGGGTGGCCGACGTCGGGATCACCGGTGCAGACAAGGGCCAGGGAGGCAAGTACCTGGTGCTCCCGCCCGGCTATCAGGGCGTCGTCCCCGCTGACTAACACGTGGTGCGGCCCAGCACCTACGGCAACTGGATGCCGTTCCGCTCGTTCTTGGTCGATGGATTGCCCAAGCCCGGAGTGGACCTGGTCAAGCAGCACCTGAAGATCTGCCCGCTGGCCGATGCCGGCAAGACAGCGCCGCCCATCCGCTTTGTCAATGTCTCCGGCATACCGTCGAACTTCGTCGCCACTGGCGACGACCGGTTCTGGGCGCTGCTGAACCAGGCCATCCGGGAAGAGCCGCCCGAGGGCTCCGACCCGACGACGCTGGGTCTGTTCGCCTCGATCGGCATCGTCAAGGGCAAGCCATTCGCGCCCGATGCGCGCATGAAGAAGATCCTGGACGACGCGGCCAACATCGGCCAAGTGACGGCGCGCACCATTGCCTTCAGGATGCGCGAGCGCGACGCCTGCTTCTATCCCGATAGTTCGTGGCGCCTGCCGTTCTTCGGCGGCTACAAGTTCGAGATCTCGCCGGGTGTGGCGAACCTGGACGGCGCCGCCTTCTTCTACTACTTCGCCACCGGCGTCACGCCCGCGATGGCCGAGAAGATGGTGGGCGTAGGCTCTCAGTACCCCTGGACGGCGCTGGACTCGAAAGGCAACCCCTTCGACGGCGGCAAGACCTACCGGCTGCGTCTGCCGCCGAACATCCCGGTGAAGGACTTCTGGTCGGTGATTGACTACGACAACCAGTCCCGCTCGATGCTGCAGACCGACCAGCAGTTTCCCAGCGTCAGCAGCCAGGACAAGAAGGTAAAGACCAACGCCGACGGCTCGGTCGACGTGTGGTTCGGCGCGAAGGCGCCGGCCGGAATGGAGGCCAACTGGGTGCAGACGATCCCGGGCAAGGGCTGGTTCATGATCCTGCGCCTGTACGGACCGCTGCAGCCGTGGTTCGACAACACCTGGCGGCCAGGCGAAATCGCGCTGCTAGCCTAACCCCAATCCCTTCAACCACTGCCGCCACTGCAATGATCAATCGACGCAAACTCCTCAACACCGTGGCACTGGCCGGCGTGGCCGCCTAGACCGCCCCGGCCCATGCCCAGGCCAAGCAGGCCGACTTACTGTTCGTGCAGAACGCCGCCTCGATGAGCTATGCCAATGGCAAGCTGACGTTGAAGGGCGTGAGCCCGGTGACCGTGTTCTTCAGCGATCGGCCCGAGCGCATCGCCGGCAACATGGCGACCAGCGTCTTCGTGCCCTTCTGGAGCGACGGCAAGGACAGCTTCGCCAAGGACAACCCGAACGCCAACCTGTCGGTGCTGGAAAAGGACAAGCACAACGCCGACATCGTCGTCACGCTGTCCAACCCTGTGCTGAAGGGCGAGGAACTGAGCTACGACGTCAAGATCCTCGAGGGCAACATGCCTGCCAGCGGCGGTCCGGCCTCGCTGTTCATCGACGTCATAGGCATGCCGCTGACGCCGGTGTCCTATGCCGGCGTCGCGCGCCGTACCGCCTACCGGCGCGCAATGATCTGGCGCTGAGGCCCTTGCGCCGTCCCATCGATCGAGCCCCGAAGATGAAGACCGTTTTGGTCAAGACTGCGCTGGCCGGCACGCTTCTGTGCGCCTCGTTCCTGGCGCCGACCACGGCCGTCGCCTTGGAAGCACCGGCCGCCATTCCGGTGATCGCGCAGCTGCTGTTCGTGCAGAACGCGCAGGGCGTGGCGGTCAGCGCCGATGGCAAGACGCTAACGCTCAAAGGCATCAGCCCGACGACGCTTTGCTTCTCAGACCGGCCAGTGCGCATTGCCGGCCACTACCGCACCGGCGAGTACATGGAGTTCTGGAAGGCCGGCCCCGACAGCTTCCTGAAGGACCCGCCGAACGCCACGCTGTCGGCCTTCACCGAAGGCAAGGATGCGTTGTCCGACGTGGTCGTGACGCTGCGCAACCCGCGGGTCGAGGGCAAGGACCTGAGCTACGACATCACCGTGATCTCGGGCAAGCTGCCGGCGGCGAACGCCGGGCCGGTGTCGCTGTTCATCGACATCATCGGCCTGCCCTTAACCCCGCTGTCCTTTGCCGGCGTGGCGCGCCGCACGGCCTACCGCAGCGTGGTCTGGGGTGGGGCTGCGGCCGCGGCTGCCGATGCCGCGGCGGTAAATGCCAATGCCAATGCGGCAGCAGCCAGCGAGGCAACCGCCGCCGCGCAGCAGGCCCGGGTTGCCGCTGCGCAGGCGCAGAGCGCCGCAGCCGCCGCACAAAACAAGACGCCGCAGCAGAAGCTGCAGGAGCTGCAGTCGCTGTACGACCAGAAGCTGATCAGCGCTGCCGACTACGATTCGGCAAAGAAGAAGATCCTCAGCCAACTGACGCAATAGCCACGGCACCTGGCGACGCGCCGGCGACACGATTCCTCGACTCTTCAATCACCGTGTGCAGTCGCGCACGCCGTAGGGAGTAGCAGACATGAAACTTCAATATCTCGCCGCCATTGGCGCATTGACCCTGGCCTTCGCGACCGGTGACGCGTTTGCGCAGGACAAGGCGGCCAGGCAGGCCGAGATCGTCAAGGTCGCCCAAGCTTCGCTGGAGCGCTTCTACAAGGCCAAGCCCGAACTGAAGGCGGCCGTAGCCAAGGCGCCGGGCTATGCGGTGTTCACCACCTACGGCTTCAGCTTCATCTTCGGTGGCGAAGGCGGCAAGGGCCTGGTGCATGACAACAAGACGAAGAAGAACACCTTCATGGCCATGGGTGGTGCCAGCGTCGGCGCGCAGATAGGCGCGTCGGAAAACGACGTGCTGATGATCTTCAAGACCGCCGGCGCGATGAACGACTTCGTCAACAAGGGTTGGACGGCCGACGGTGGCGCGACCGCAGGCGCCGGCGCGGCCGGCAAGACCGCTGGCGGCGGTGTGGGCAGCAACACGATGTCCAGCGTGGACAGCTTCACGCTGACGAAGATCGGCCTCGAAGCCGGCGTGGCGATCCAGGGCTCGAAGTTCTGGAAACCTGACGATCTGAACTGAAGCGGGCTGCGTCCTTCGCCGCAAGGGCCTCAGCGCGCCTGCGCCAGCAGGCGAAGAGCGCGCTGCAGCACCGGCTTGTCCACCATGCGGCCATCGACCTGCAGCGCGCCGGACGAGGCCTTTGCTGCGGCGACGACGCGCCGCGCCCAGTCGATCTCGGAGTCGCTCGGCCGCAGCGCGTCGTGCACCCAGGCCACCTGCCTGGGGTGGATGCACAGCTTGGCGCCGAAGCCGTGTGCGCGCGCCCTTGAGAACTCGGCGAGCAGCGGCGCGGGGTCTGTGAATTCTGGCGTCACGCCGGCCACCGGGGATGGCAGGTCCGCGGCGCGCGAGGCCAGCGCCAGCACGCTGGCGGCATGGTCCAGGCCGAGCGGGTCGCCGCTTAGGCCGAGGTCGAGCGAGTAGTCCAGCGTGCCGAAGGCCAGTCGCAGCACGCCCTCAGCGGCGGCCAGCACGTTGGCATTGAGCACGCCCCGGGCGCTTTCGATCAGCGCGATGATGCCCATGCCGGGGCAGGCGGCGCGCAACAACTTCAGCGTGGCCACCTGCTCGGCCTTGGGCAGCATCGCCGCGGCGGCGCCGGCTTCAGCCAGCATCGCCAGATCGTCGGCGAAGCAGGGGCTGGCCTCGTCGTTGATGCGCACCACGATGCGCCGATGCTGCGCCGCATCGGCAGTGGCGAGGCAGCGCGCCACGGCTTCGCGCGCTGCCGGCTTGTCGTCGACGGCGACTGCGTCTTCCAGGTCCAGCACCACGGCATCTGCCGCCGAGGCCAGCGCCTTGGCGAAGCGCTCGGCGCGGTTGCCGGGCACGAACAGGTAGCTGCGCGCGTCGCTGGTCATGGTTTCACACGACGCCCTCGGCGCGAAGTTGAGCCACTGCCGCTGCGTCGTAGCCAAGCTCGGCGAGCAGCACGTCGGTGTGTTGGCCCAGGGCCGGCACGGGGTCCATGCGTGGCCCGGCGCCGTCGTCCCAGTTGCCGGGCGGCAGCAGCGCGGGCAGCGGGCCGGCTGGAGAGCCCACTTCGGTCCAACGGCCACGCGCCGCCAACTGCGGGTGCTGCCAGAAATCGTGCATCGTGTTCATCCGCGCGTTGGCGATCTGTGCGGCGTCCAGGCGCTCGATCACCTGGGCCGCGCCCAGCGTCGAGAAGGCCTCGACGATGAGGCGCTGCAGCGCGTCGCGGTGGGTGTTGCGCGCGGCGTTGTCGGCGAAGCGCGCGTCCCGCACCAGCGCCGGCAGCTGCAGCACCTGTTCGCAGAAGGCCACCCATTCGCGCTCGTTCTGCACGCCGAGTAGCACCGACTTGCCGTCGCCGGTGGCAAATGTACCGTAGGGGTAGATCGTGGCGTGGCTCGCACCGCTGCGCGGCGGCGGCGCGGCGCCGTCGATCGAGTAGTACATCGGGAAGCCCATCCACTCGCCCAGCGCCTCGAGCATCGACACCTCGACCCGACGCCCCCGCCCGTCAAGGCCGCGCTGCAGCAGCGCAGCCAGGATGCCGCTGTAGGCCGCCATGCCCGCAGCTATGTCGGCCATCGATGCCCCGACCTTGGCGGGTGCGTCGGGTGTGCCGCTCACCGACAGCAGCCCCGCCTCGGCCTGGATCAGCAGGTCGTAGGCCTTCTTGTCCCGATGCGGCCCGGGCCGCATCGGGTCGTCGCCGTAGCCGGAGATGTCGCAGACGATCAGCGATGGCTTAGCGGCGGACAGTGTTCCGTAGGACAGGCCCAGCCGTGCCGCCGCGCCGGGCGCCAGGTTCTGCACCAGCACGTCGGCCTTGTCGCGGATCAGCCGCATCAGCACCGCAGCGCCAGCCGCTTTTTTCAGGTCCAGCGTCAGGCTTTCCTTGGAGCGATTGGTCCAGACGAAGTGCGAGGACAGGCCACGCACGCGCTGGTCGTAGTGACGCGCGAAATCGCCACCGTCGGGGCGCTCAACCTTGATCACGCGTGCGCCGAGGTCGGCCAGCTGTCGCGTGGCGTATGGCGCGGCCACCGCCTGCTCCAGCGCGACGACGGTCAGGCCATGCAGCGGCTGCATCAGCGCAGCGTCGCCGTGGCGTCCATCGCCAGCCAGCCGGCATCGTCGCAGGCCCACAGGTGCACCACCTGGCCGTCGGGCTGGCCATTTAGGTGCAGTGTCTTACCGTCGAAGCTGGGCCGCAAAGCCTTGAAGCGGTAGCTGCTCAGCTGGGCCTGCGGCATCTCGCGGTGCAGCAGGTCCAGCAGCAAGGTGGCGATCAGCGGGCCGTGCACGACCAGGCCGGGGTAGCCTTCGACGCCGGTGACGTAGGAACGGTCGTAGTGGATGCGGTGGCCGTTGAAGGTCAGCGCCGAATAGCGGAACAGCAGCACCTCGTCGGGCACGAGCGTGCGCTGCCAGGCGGCGGAGGAGGGCGCCGGCGTCGGTGGCGGCGACACCTCGTCGGGCCGGCGTGCTTCGCGGTAGACGATGTCGTGATGTTCGGTGAGGACCGGGTCGTGTGCGCCGTCGCGACGCAATTCGTGCCGCACCTTGACGAAGACCAGCTGGCCGCTGCGGCCATGCTTGCTGTCGACGGACTCGATCGTCGAGGTGCGCGACACCGCGTCCCCGATTCGCAGTGGTGCATGGAATTCGAGCTGGCTGCCCGCCCACATGCGCCGTGGCAGCTCCACCGGCGGTAGGAAGCCGCCGCGCCGCGGATGCCCATCGGGGCCGATCTCCGACTGGCGTGCCACCGGCAGGAAGTACAGCCAGTGCCACAGCGGCGGCAGCGGACTGCCCGCTGCCACGGGCGCCAGCGCATGGTCCAGCGTGGCATGCAGCGCACGCGCCGGCATGGGATGGAAGCTGTCGTGCTGGGTTTCGCTGCGCCCAATCCAGGCTTCGGGGTCGTGGCTGGCGGTCGTCATCGTGAGTCCCTTCGCAGGCAGTCGAGTCAGGCGGCCCGGGCATTCAGTCCGCGGCTGGCGGGTACAGGCCGTGCACCCGCGCGAACAGCCGGGTCAGACCAAGCAGCGCATCGATGTTCGGCGTGGCGATGGACAGCCGCTGCGCGATCTCGTGCACCACCGTCACCAGCGCGTCGAGCTCGATGGTGCGCCCGGCGTCCACGTCGTTCTGCATCGAGGTGCGGAAACTGCCAAGCTTGCGCGTGACCGCATGCCGGTCTTCGGGGCTCTGCGCGATCTCACAGCCGATGCGCGCGCCGATCTCGGCGGCCTCGCGCATCGCCGCGGAACAGAACTCGCGTACCAGCGGGTCGTCGAGCACCTGGTCGCTGGCCGCGCCGGTGATCGCCGTCACCGGGTTCATCGTCATGTTGCCCCAGAGCTTGTACCAGATGTCCTGGCGCACGTTGGCCGACACCGTGACGTCGAAACCGGCGCGGCGTAGCAGTGCGCCGAGCTGTGCGGCACGCAACGACTCGCCGCCCAGCGGCTCGCCGATCACCAGACCCTGGCCCATACGGTGCTCGACCAGCCCCGGCTCGCTGGTGAAGGTGCTGGCGTGCACCACGCAGCCGAGCACGTGTCGCAGCGGCAGGTGCGCGCCGATCTCGCCGGCGGGGTCCACGCTGTGCAGCGGCGTGCCGCCCAATGCCGCGGTGGAATGCGCAAACCACCACGGCACGCCGTTCATCGCAGGCAGCACGATCGTGTGCTCGCCCAGCAACGGCCCCAGGCCGCGCGCCACCTGGCTCAGTGCCGGGCCCTTGACGGCGATCACCACCAGGTCCATCACGCCCAATGCGGCGGGGTCATCGCTGGCAGTGGCCGGGGCCTGAATCAACTCGCCGCCCTGGCGCAGGCGCCAGCCCTGCGCGCGCAGCTCCTCCAGGGTGGCGCCGCGCGCGACGGCAGACACGCTGCATTCGCCCCTCGCCGCAAGCCGTGTGCCGATAAAGCCACCGATGGCGCCGGCACCGTAAATGCAGACCTTCATGTCAATTGTTTCCAGCCACCGCCATGCACCGAATCTAGCAGGCCCGCCGGCACCCGAGTCGCGGGATTGACCCGTGCCGCGCCTCGGCCGAAGATGAGCCCATCACCTAGGCAGACCGTAGCCCGCACGATGAACCCGCCCGAGCCCACGCCGAGAGTTCCCCTGCCCGACCCCGCAGAGATGGCCACGCGCATGGACGCACTGATGGCGCTGCGTCAGCAGATGCTGGAACTACACGCCCGTCTCGAATACCTGCGCCTGATGTTGCGCGTGAACCGGCCGGCGACCCCACGGCACTGACGCCAGCCTACGCGTCGCCGAACTTCGGCTCGCGCTTGTCGATGAAGGCGTTCACCGCCTCGGCGTGCGCCGGTGTCTTGTGCGCCACCGCCTGCAGCGCTGCCGACAGCTCGAGCAACGAATCCAGCCGCTGATGCTGGCCCTCTCGCAGCAAGCGCTTGGTCAGGCGCAGCGTCTGGCCCGGGTTGCGCGCGATGCGCGCGGCCAGCGCCATCGCCTCGTCGAACAAGGCGTCGGGCTCGACCACACGCGATACCAGGCCGATGCGCAGCGCCTCGTCGGCCTTGACCGCATCGCCGGTGAAGCTCATCTCCATCGCCTTGCTCATGCCAACCACCCGCGGCAGCAGCCAGGCGCCGCCGTCGCCCGGAATGAGACCGACGCGGATGAAGCTTTCGGCGAAACTGGCCTGTGTCGACGCGATGCGCAGGTCGCACATGCAGGCGAGGTCACAGCCGGCGCCGACGGCCGGGCCGTTGACCGCCGCGATGCTCGGCACCTCCAGCCGCTGCAACGCCAGCGGCAGCCGCTGGATGCCGCTGCGGTACCAGCTGATGATCTCGGCCGATGACACCGCATCGCCCGTGAAGCGCTTCATGTCCTTGACGTTGCCGCCCGACGAAAAGACCGTGCCGGCACCGGTGAGAATCATCACGCGCACCGAGGTGTCGGCGTTGATGCGATCGACCGCGGCGACGAATTCATCGACCGCGGAGTTGTTGGTCAGCGCGTTGCGCACCTCGGGTGCGTTCATCGTCAGCGTGACGACGGCGCCGCGTTGTTCGTAGTGGAGGAATGGGCTCATGACCTTGCGCTCGCGCGCTGTTGCAGCAGGAAGGGCAGCGTGGCGCGCTGCGGCGCGGCCAGCAGTTCGGCGCCGATGCGTGGGTGCCAGAACGCCGCGGAGCCGTAGTCGCCACGCCATTCCTGCAGCCGTCGCGTGAACAGCTGCAGGTCGAAGTCGGTCGTGACGCCAATGGCGCCGTGCACCGCGTGCGCAATCGCCACCACCTTCTCGGCTGCCTCGCCGGCGCGCGCCTTGGCCACCGCGGCGCGCAGCGGGTGCACAACGATGCCGGCGTCGGCGCAACTCAGTTCGGCCGCCATGCGCGCGGCAAACACCTGCTCGGCCATCACCGCCAGCTGCTGCTGCACCGCCTGGAAGCGGCCGATCGGCTTACCGAACTGGGCGCGTTCGTTGGCATAGCCGAGCGTCGATTCGAGCACCCGCTCCATTGCGCCGGCCAGCAACACGGCCGTGAGCATGGCGCCGGCCTCGAGCCACGCGGTGTCGCCAGGCACCTCGATCGCATCAGCAGGCCGCGCGGCCCAGGCCAGATGCGCCTGCAGGCTGCCATGCACGCCGGTGGTCTGACGCTCGGCCGCGGCCAGCGGAAGCAACAAGGCCAGCGGCCGCGATGGCACCAGCACCCAGTCGGCCACGGCCCCGAAAGGCACGGCCTGGCAGCGGATCGACCCATCGGCTGCAAGCTGGACCTGCGGTGCCAGGGTCTGTGCGCCCGGCGGGTTGGCCACGCCCGCCTGTGCCAGGTGCGCACGCAGCCACAGCGTGTGCGCAAGCGGCATTGGCACCGCATGCCGGCCGCACAGCAACCACAGGTCGAAGGCGCCGCGCTGACCCAGGCCCGCGCCGCCGGCCGATTCATCGACCAGCGCATCGAGGAAGCCCGAGGTTTCGATCTCGGCCCACAGCGCGTCGGCGCGGCGCGTGCGCTCGGCCTCGCGCACGACCGCCGGCGTGCAGTGCGCGCCGAGCAGACGGCCGAGCGAATCGGCGAACAGCGTGTCCATCAGCGCAGCCCCAACCCACGGGCGATGACGCCGCGCAGGATCTCGCGGGTGCCGCCGCGCAATGAAAAGCTCGGACAGATCTGCAGCACATAGGCCAGCGTGCGCAGCAGCATCTGCGGTCGCTCGACCGTCGGGTCGGCGCCGACTGCTTCGGCCAGCAGGTTGGGGATGGCCTGTTCGAACTCGGTGCCCAGGTCCTTGACCAGCGCAGCCTCGATCACCGGACTGTCGCCGCGCGCGAGCTTCGCACTCAGGGCCAGCGACATCTCGCGCAGTGGCAGCAGCTGCGCGAACAGCCGCCCGGCCAACGCCACGTCGGCCGCAGGCGGCGCCGCCAGCGTGCGCAGATGTTCCAGCCAGGCATCGAACAACACCAGGCTGCCGTAGATGCGCTCGGGCCCGCTGCGCTCGTAGGCCAACTCCGCCGTCACCTGCGCCCAGCCCTCGCCCTCGACGCCGACGACGGCATCGGCCGCAAGTGGTACGTCGTCGAAGAAGACCTCATTGAAGTGCGCGTCCCCGCTCAGGTCGCCGATGGTGCGGATGGTGATGCCCGGCAGCGACAGATCGACGATCACCTGCGACAGGCCCTCGTGGCGGTCTTCGGGCGTGCCGCTGGTGCGCACCAGCGCAATCATGTATTGCGCCTTGTGCGCGTTGGTGGTCCACAGCTTCTGGCCCTTCAGCACCCAGCCGTCTGCGCATCGCTTGGCGCGCGTGCGCAGTCCGGCAAGGTCGGAGCCGCTTTGCGGCTCGCTCATGCCGATGCAGAAAAAGACCTCGGCGGAGCAGATCTTCGGCAGGAAGAAGTCCTTCTGCGCGTCGGTGCCGTATTTCAGGATCAGCGGGCCGCTCTG
>Ga0316195_10000046_pt1 | contig 32724 bp, 33 predicted proteins | sample Phised1_MG_FD_204937 | JGI IMG/M metagenome (GOLD analysis project Ga0316195, IMG submission 204937) | Coastal sediment microbial communities from Maine, United States - Phippsburg sediment 1 | ecosystem: Environmental > Aquatic > Marine > Coastal > Sediment | place: USA: Maine | collected...
ACTATCGACGGCGGCCTGGTCAAGTTTGTCCCGAAAAGTAATTCACGTTTTGCGCACGCAATGTCCGGTACGGCACGTGCGCTCGTCAACAACATGGTGACGGGTGTTTCAACCGGTTTCGAACGCAAGCTCGAGCTGGTTGGCGTTGGTTATCGTGCCAAGGCTCAGGGCCGCAAGCTCAATCTGACGCTGGGATTTTCCCATCCGGTTGATCATGACGTGCCCGAGGGCATTACCGTCGAGACGCCCAGCCAGACGGAAATTCTGGTGAAGGGCATCGACAAGCAGAAAGTCGGCCAGGTAGCCGCAGATATTCGCGGTTACCGCCCGCCTGAGCCCTACAAGGGCAAGGGTGTTCGCTATTCCGACGAGCATGTTGTGCGTAAGGAAGCGAAGAAGAAATAAAGCCTGGGGCGCCGCGGCGTCCTGAATGAGCATCAGGTAGTCAATACACATGGACAAGAAGCAGAGCAGAATGCGTCGGGCCCGCAAGACCAGGGCCAAGATCCGGGAGCTACAGGTTCCCCGGTTAACGGTGCACCGTACATCACAGCATATTTATGCCCAGGTTATTGCGGCCGATGGCGCCAGCGTAATCGTCAGCGCTGCTACGACGCAGAGCGACGTTCGCAAAGGCCTGAAAAGCACGAGCAATATCGAGGCTGCGCAGGCCGTCGGCAAGGCAATCGCCGACAAAGCGAAATCTGCAGGCATTGAACAGGTTGCATTCGACCGGTCCGGTTTCCGTTATCACGGTCGGATCAAGGCACTTGCTGACGCGGCGCGTGAGCAGGGTCTCAGAATTTAGCAGGGTATAAAACATGGCAAAACATGAACATCAGGGCTCTGGCGACGATTACATCGAGAAGCTGGTTGCCGTTAACCGCGTAGCCAAAGTCGTAAAGGGCGGCCGCCAGTTCGGATTTACCGCGCTGACCGTCGTCGGCGATGGCAAAGGCCGCGTGGGCTTCGGCTACGGGAAGGCTCGCGAAGTGCCGCAGGCCATTCAGAAGGCCATGCAGGCTGCCCGCAATCGGCTTGAGCGCGTGTCTCTCAGCAACGATACGCTGCATTACCAGATGATCGGCAACCATGGCGCAACCAAGGTCTACATGCAGCCGGCTTCTGAAGGTACTGGCGTAATTGCCGGTGGTGCGATGCGCGCTGTTTTCGAAGCGGCCGGTGTTCGTAACGTGCTCGCAAAGTCCTACGGCTCGCGTAATCCGATCAATCTGGTGCGTGCAACCATCAATGCCTTGCGAAGCGCGCAGTCGCCGGAACGGATTGCTGCCAAACGCGGCAAATCTGTTGCCGATATCAGGGATTAAAGTCATGGCTAAGGCAGGAAAAGTAAAAGTTACGTTGGTCAAAAGCCGTTTCGGACGGCTTAAAGCGCACGCAGCCTGCGTTACTGGCCTGGGATTGCGCCGCATTAATCACAGCGTCGTTGTTGATGACACCCCCGAAAATCGCGGGATGATCAACAAAGTCTCGTATCTCCTGCGCGTAGAAGACGTGTAACAGAGGACGTCCAGATGAAACTGAATTCAATCAGCCCGGCGGGCGGTAGCAAGAAGCCAGGCAAACGCAAGGGTCGCGGACATTCTGCCGGGCAGGGCAAGACCTCCGGACGGGGCGTCAAGGGTCAGCGTGCACGTTCGGGCGGCTATCACAAAGTCGGCTTCGAAGGCGGCCAGATGCCTATTCAGCGGCGTTTGCCCAAAGTGGGTTTCCGCTCTGCGAAGGCTCGCCGTTACGCGGAAGTGCGTCTCGATGAGCTGAACGGTGTCGAGGATGCGGTGATCGACATTCTCGCTTTGCAGAAAGCCGGCGTCGTGCCGCAGCTGACAGACCGCGTAAAGGTCTTTGCAAGCGGTGAAGTGACCAAGCCCGTTAAATTGAAGGGTGTTGGTGTAACGAAAGGTGCGCGCGCAGCCATAGAGAAGGCTGGCGGCACCATCGAAGACTAACGAAATTTTGTATTGAGGATCAGGCCCCAGGGGGCCGCTGGCAATCGTGGCAAAAGGTAATCTGGTAAATCCGGCAGCAGCACTCGGCGAAGCAACCCGCTTCGCTGATTTGCGTTCGCGTCTGCTGTTTTTGGCGGGTGCGCTGATTGTCTACCGTATAGGCACGTTTATTCCGGTCCCCGGCATAGACGCCGATGCTCTGGCGCAGTTTTTCAAAGACCAGTCCGGCACTATCCTCAGCATGTTTAATATGTTCTCGGGCGGCGCCTTGCAGCGTCTCAGTATTTTTGCGCTGGGCATCATGCCGTACATCTCGGCATCGATCATCATGCAGATGGCGGGCATCGTGGTTCCAAGCCTGGCACAGCTCAAGAAAGAAGGCGAAGCCGGTCGCCGCAAAATTACCCAGTACACTCGTTACGGAACGGTGTTGCTCGCGTCGGCACAGGCCGTCGGCGCAGCCGTTGCCTTCCAGAATCAGGGCGTTGTCATCAATCCTGGTCCTAATTTTATATTTACCGCTGCCGTAACACTGGTGACGGGCACTATTTTCCTGATGTGGCTGGGCGAACAGATCACCGAGCGCGGTATCGGCAACGGCATATCCATGATTATCCTGTCCAGCATCATCGCCGGATTGCCGGCTGCCATAGGCGGCACCCTGGAACTGGTCAATACGGGCGAGATGTCGCCGGCGCTGGCACTGGTGCTTATTTTGCTCGTGGTTGGTGTGACCTACTTCGTCGTGTTCATGGAGCGCGGCCAGCGGCGAATTACTGTGAATTACGCAAAACGGCAGCAGGGCCGCCGCATGATGGCGGGTCAGAGCACGCATCTGCCGTTCAAGATCAATATGTCGGGCGTCATCCCGCCGATTTTCGCCAGCAGCCTTATCCTGTTCCCGGCCACGATAGCCCAGTGGTTTGGTACGACCGAGGGTCTGGGCTGGCTGCAGAGCCTTGCCGCGAAACTGTCGCCGGGCCAGCCTATCTATATAATCTTTTATGCGTCGCTGATCATTTTCTTCTGCTTTTTCTATACCGCCCTGGTATTCAATTCGCGGGAAACGGCAGACAACCTGAAAAAATCCGGTGGTTTCATCCCCGGTATTCGTCCGGGTCAGCAGACTGCGGAATACATCGACAAGGTTCTCACGCGTCTGACGCTCTGGGGTGCGATCTACATCACCGCCGTGTGTCTGCTGCCGGAATTCATGATTCTGTATGCGCGGGTTCCTTTCTACTTTGGTGGCACATCGCTGCTGATCATCGTGGTGGTTACGATGGATTTTATGGCCCAGTTACAGGCGCACATGATGTCGCACCAGTACGAAGGCATGTTGAAGAAAGCTAATCTGCGTGGTTACGGCCGCGCCGGCCAGGTTCGCTAGGCAGCAAAGCGCTCCGGCGTAAGGGTATTTGGAGAGAACGATGAAGGTTCGAGCATCAGTCAAGAAGATCTGCAGAAACTGCAAGATCATCCGCAGAAAAGGTGTGCTGCGAGTAATTTGCACCGATCCGCGGCATAAGCAGCGTCAGGGCTAAGGAAGCCAACGGAGAAAATCATGGCCCGTATTGCAGGCATAAATATTCCTATTAACAAGCACGTCGTGATTGCGCTGACGAGCATTTTCGGTATTGGCCGTGCCCGCTCTGCAGCGATTTGCGCGGCAGCCGCTGTGGCGCCCGATATGAAGGTTAAGGACCTCAGCGAACCCGAAGTGGAAAAACTTCGTAACGAAGTTGCGCGGTTCCAGGTCGAAGGTGATTTGCGTCGTGAAAACGCGATGAGCATCAAGCGTTTGATGGATCTTGGTTGCTTCCGTGGCATCCGTCATCGGCGCGGTTTGCCGGTGCGCGGGCAACGAACCCGCACAAATGCGCGCACCCGCAAGGGCCCGCGCCGGCCGGTCAGAAAGTAAGCCGCAGAACAACGGCCCCAGACACAGCAGTTTTCCGGAAATAGGTTTATGGCAGAGCAAAAGCGTAAGAAAATCAAGAAGCACGTAGTGGACGGTATTGCCCACATCCAGGCTTCTTTTAACAACACGATCGTTACGATCACCGATCGTCAGGGCAACACATTGTCCTGGGCAACATCCGGTGGTTGCGGTTTTCGTGGTTCGCGCAAAAGCACCCCCTTTGCAGCGCAGGTTGCTGCTGAGAAGGCTGGAATTGCCGCGCAGGAATACGGGCTGAAAAATCTGGAAGTGCGCGTACAGGGCCCTGGCCCCGGTCGCGAATCAGCCGTGCGCGCCTTGAATAACGTGGGATACAAGATTTCAAATATTGAAGACGTAACGCCGATTCCCCACAACGGATGTCGTCCTCCCAAGAAACGGCGAGTTTGAGGTAATTATAAATGGCCAGATATCTGGGACCAAAATGCAAGTTGTCACGCCGTGAGGGAACTGATCTGTTCCTGAAGAGTGGTGTGCGACCGCTTGATTCGAAATGCAAGCTCGAGGTGCCGCCGGGTTCGACCGCCGGCAAGCGCCCGGGGCGTTTGTCGGAATACGGATTGCAGTTGCGCGAGAAGCAAAAGCTGCGTCGTATGTACGGCATATTGGAAAGACAGTTCCGCATCTATTACAAGAAGGCGGCTCAGCGCAAGGGCGCCACGGGCGAGAACCTTATCCGCTTGCTTGAAGGTCGTCTGGACAACGTTGTTTATCGCATGGGCTTTGCCTCCACGCGTGCCGAAGGTCGCCAGCTGGTAAGCCATAAGGCGATACTCGTGAACGGCAACGTCGTAAATATCCCCTCGTACCAGGTTGCGCCGGGCGATACGATCAGTGTGCGCGAGAAGGCGCAGAAGCAGATGCGTATTCAGGGTGCAATGCAAATATCAAACCAGGTCGGACTTCCCGACTGGGTAGAAGTGGACGAGAAGAAGTTAACCGGCGTAATGCGCTCACTGCCTGAGCGCGAAGATGTGCTGTCCGACATCAACGAAAGCCTGGTTGTCGAGCTCTACTCCAAGTAATCGCAGGAGCAGTATCAAATGTCAGACATAAAAGAATTTCTCAAACCCCGTACCGTTCGGGTCCAGTCACAGACCGAAAATCGTGCGCGCGTTGTCATCGAGCCGTTCGAGCGTGGCTTTGGTCATACCCTGGGGAACGCCCTGCGCCGTATCTTGCTGTCGAGCATGCCGGGCGCGGCGGTTACCGAAGTCGATATCGACGGCGTACTGCATGAGTACACCAGTATCGAAGGTGTGCAGGAGGATGTCGTCGAAATCCTTCTCAACCTGAAGGAACTGGCGATTCGTATGCACGGTCGTGACCGTGCAGAGCTGGTGCTCCACAAAGTGGGTCCCGGCGCAGTTACGGCTGCGGACATCAGCACCGATCACGATATCGAGGTCGTAAATCCCAATCTCGTCATCGCCAACCTGACGAGCACCGGCCAGCTCAAGATGAGCCTGGTTGTCGAACGCGGCCGCGGCTACCGTCCTGCCGTGCAGCTGGTGAATCTGGAGGAGCATTCGGGCCGTATCGGTCAGCTGCGTCTGGATGCATCATTCACGCCCGTGCGTCGTGTCAGTTACACGGTTGAAGCGGCGCGCGTTGAACAGCGCACCAACCTCGACAAGCTGATCATCGACATCGAGACCAATGGTACGATCGATCCGGAAGAAGCAATTCGTCGCGCCGGCACGATCCTGAAGAACCAGCTCGACGTGTTCGTCGATCTGCAAGGTCAGGACGAAGCGGCTGCTGCCGCTGCCGAGGCGCATGTCGATCCGGTCCTGATGCGCCCTGTCGATGAACTCGAGCTTACCGTTCGTTCCGCCAACTGCCTGAAGGCAGAAAACATCAACTACATTGGTGACCTGATTCAACGCACCGAGGTCGAGCTGCTCCGCACGCCGAACCTGGGCAAGAAGTCACTCACCGAGATCAAGGAAGTGCTGGAGAGCCACGGACTTGCCCTGGGCATGCGCGTGGAAAACTGGCCGCCGCCGAGTCTTGCTGCAGGTAACGACGACGTTGCTGCCTGAGGCAGGATCCGTTCAGATTAGATAACCGGTAGAAAACCATGCGACACCATAAGTCAGGCCGTATCCTCGGGCGCAAAAGCAGTCATCGAAAGGCGATGTACAGCAACATGGCGTCTTCGTTGATCGAGCACGAAACCATCCGCACCACGCTGCCTAAAGCCAAGGAACTGCGCCGTGTAGTCGAGCCGCTGATCACGTTGGCAAAGACAGACGGCGTTGCCAATCGCCGGTTGGCTTTTGATCGTCTGCGCAACAAGCAGACGGTTGGTAAGCTCTTCAATGAACTGGGCCCGCGCTTCAAGCAGCGTCCGGGCGGCTATTTGCGGATACTCAAGGCGGGCCATCGGCCCGGTGATTCTGCACCCATGGCGATCGTGCAGTTGCTCGATCAGCCGGCGCTTACCGCAGAAGCCGCAGAGTGAGACCCGAGGATAAGAACCCGGGATATAGGAAAAGTTGTAACGCGAGTGGCGGGCTAGTTGTCGGCTGACAGCGATGCAACACCAATACAAGACCCCGCGCCCTGCGGGGTTTTTTCTGCCTGGCTGCCGGGCTCGCAGACCGTTTCCAGTTTGCGTGCGACCTGATTGTTCAACCCGGAATCTGAGGAAACAGCAGCGACGGAAGCCGTTGTTACTGATGAGGGCAAATCTGTTGCAGCCGAGGTAGCAACAGCGGCCTCTCTTGCTGCGTCCATCTCGGCCACGGTCAGGATTTCTGTCTGCTTTATGCTTTCGCCGGCGCCCGTCGCCGCGGCTATTTCGGCTGCACCGGCATCCTCGGGCAGTGTGGCTGCTTCAGGCAGCGTTGCGGAATCTGCGGAAACGGCTAATTCTGCTGCTGCTTCACCCGCTACTTCGGCATTGCGCTCGACTGTCAATTCCTGGTGGTCCGGCACCGGGTCTGCGACAGTAATTACTGTGGCCGGCTCCACGGACACTTCCTGCGATTCAACCGCTGCCGCCGTTATGGGTGCCCCGTCGGCGGGGTCCGCAGCTGCTGCTGCCACCACAGGTAAATCCGCTACAGCCATCCCTGCCGCTGCCGGCGCTGCTGCGGCAGATGCCTCAGCCACGGCCGCCACTGCAGATTCTGCCACCGGGGCAGCCTCCTCGGGCGCTGCTGCCAGCGTATATTGGGCATTCCGGCCACCGACGTAACGGCTGTTTACCCAGCCGGTCAGCTTGGGGTCGTTTGCAGATGGCCGGTAATTCACGAACGCCCAGTCGGGCATCGTCATGATCACTTCCACAGGATCGCCGGCTTTCAGGTGCGTAACGATGTCGCTGTCGGACTCGGGGCCGCTGCGCACATTCAGGATTTCGGCGGTTACGGAGGCTTTGCGCGGTGCCTGGCCCTCTGCTACTACGATCTGACCACCGCTGGCGTTCAGCGCAGCGGCGGCCGGATCTTCTTTGCCTTCAGCCGCCATCTGCTTTTTCAGAAGCTCCAGGTTCTCGTAGGCTTTTTCATAGTACACGGGCGAAAGCCGTATGGCTTCCGTCAGCAGTTCATGGGCCTCATCGTAATCACCCTGACGCATGGCGATGTAGCCAACGTCGTTGTACGCCTGCGGTTTGGCAATGACCCTGCTGAAAGTTTTGACTGCCTGGTCATACCAGCCTTGCCGCGCATACAAGAGAGCGAGATTTTTCACCGCCGGCGGATAGTTTGCTTCGGCAATGAGCGCGCGGCCGAACCACGCGCCTGCATCCTGCATATTACCGGCGAGGTAGTAGGAATAGCCGATATTCGTCATCAGCATCGGCGACTGCGGAGCGGCGATCAGGCCGGCATGGTAATACTCAACCGCCTCTGCATAGCGCTTGTCCATATCAGCGAGCACGCCCAGCCCGTTCCAGGCGCGCCAGCGCATCGGATCGAGATCGGTCGCAATCTTAAGGTGCTGCACTGCCTGCTCTGGCTGCGCCATTGCCATGTAGGTCAGGCCGAGCTCCTCCTGTGCTCCCACGTGTGCCGGGTCCAGTTCGATCGCCTTTTTGAAGGCCTGCCATGCATAGCCCTTGTCACCCAGGCGTGCCTTGCCGACGCCTATGCGATACCAGGTTTCAGCAGACTGCTCGATCTCGAGCGCCTGCATATAGATGTAAACAGCGCGTTCCGTTTCGCCGCTGTCGAGGGCCTTGTTGCCGGCTGCCAGAATGTCAGCGACCGGGTAGCTCGCAAAGGGATTCTTTTCGTCCGCTTTGCTGGCACTGCTGCTGCTCGCACAGCCGCCGATGGCCAGCGCTGCCGCTGCCAGTGACAGCAATATGCCTGAACGGAAAAGTGATATGAGCGATCCTGGTGACACTGCGTTTCCTGAAGCCAGTTGTTCAGCTTCTTATGTTACGCAGACGAACGGGCAAACGCCGTCGAGCGCGTCACATCTGCGCGAATACGTCGATGAAGCGCATGACAGCAGGGCCAATCGCCACCGTGAAGAAGGATGGAAAGAGGCAGAATACCAGCGGAAAAATCAGCCGCGTGCCTATCGTCGCTGCAGTCTCCTCTGCCTTTTGCATCCGGCGGTCACGGAATTCCTCCGAATAGATACGCAAGGTGTCCGCGATGCTGGTGCCAAAACGCATGGCTTGAACAAGCATGCTCACGAGCCCGCGTATATCATCGAGGCCGGTGCGATCAGCAAGATTGCGGAGCGCCTTCGCACGATCGACGCCGGCCCGCATTTCCGCGTTGACCAGCGCCAGTTCGGTTCCAAGTTCCGTGTGACTTACGCCTATTTCGCGCGCCACACGCTCTATGGCGGCGGAAAGCCCGAGTCCCGATTCGACGCAAACTACCAGCAAATCAAGTGCGTCCGGGAACCCGTCGCGCAGTAGCTTCATGCGACGAATGACCAGTTTATCCAGTACGTAGCTGGGTCCGATCATCCCTGTCATGGCCGCGATGCCTGCGATCAAGAGTACCTGTGTGCCAGTCATTTCAGGGAAAAAGCGCAATACGAAAAAAGCGATCGCAGGCAATGCAATTGTCAGTACCGCCTTGATCAGGTAATAGCTTTCTGCCGTGTTGGGCGCGCGATAGCCCGCGTAGGTAAGCCTTCGCATCGTATCGTTGCGCTCGATCTCCGAGCTCGGTATCAGCCAGTGCGCAACAGGGCCAACCAGGGATGGAATGTCCACCAGCCGTCGGCCCGGTTCTGTCGCATCCTCTTCCAGGCGATCGCCCATCTCGATACCGATGCGCTTCTTGATCGGGTTGCTTGCACTGACAAAGAATGCCGACAGCCCCATCGCAAAAAAGCTGATCGTTGCGCCGACCATCACCAGAAAGAGAAGTGGCTGGTTGGCCGGGTTGTTTACCCAGTTGCTTATTGCAGTAACGACTTCCATGTCTGCCACCTATACTTCAACCCGAATGATCCGGCGGATCCACAGGATGCCTATGAACCCCGCGATCGCACCGGCGGTTATTAACTTCATGCCCGTTGGACTCTCCAGCAGGACCGGTAAATAAGTCGGTGTCGTAATCGTAATGACGACTACGAGTACAAAAGGAATCAGCGCCAGTATCCAGCCTGAGAGCCTGCCCTCAGCCGACAGCGTCTTGACGCGGCGGTAGAAGCGGAAACGCCCGCGTATCACCTTGCTGATCTGCTCGAGAATCTCGGCAAGGTTGCCACCGGTCTCCTTTTGCACCAGCACCGACGTGACCAGGGCCATGACCGTCAGGCTGGGCACCCGCTGCAGCAAGCCCAGCATGGCGCGGCGTATATCGTTGCCATAGTTGAGATCGGCAAAGGTCAGCTCGAACTCGCGTGCGATGGGGTCTTCCATGTCTTCGGCAACCAGTTTCAGGGTGGCGCCAAAGGGATGACCGGCTTTGAGTGCCCGGCGCATGGAGTCGATGGCATCCGGAAGCTGTTCCTCGAACTTCGTCATACGCTCGGTGCGTGCCTGCCGGACTTTCATGATTGGCGCAGCAGCGCCCGCCAGGAATCCCAGAGCGGCGGCCAGTGGCAGGTGTGTGAAGTACCAGACGAGGCTTGCTAAAACAGCACCGCAACCAAGCGCGATAGCGACCAGCCGGTGGGCGAGAATCGAATAGCCTGCCTGTTCGATTGTTCGGCGCAGCCCTTCCATGAGCGGAAGTGACTCGAGCGCGCGCTCCGCAGGCGTAAGACTGCCCATGTACTTGTCGCGCAGCAGAGACGAGACCTTTTCCTCACCGCTTTCGGCATCGAGCTCCTCCATGCGCTGCTTGAGCCGCTTGCGCATTTTGCCGCCTTCGCCGAACACGGGGACGGTCAGGCCCGCGGTCAGCAATACCACGGTGGCGAAAACCATGAGGACAAAAATGATTGTTCCGGTAGCCATTTACTGAATCCTTTAATTAAGCGCCGATGCCGAACACGCTGACCGGCAGATCGATGCCCTTGCGAGCCAGATCTTTATGGAATGCAGGAATAATTCCGGTTGGTGCGAGTTCACCAAGCACTTCGTTTGTTGGCGACATGCCGCGGCGATTGAATTTGAAGAGCTCCGACATCGTAATGATGTCGCCTTCCATGCCGTTGATTTCCTGGATACTGACGAGGCGTCGTTTGCCGTCCTCCATGCGCTCGATCTGCACCACGATATCGATCGCCGACGCGATCTGCGACCGCAGGCTCTTTGACGGAAAACTGATGCCGGTCATGGCAACCATGTTCTCGATCCTGGCCAGCGCATCCCGCGGAGTATTCGCATGCACCGTTGTCAGTGAACCGTCATGGCCGGTGTTCATGGCCTGCAGCATGTCCAGGGCTTCGCCGCCGCGGACCTCACCCACGATGATGCGTTCCGGGCGCATACGCAAACTGTTGCGTACCAGATCGCGGGCACCGACTTCGCCCTTGCCTTCGATATTTGCCGGGCGGGTTTCCAGTCGAACGACATGCGGCTGCTGCAGCTGCAGCTCGGCGGAATCCTCGATCGTGACGATGCGTTCGTCTTCGGGAATGAATCCGGAAAGCAGGTTGAGCAGGGTCGTTTTACCTGCGCCGGTGCTTCCGGAAACAAGCACGTTCATACGGTTTTTGACGACCGCCTTCAGCACTTGCGCCGAGGCTTCGGTCATCGAGCCGAGGTTGATAAGATCCTGCACCTTAAGCATTTCCACCGAGAAGCGGCGGATCGACATCATGGGTCCGTCGAGTGCCAGGGGCGGGATAATAGCGTTGACGCGCGAGCCGTCCTTGAGACGCGCATCGACCATCGGTGACGACTCATCGATGCGACGGCCGACCGCCGAGACGATACGGTCGATGATGCCCATCAGGTGACGGTCATCGTTGAACTGTATGTCGGTCCGCTCGAGCTTGCCGCGCCGTTCTACATAGACCTGTTTTGGCCCGTTGACCAGGATGTCGGAAACCGTTTTGTCAGCCAGCAAGGGTTCCAGCGGCCCGAGACCCATCACTTCGTCTTCGATGCAGCGAATAATCTGCTGACGCTGACTCAGGCTCATGGGCGCTGAATAATCGTGCAACAGCCGCGCTGATATGCTGCGTATCTGTTTGCGCGCTTCACTCTCGGCAATCGTGCTGATCAGCGACAGATCCATGACCTCCAGCAGCGCCTCGTAGATACGCCGCTTCCATTCGTTCTCGCCGGCATCCAGTACGCGCGGCACGACCTGATCCTGGGAGGTTGCGGCCTCGGCCGGCAGACTGCCGCGCTTGAACACGCCGTTCTTGCCGGTGACCTTGCCGGGTTCCGATTTGTTGGTGCCTTCTAAAGTTACGGACATTTCCCTATCCTCCAATCAGATTCGACAGCATGCGCCCCATGACGCTGCGCTGTTCCGTGGACCGCATACCCTGCAGTTGCTTGCTCATGTCCATAATGGCCTTGGTAACGATCGAGCCCCGGGCATGTTCCAGCATCGGAACGCCAATATTGATGCTTTCGGCCACGCTCTTATAGGCACTGGGTATCAGAATGAAATCATTTTTTTCGACGCCTATGGATCGGCTTATATCCGACAGCTCAACCGACGAATTCTTGTCGTAGCGATTGACGACCATGGATATACGTTCGGCCGGCACCGCCAGTTCGCGCATCAGCAGCTTGCGCAGGCGCGCAGCGTCCTTGATGCTCGCAAATTCCTGCTGCGTAACCAGCAGGATGCGGTCGGCGCGTTCGTAAATCTCTGCGCTGAGGTCGTCTATTTGCCGGGGCAGATCGACCACGATGCGGCTATATCCGGAACGCAGAAGGTCAAGAATCCGGCTGAAACGCGCGGGATCGACGTCGCGCGACATGATCACTTCTTCTTCGAGGGGCCCTAGGTAAGCGAGCCCGCTCTTGTGTTTGACCATATACGCTTCCAGCGCCGTGAGGTCCAGCTGATCCGCCAGGTCGAGTGCACTGGCAAGTCCGTGCTTGGGTTTGAGATTCAGATAGTGAGAGAGCGATCCGAACTGCAGGTCCAGCTCAACCAGCGCAACACTTTGCTGATCCTCTTCTGCCATCACGTGGGCGAGATTTGCTGCAAGGAACGAAGCGCCGCAACCGCCCTTGGTGCTTACCACGGCCGTCATTAGCGTGTTGGTTGTGCCGGCGGCGTTGACCGTTGCCTGCAAATCGATGCAGATGCGCTGTATCGACGCGGCAAGTTCCGAGTCGTCCAGTGGCTCTTCCAGGTAATCGCGGACGCCGGCCTGCATCGCAAGGCGCATGCACTTCGTATTATTAGCCGGACCAATGATGATCGTTGCCGGGCGCGCCTCGCTCGCCGTCTCCAGGAGGCTGCTGATCTCTTCCTCGCCCATGGCGCTCAGATGAAATACCAGGATATCCGGATAGGTATTGATCCCGTAAAGCGGGTTGGAATGACCGTTGCTGATATGCCGCTGAACGATATTTCGCCCGGGCGCAGTCACCTTCTGCTCCAGTACGCCAATCGCCGTTTTCGAGCGGCTCGCGATCATGATGTCAATTTTATTCCGCACTTTAATTCACCCTTTCAACAATTCCGTTTGCTTCAGGTTCCCGTTTCGCCCGACGCCACCCCGTCAGGTGCAACTGGTCGATTGTCCAACCGGCGGGATGCCAAGGCTTTCAATGGGCATGACGGTTGGATATGGCCGGGTCGTAAATGAGATATCCAGACCCGGTATGATCAACTGGTGCCGAAAGTTAACGATCTGCACCCGTACAAACTGTATAGACAGATAGGCGGCACCGCCCCCGGCGTATCCGGCGACAGGGTTGCCCGCAATATCCAGGTAATCGACGTCGATATTGGCAGCCGTCAGGCCATTGATGATCGGGCTGTCCGTGCCGGATCCGGACGAATTAAAAATCGCGGCCCGCGCAATGGCAGGGTTATCCACCGTGCACACGGCCGCCATGCGGGCGCCGCGCCGGGTTGCCTCCTGCAGCATGTTCAGCGTGAACATCATGCGCGCAACCTCGAGTACGCCAAAAAGTATGACAAAAGCGACCAGGCCGACGATTGCAAACTCGACGGTTGCAACGCCCTTTTGTCGCTTGATCAGAAATTTACGCATCAAAGCACCCTCATGCGAACCTGGGCGTTCATGGTAAAGGTACCGCCCGCATCGCCATCGCCAACCAGTGCCGGAATCTTGCCTGCAAACAACGGCTGGTAAGGGTACTGGGCGGCCACCAGGATATCCTGATTGTTCACAACGCTGACGGTGATGTTGCCAGGCGCGAGGCCTGGGAGTATTGGCGTGCCGGCAACCGTTTTGCCGTAGACAGCGATATTCTGCGTTGTCGAAATTTTCGTAGCACTCAGCACAACCTGCACGCCCGCGCCGGCTTCCGCAACGTTGGCCGCGTAGCGCGCGCTGTCGCGGATCGAGCGAGTCAGTACATTGTACTGGAGCATAGCATTGCAGAGTTCCGCGATGGCCAGTATCAGGAACAGTACGACGGGCAGGATAATCGCCGCTTCGATTACTACGATGCCGCGTTGCTGCTTACGAGCGCGACGTTCAAAATTCTGCATGAAGTTCGGCATGCTCATGAATCCCCGCTGTCGGCATCTTTGTAAAGCTGTATTTTTGTCGGACCTTCTGTTTCGACAGGATTTGGCCCGACATTGCCCGATGCTTCACAGTCCTCGATAAACTGGCCGTAGACTTCTGCTTCGGTGCCGCTCTGCTTTACCTCCTGCAACATGAAATAGCAGCCTAGCCCAAGGATTGGCAGATCTGTTTGCCCGGTTTTCTTGCCCTCGCAGTCCGCAATCACGACCGACAGATTGCGGCGGTTGAAGGCGCCTCCCATTGACGGCGACACGTCATAGTTGCCAGCCGCGACCCGTGACTTATAGTCGTCATAATTGAACGCCAGGTCATTGGCATCGTTGACGACCCGTCCGTTAAGTTTGACGACTTTGGTTTGCGCGTCGTAGCTAAGGCCGGTTCCCGTCTGGCCCTCGACAACGACATCAGGCGGGTAGGTCGTGCGACTCACCGGACCCGTGTACTTGTTCAGCCGGGTGTTGAGCCCCTGCGCAACCGGGCCTACGGCATTGCCGGGCTCGGTGGGAATGTTATCGCCGACAACGGCGCAACCCTCGAAACCGCCGGCGAGGTTATCGCGTACGACGGCGGCGCCGGAACCACCCAAACGGGCGAGCTGAAAGTTACCAGGACCGATGGGGCCGGCCTGGCTGCCGCTCTTGGAGCTGCCTTTCAGCACCGAAATGTCGTCGGGTTCATAGCCCCAGAGCGGACCACCCGCATCGGGATCGCCGCACACGATCAACGGCACGATGTCGCAGGCCTGGCCCAGCACGGGGCTCGGTCCGGACACGGCGCTGGCGCGAACGATTTTCTCGTCGAAACCAATTAACTGGATCAGCCATGACCCCAGTGTGAAATTCTCCACCCTTACGCGAACAAATTGCGCCGGAGACGAACCTACGCTGAACGGCTCCAGCGTGGCCGAGAACTCGACCACAACTTCACCGGGGTTTATGTCAGCTGCCATCTCGCCGTTGCCGGCGGTGTTCGCATTGTCGGCAAACAGCGCCAGCGCCGCTGCACGTGCATCGTTGGTGCTTGCTGTTTGCCCCAGTGTCTTGGCCGCAGTCAGCGCTGCCGCATCCACGGTGTTCTGTAACCGCGACTTGTTGAGCATGGCGTGGGACATATCGAGCGCGAGACCCGCCATCACGATGATGGCGAGCATTCCAACCGTGAAGATGACCAGGATCGCGCCCCGCTGGCGGGGGCGCGATGCGATTTTTCCTGTTTTTATGATTTTCCTGTTCATAGTCTGGATCTCGCTTTACTGATCACACTTTCCTGATCAACTGAGACGATGCGGTGGCAGCCTACTCGCTGACTTCAAAGTTGAAGTTATCGTTGACAGCCGCCGGTTTGCCGACGTTTTCACGGTAGCTTTTCAGCGCATTTTCCATACGCTGTCCGTCCGTGCTGGTGATCGGCGTGGTGTCCGGTGCTGCGGCCGCAACTGCATCCATGGTTTGCGCCTGTTGCATGGCCCGCACCGAGTTGCCGAAATCGTTCTCGACGCGCGTCGGACTTGTGGAGCAGCCTGCTGCGAGCGCCGTTGTCAAAACCAGCGCGCCCAGGATCAAGCTGTTGTTTCTGTTAATGCTGTTCATTGTTCTGTTCCTCATCACTCTTGCGTGAAATTACTGCACCTGGTGGCCGAACTCGCTGTCGGCGCCGCCGCTCTTGCTGCTCGAGCTGCCGGCAGGCAGGTTCTTTTCGAGCTTGCCCAGCAGGTAGAAATCTGCATCGCTGGGTTCCACGAACGAATCCGTCGGCAGGGTCAGACGAGTTGGATCGATCGGCTTCGCCAGGCGCGGCGTGACCAGAATCATCAGTTCTGATTCGCCTTTGATGAAGCTCTGGCTGCGGAACAGGGCGCCAAGCACCGGCAGATCGCCGAGGCCAGGGAACTTGCTCACGACCTCACGCAGGTTCTCGTTGATGAGTCCCGCCACACCGATCGTCTGGCCGTCGCGCAGCTCGTAGGTCGCTTCGGCACTGCGCTTACGCAATGACGGCACGAAGAACGAAGAGTTAATCAATTGATCACCAGATCCGCCGCGGACGATTACGCTGTTGTTGTCATCCAGCTCGCTGACGCTGATATTGATCTTCAGGTTGATAACGCCGTCACCAAGTACGATTGGCAGGAAGCGCAGGCCCACGCCGAAGTCCTTGAACTCGATCGTGGTCGTGCCGAAGTCCTGGGGTACCGGGATCGGGAATTCACCACCCGAAAGGAACTCAGCTTCCTGGCCCGTGAGTGTGGTTAGTGTTGGTTCGGCCAGTATCTTTGCGAGGCCTTCTTCCTTGGCAGCATTCAGAGCCAGGCTGAAGAGGAAATCGTCGCTCAGGTATTGGGCGAACAGGCCTTTGTCGCTGATCGAATTCGCTATGCTGGGCAGAATGCCAGGCGCAGTCGTCGAGCCGGAGGTCAAGAGGCCAGGCAGGGTGTCGTTGCCGCTGACGCCGCCGAAGCTCCAGCTGCTGCTGTTACTCAGGAAGGCCATCTTTGACTCGATCTTGCGCAGCTCGCTGCGGGAAATTTCCGCAACCTTGACTTCCAGCATGACCTGCTGGCCGCCACCGATCTGCATCAGGTTGATGACCTTTGGCTCGGTTGCCGTAGACCCACCGTCGGTAAATGCCTTGCTGCCTTTTACATTTTTGTCTTTGGACGAAGCATTCTGGTTCGTCTTGACAACTTTGCTCTCGCTGAGATAACCCTCGGCGATACGGACCGCTGCTTCCATACCGGCCACATTGCTCACCTGGCCACTCAGTACGATATTGCGCTGGGCGCTGTAGACCGTGATCTCATCGTTTGGCAGCAATTCATGCAGCTTGGCTTTTAGCGACTCCAGATCATGGGTCACTTCCACTTCAACGGTGCCGATCAGCTGATCGCTTCGGTCCCACAGCATCACGTTGGTGCTGCCGAGGCTTTTGCCCAGCACATAAAGCTGGGTAGAGCGCAGGATCAGGATGTCTGCAATCTGCGAGTTACCAACCGAGATACGCGCCGCGGGTTCGTCGAGGCGCAGCACGCCGGACTTGTAGAGCGGGACGCTCATCGTTGCAGCGAGGCCCTGGCGCAGCGCGGGACGCGTTACCGTGTCGCTTTGCGCGGAGGCGGTCGTTGCCAGTGACTGCAGCGCGACAACAGTCGCAACGATCAGCCAGCTATGCAGACTTCCTTTCATTGTTGCCTTAAGGTGTTTCATGACATTGCTTCCTTGTATTTACAGGCGGAGGGCATCCATGCCGGTGTCCGTGCGCCGCTGTTATTACTAGCCTCTGGTTTTCTGTGTCGTCTGTTCGGTGCCGCGGATAATCGTCACCTGCGGTGCCGCAGGAGCAGCGGGCCGGCGCACGACCACCTTGGGTGCGGCTGGCTTCGGTGCTTCCTCGGCCACCATGACCTCGTCATCGTTCGGGTTACGCAGGGTCAGCTGGATGGTGCCTTCTGCCATGCTCTTGGTCAGGATCTCCGATTCCTTCGGATCCATCTCGAGTGTCACGGCGCGCACAACCACAGGTTCGCTGTCATCCGTGCGGGCTTTTTGGTCAACCGCAAGGACGCGTATTTTCTTCAGCACGGTCTTCGTCGTCGCGATCCGGCTGGTGCGCTCCAGGCGGGTTGCGAGCACATCAACATAGTTGCCTGGCAACAGGAAGCCGGCGACACCGACCACGTCGTCAACGCGCACCGAGATAGCGCGTTTGTTATCGGCGATCAGGGAAGCAAGCGTGCTGCCGGCGTCATGCGACGAGAACCGTCCCTTCATGAGTATCTCGCCTGCCATGATCTCCTCCGTCGCTACGGCGCCCAGCACTTCAGCGGGATCCGTAATAACCCCGGCAGTAGCCAGGGTCGTGGGTACCATGACGGTGTTGAGGTGCCGCTCTTCAACTTTCACCCCGTAAGGGATGGCCATTGCTGCCGTGACTACTGTCACTTCGTTGGCGTTGACGTTGGCCATCTGGCCGCTGCGAAGCTGCACCCAGTTGTTAGCCACCCAGGCAGCCCCCACACCCATGAGGATGGAAAGTACGACCAATAAAAAACCGCGTTTTTTCATCATGATTTAATTCCTCCGCCGTTGGCTGGCGAATGCCAGGCGTCAGTTCTCTTCCTTGATAAGACAAAATAGTTCTTCCATGCCCACGCCATCGAATCGCGATTGATCTGATGGGTATGGCCCTCGTATGCAGCTCGGTCGGCAGCGATGCTGAGCAAGTCACGCGGGTGACAGGGCAGCAGCGGCACCTGGTCGATCTTGTGGAGGCCGTTCACGACGTAATCGAATACGTCGTTATCGACGCTGATACCCGACCGCGCACAGAAGTTGTCCCATATCTGGCGGTACTCGTCGGGGGTCAGGGTCGGAAATTCGATTTTGTAGCCAATGCGGCGCAAAAAGGCCTCGTCGGCAATGTCGGTCGGGTGCAGGTTCGTCGAGAAAATCAGCACCACGTCGAAGGGCACGGTGAAATGCCGGCCTGCGCCCAGTGTCAGGTAATCTTTCTTCTCTTCCAGCGGCACGATCCAGCGGTTGAAAACCACTTCCGGCGAAATGCGCTGCCGTCCCATGTCGTCGATGATGAAGACGCCGTTATTGGCTTTCAGCTGCAGCGGCGCCTGGTAACGGCGCGTGGCATGGTCGTAATGGATATCGAGCATGTCGGCCGTGAGTTCGCCGCCGCTAACCACCGCCGGACGCGAGCAGCATGCATAGCGCGGATCGTGGCCGCGGCCAAGCATGAGATTCGGACTTGCCACACCCAGATCGACTATGCGATGCAGTATCGGGTCGAATACCTCGACCACCGTTTCATTGATTGCGATCGCATAGGGAATCAGCGTTTCGTCGGGAAACAGGTTGACCAGCTGCGATGTGATAAATGTCTTGCCGGTGCCGGCATGTCCGTATATGAAAATGGCGCGACCTGAATTAAGCGCTGGCCCGATCTTGTCGCGTATCTCGTCGCGAATGACGACGTCGGCAAACGCCGCTTTCATGGCGGCTGCATCGACATTTCGTCCATGTACGGTTTGCGCTGTCGCTACGCGCACGTAATCCTTCAGTGGCACAGGGGCAGGGCCTATATAGCCGCTGCGCAACAGCGCATCCTGGGCAGACTCACGTCCGCGATCGGTCAGTGCGTAGCGCATGTTGCTGGCGGATCCGTCGGCAACGACGCCGCGAATCTCTATCCGCGCTTCCTTGCGCAGGAATGACATGATTTTCTCGATAATGGCGCCCGACAGCGCAAGCCTTTGCGTCAGGTCTGCCATGGTCAGCACGCCGCCGTCGAGCAGGTGCTTTACGACGAGATCGCCCAGGAAGGATTCACTGAGTCCGGTGTCGGCAAGCGTATTGGGTCTGGGTGCCAGCCTCTCCAGGCGGCCAAGCGCCATCTTTGCGACGGCCGCCTTGGATGGCATATCGCCCGTTGCGGGATTACCCATCGGGGCATTTGTTGTTGTGACTATCGTATCCATTAAACGATTGCTCCGATAAATTCGCCCAGGCGGCCGGAGTACAGCAAGCCGCCGACTGCGCCCGTCGCAATGGCAGCGGCATAGGGCAGGCGTTCTTTTCGGCGCGGCAAAACTGTAGTGGCCGAATGCGATAAATGCGCAGAACCCTGCGCTGCTTTTTCATTTGCCTCATCAGCGGGTTGATGCCTGTAAAGCGCAAGTAGCCCCAGCGCCGCACCGGCGAGCAGGGTGATACCGCCTGCAAGCACCGTTGGTACAGGTCCCAGCACGCTGCCGATGGCAGCGAGGAGTTTTACGTCACCGGCCGCCATGCCGCCGCCGATGTAAAAGGGCAGCAGAAAGCCCAGGCCGACCGCCATACCACCCAGCCAGCTGACTACGCCTACTGAGCCGTTACCCAGTAACTGGCTGAAAAGGCCAAGGAGGATGATGGCCATAACGCTGACGTTCTCAATGCGATGCGTGGTCATGTCGTGCCAGACCACGGCGACCAGCAGCACCAGCAGCGCCACTACGGTCAGTCCATTGATGTCCATCGGTGTCAGCATTTCAAATCCGTTAAAACCATTTTCCTGTGCGCCGCCTTATTAGTCGGCGCGTACTTAATTCGTTAATCAACGATCCGGGGGGCAAAGCCCCCCGTCACGTTGATTTCCTGCTTTTTTACCCGTTGATTGCGTCGGTGATCTCGGTGATCTGACCGTCAACTGCGTCGCCAAGATTCGTGAAGGCAAGAATCACAGCTGCACCAACCAGGCCGCCAGCGATCGCATACTCGACCGTGGTCAGACCGTCTTCTTCCCGCAGGAATTTCTTAATTGCTTCCATTTCTATTTACCTCGGTAAATTTAAGATTGACCCCGTGGAAGAACCATTTCCCCACGGCCGGGCTAGTTGCTGCTGTCTGTTGCCTGCGTTGTAGCCGGGGACTTTTCTTGCGAGCGGTCTTGCGGCTACTTCGTAAACATCAGCCAGTCGATCTATTGGCCCAGCCGCATTTATACGGAAGTGTCAACCTGCACTGTTAGGAGGATTTTGCGCAGCGTTGGAATAATTATGTAGGCAACGTTTGGCCTGCATTATGGTGAACCGAAGCGCATGCCTCAGGCGGTGCAAGGCCTTTGGCGCGAAGACGTGCAACCGTTCGCAACTTATGTTTAATCAAACGGTTTGGGCAGGATCATTTGTCTCGATATCCGGATGCAAGATCTGTGAGTGATTTCACAATAAGCATTTTGGCATAGCGGCTAATGTTGCTTCTCGAACAGAAAAGACGCGCCGGGGTTGGCCCGATTTCGGGCTTAGTGCGTCTGTTAAGGATACCTTGCATGGCTGGTCACATTAAATTGCTCTGGGTCGATCTGAGTTCCGTAGAGCAGGGCGCGCGTCCGGAGCAACTACTGAACGACTATTTCGTGGTAAGCACTTGCAGTCGACACGAGCGCATTGCACGTCGCATTGTGGACGAGAATCCGGATGTTATCTGCTTCAATTTCGACTACCCGGATCGGGCCGGCTCACGCCTGGTGGCGGAAGTGAAGGGGCTCTACATGTCCATACCGATGTTCATCACGACCGTGCAGCATTCTGAAGAGCTGGCGGTGTGGGCTTTTCGCAACCGGATGATCGACTTCCTGGTTAAGCCCATCTCGGAAGAAGAGTTGCTGCGTTGTTACAGCGTTCTGAAAGAAATCTGCGATGCCAAGCGCAAGCAGGGCGCGAGGATCATGCCGCGCGCGATGGCCGCGGCGCCTTTGCCGCCCAGTATTGTGAGTAATGTCGGGCATCAGGATGTGTCGCTTGAAGCCGCGCTCTACTTCGTCGAACAGAATTTTCGCGAAAAGATTCGCGCTGAAGAAGTTGCCAAGCTGTGTGGCATGAGTTCTTTCCGGTTCAGTCGCACCTTCAAGGAAAAGTACGGCATTGCGTTTCGCGACTACGTGGTGCGTTATCGCCTGCGGCAGGCCCACAAGATGATCAGCGAACAGAACTCATCCGTGACCGAAGCGGCTTACTCTGTCGGATTCAACGACATTTCCTATTTCAGCCGCATGTTCAAGCGCCATTTCGACGTATCGCCATCGGAACTCGGTAGCGTATTGCCGGATACCTACGGCGATTTGTCGATCACAGGAATACTGAAACTGCCGCTGCACTAGGCAAGCTGCCCGCCTGAATTTCTACCCAGATGCCCTCGCCCGCGAACGTCATGGCAGAGGAGAGTTTACGGCCATTATGTCCGGGAGCCCCGGCACTATTGGTTCCTGCAATAATCCCGATTGCCGGCGGCAGAATTGGATATATACTGGCCCGTCCTGAAAACCTGACAAGTGTCTGCCCGCCATGAGCCGTGATCCTCTCGTACTGTTCAAAGTCTTCATGAGTGAAGACGTACTCGCGCCGGTCAACGCCGTGCTCATGTCCGGCTATATCGGGCAGGGGCCCAAGGTAGAAGAATTCGAGCGAATTCTTAAGCGACATATTGGCAATCCACACCTGGTAACGCTGAATTCGGCCACCTCTGCCTTGCACCTTGCGGCCACGATGGCCAGGCGCCCTGATCCCTCGCTCAACTGGCCCGGAATCCAGCCGGGCGACCAGGTGCTGACATCCGCGCTGACCTGCACCGCCACGAACTGGCCGATGCTGGCGAACGGGCTCAATATAAAGTGGGTGGATGTGGATCCAGAGACGTGCAACATCAACCTGGCGGACCTCGAGGCCAAGATCACCGAGCGCACCAAGCTGATTACCTTCGTGCACTGGGGCGGATACCCGGTCGACATTGATGCAGTTGCCGCAATACTCGACCGTGCCGAAGCACGCATTGGCTTCCGACCCTGGGTCATCGAAGATTGTGCGCACGCATACGGCACGCATTATAAAGGCAAGCATCTCGGCAATAGTGCCAACATGTGTTGCTTCAGTCTGCAGGCCATCAAGCACTTTACGACGGTCGACGGCGGCTTCCTGACCATGCCGAACGAGCAGTTGTACAAGCGCAGTAAGCTGCTGCGCTGGTACGGCATCGATCGCGAATCGCCGCGGGAAGATTTTCGCTGCGAGGCCGACATACCGGAGTGGGGTTTCAAATTCCACATGAACGATGTGTGCGCAACGATCGGCATACACAACTATCCGCACATCGACGGACTGGTGCAGAAATTCAAGGACAACTCCGCCTTTTACGACAGGTCACTCGCAGGCGTGGACGGCGTAACCAATATGCGCCGCGATCCCTGGGCCGACTCCGCTTCGTGGATTCATACCATCAAGGTGGAGCGGCGCGATGACTTCATGCGCCATATGGAGTCGCGCAAAATTATGGTCAGCCGCGTGCACGAGCGCAATGACAAGCACTCCTGTGTCCGTGAATTTGCGGCGCCGCTGCCGCTGCTCGATCAGCTGAGCCAGGAAATGATCTGCATACCCAATGGCTGGTGGATCAGCGAAGACGACCGCCAGTACGTGGTCGACTGCATCCGGGAAGGCTGGTAGCCGCAGATCAGCCCGGTCTGGCGATTTTATCCTGCCAGGGCCCGGGGTTTTGCCGTACATCCTTGATCAGTTTGCGGATCACGGCGCTGACATCCGCCAGTCGTTTCTCGGCTACCGGGTCGCCCAGGCCGGGCACGGCGGGCACGGGTTTATCGTCCATCAGACCTACGATCAATCGATAAAAATAGCGTGCGGTAGTCGTGCGCCGGCGGATTCGGCCGGCGAGCGCAAAATTCTCACGGCGGCTGTTATCGGCCGGCCCGCGTCGCCACGCATACCATGCGTCGGCAAGCCCGAAGGCCAGCCGGCCAAGGTTGCCCGAAAATTGGCTGGCAAAGCTATCCAGCCGGCCGCGGCTATAGAGCAACCCGCCCTGAGGCACACCGGCTTCCGTGAAGCCGCCGATATGCAGCAGTTTGTCGCTCTGCCTGAAGCGTATGCGCGCGCCGCGCGCCAGCATCAGCAGTGTGAGCACCTTGCCGCTGTCGTAATCCGCGCGTTGCTGCCCCAGCTGCTGCAACACCTGCTGGTTGGCAGGCGCGATCTGTTGCCAGCCGCACACCGCGAGATCTGCGCCGGTCGCCGTTCGTGCAGCATCGAATGCCCGCTTGTCATACACCACAAAATAGTCGCAGGCGATGGTCAGGCCATTGTCGGTATACGCATGAATGCCATGCATGTGCCGAAAGTGTTTCGGGATGGTGATATCACGTGCGCTGTGCCACAGCGGCAGGCCCGATGAAAACAGCTCGCTCTGTTCTATCTCGCCATGAAAATCATCGAGAAAGCGGCCCGTCGCCAGTATGTCTGAGTCCATGAAACAGAAGTGCTCATTGTCGGTGCGGGCGTGCAGGAAATTAAGCGTCTCGCCGTGCGGGATCATCCGTTGCTCCGGCATGATCAGCAGTTCGAGTCGATCATCGAGTGCGCACACTGCCTGAAGCAATCGGCACTCATCGGCCGAGCAGCCGTTTGCAACCAGCCGGTAGCGGCAGTCGGACCACTTGAGCAGCGTCACCACGAACGGCGTCAGATAACGCACGGTGCCGGGCGTGTAGATAATGTTGAACTGCAGGTCCGAGGTTCGCATGGGCGGCTATGTATAGCATACCCCTGCAATTGGCGGTTAACAGCGCGCCCGTAATCGGGCATCATTGCCCGGCAATTAAACCGGCCCCGGCAGTGGAATTCGACGATGACGAAACAGACGGTCCTGACAGGCATCACGACGACGGGCACCCCGCATCTCGGCAATTATGTCGGCGCGATCCGTCCCGCTATCGAGGCAAGCCATGCCGCGAATGTGAATTCCTTTTATTTTCTGGCCGACTACCACGCGCTGGTCAAGAATCAGGATCCCGCGCGCTTGCGCCAGTCGAGTCTCGAGGTGGCGGCGACCTGGCTGGCCCTCGGTCTCGATACAGACCGCAGTGTTTTCTACCGTCAGTCCGATATTCCCGAGATTCCCGAACTCAACTGGATCATCAGCAGCGTGACGGCGAAAGGGCTCATGAACCGCGCGCATGCCTACAAGGCGGCGGTGCAGGAGAACGAGGCCAGCGGTTCACGCGATCCGGACAAGGGTGTCACGATGGCGCTGTTCGCCTACCCGGTGCTGATGACCGCCGACATCCTGATGTTCGGCGCCCACAAGGTGCCGGTCGGCCGCGACCAGATTCAGCATGTGGAAATGGCCCGCGACATCGCGCAGCGTTTCAATTTTTTGTATGGCGAAACCTTTGTACTGCCGGAAGCGGTCGTGGACGACAAAACGGCCGTGCTCGCCGGCCTCGACGGTCGCAAGATGAGCAAGAGCTACAACAACACCATTCCGTTGTTCGAGCCGGCCAAGAAGCTGCGCAAGCTGATCATGCAGATCAAAACCAATTCGCTGGAGCCCGGCCAGCCTAAAGATCCCGATCATGACTGCCCGCTGTTTGATATCTACAAGGCCTTTGCCACTTCGGATGAGGCGGCGCGCTTCCGGCAACAGCTGCTCGAAGGCATGAGCTGGGGCGATGCCAAGCAAAAGCTGTTCGAATATCTTGATGCACACCTCGAAGCGCCGCGCGCCGAGTACGGCAAACTGCTCGCCGACCCTGCGCATGTCGAAGCGGTGCTGCGCAAGGGCGCGGAGCGTGCCCGCGAGCATGCTGTCGCGATGATGAAAAAAGTGCGGGCGGCGGTGGGGATACAGCCGCTCGGCTGAGTTCACCTTGAAGTTCGTACGGTCGTTTGATCGACGAATCGTATATGCTGCCGGCGGTTTCGAGATCGTGTTTCCCGTGGCGCCCGGTTCCTGGATCCGCCGGTGCATCAACCCGGCATTGCGGTTGTTCTGCTTCAGCGTCGGCCGGTGTCCCAAGCCCCGCTTTCCGGGACACGCCGTATATACGTCCCTGTAGGCTTGTCGGCCGCGTCCCTGCGGCCAACAGTCCCGGAAAGCGGGGCTCGGGACACCGGCCTCTCTGGTTCTGTCAGAGAAAAAGCCTGCGGCGATTACCAGCCGAGGCATCATTGATCAGCGATCGCACTTTCGCTTCGGCCCGCAGCGGTGAAGGCAGACGGGTGACTCCGTTCCCTTTTATGAGACTGTTGGCCGCAGGGACGCGGCCGACAAGCCTACATGGATGTATTCACGGCGTGTCTCATAAAAGGGAACGGAGTCACCGGTCTGCACCCGAAAGCAAAGCGCACCCGCCACCGATCGCCACCACGAGTAGCCAGTACCCGTCACCGCAGCCGGTCGGCACGCCGGGTTGCCGCTGCCAGGTAACGAATTGAATGAACTATTCGCCCGAGCTAAAAGCGCCTAGGATGCTTTCGCCCGCTTCGCAGGCCTCAGCAACGGCGCCAGGTACTGGCCGGTGTATGACGCGGGATTGGCCGCGACGTCTTCCGGCGTGCCGGTTGCGATGATCGTGCCGCCGCCGTCACCGCCCTCGGGGCCGAGATCGATGATCCAGTCCGCCGTTTTGATGACGTCGAGGTTGTGTTCGATGACGACGACCGTGTTGCCCTGATCCCGCAGGGTCTGCAGTACAGAGAGCAGCTGCGCGATGTCGTGAAAATGCAGGCCCGTGGTCGGTTCGTCGAGTATATAAAGCGTACTGCCCGTTGCCCGCTTTGACAATTCCTTGGCGAGTTTCACGCGCTGTGCTTCACCGCCCGACAACGTCGTCGCACTCTGGCCGAGGCGGATGTAGCTGAGGCCGACATCCATCAGCGTCTGCAGCTTGCGTTCGATCACCGGCACGTTGCGGAACATTTCCAGTGCATCTTCGACCGTCATGTCGAGCACCTCGTGGATGCCGCGACCCTTGTATTTAATTTCCAGCGTTTCCCGGTTATAGCGTTTGCCCTTGCAGGTGTCGCACGGCACATACACGTCGGGGAGAAAGTGCATTTCCACGCGGATAACACCGTCGCCCTGGCAGGCTTCACACCGGCCACCTTTTACATTGAAGCTGAAGCGTCCCGCCTTGTAGCCGCGCGAGCGCGCTTCCTGTGTACCCGCAAACAGCTCGCGGATCGGGGTGAACAGACCCGCGTAGGTGGCCGGGTTCGAGCGTGGCGTTCTGCCGATCGGTGCCTGGCTGATCTCGATGATGCGGTCGAGTTCTTCGAGACCGTCGATGCTGGCGCAGGGGGCTGAGCCCTGGCTGCTCTTGTTGATGACTTCCGCGGCCCGGCGGTAGAGCGTGTCGTTGATCAGCGTCGATTTGCCTGAGCCCGATACGCCGGTGATACAGGTCATGATGCCAATGGGTATATCGGCATCGACGTTTTGCAGATTGTTGCCGCTCGCGCCGCGGATGCGGAGAAAACGGCCATTGCCCCGGGCGCGGGTTGCGGGGACCTCGATGCGCTGTTTGCCCGACAGGTATTGACCGGTCAGCGACGCCGGGTTTGCCATGATGTCGCGCGGCGTGCCGGTCGCGATGATTCGGCCGCCGTGCACGCCGGCACCCGGGCCGAGATCGACCACGTGGTCTGCCGCCATGATGGCTTCCTCGTCGTGTTCGACGACCATGACCGTATTGCCGAGATCGCGCAGGCGGGTCAGGGTGCTCAACAGGCGCGCATTGTCGCGCTGGTGCAGGCCGATCGAAGGTTCGTCGAGTATGTACATGACGCCCACCAGCCCGGAGCCGATCTGGCTGGCGAGACGGATGCGCTGTGCTTCGCCGCCCGAGAGCGTCTCGGCGCTGCGATCGAGTGTCAGGTATTGCAGGCCGACGTCCGCGAGAAAGCGCAGGCGCGCACTGATCTCCTTGACGATTCTCGCGGCGATCTCCCCGCGTGCGCCGCCGAGATCGAGTGTGTCGAAAAACTCCAGCGCGTTGGCAACCGATTCGCCGGTAATCTCGGGTATGGCCCGCTGCGCGATGAACACGTTGCGCGCCGATTTGTTCAGGCGCGTGCCGGCGCAGTCGGGGCAGGATTGCACGCTGAGGTATTTGGTCAATTCGTCGCGAACGTGGCCGGACTCTGTTTCGCGGTAGCGACGTTCAAGGTTGGGGAGCACGCCCTCGAAAGAATGGGTGCGCTTGAAGCTCGCGCCTCGCGCAGTCTCGTACACGAACTCGATTTCTTCATCACAGCCGTGCAGCAGCATGTGCCGTATTTTTTCACTCAGCGTTTCGTAAGGCGCCTCGATATCAAAATCAAAGTGTTTGGCCAGGCACTCGATCACCTGCGAGTAATAGGAGTTGCGGCGGTCCCAGCCGCGTATGGCGCCGCCCGCAAGGCTTAGCGACGTATTGCGCACGACCCTCGCCGGATCGAAGAACTGCCGCACACCGAGTCCGTCGCACGTGGGGCACGCACCGACCGGATTATTGAATGAAAACAGGCGCGGTTCGAGTTCAGGCAGCGCATAGCCGCACTCTGCACAGGCAAACTTGTCCGAAAAAACCAGTTCGGCGCGAGCGGGCTCATCCATCCATGCAACGCGGGCGACGCCGTCTGCCAGCTTAAGCGCCGTTTCGAAGGATTCTGCGAGACGCAGGCGCAGGTCTTCACGGACCTTGAAACGGTCGACGACGACATCGATGCTGTGCTTGCGCCGCAAATCCAGTTTGGGCGGATCATCAAGTTCGCAGACCTCGCCGTTGATGCGCGCACGCACAAAACCCTGCGCACGCAGGTCGGCGAGCAACTGCAGATGCTCGCCTTTGCGCTCCTGCACGACCGGGGCGAGCAGCATCAGTTTTGTACCCTCTTCGAGCGCCAGCACCTGGTCGACCATCTGGCTGACGTTTTGGGCCTGCAGATCGTTGCCGTGTTCCGGGCAACGGGGCCTGCCGGCGCGCGCAAACAGCAGGCGCAGGTAGTCGTAGATTTCTGTGACTGTGCCCACCGTCGAGCGGGGATTGTGCGAGGTGGATTTCTGTTCGATCGAGATTGCCGGCGACAAACCCTCGATGTGGTCGACGTCGGGCTTTTCCATCATGGACAGAAACTGTCGTGCATAAGCGGACAGCGATTCGACATAGCGACGCTGGCCTTCGGCGTAGATCGTGTCGAATGCCAGTGAGGACTTGCCTGAGCCGGACAGGCCGGTGATCACGATCAGCTTGTCCCGCGGCAGGTCGAGGTCAATGTTCTGCAAGTTGTGGGTCCGGGCACCCCGGATGCTGATCTGCTGCATAGCGCTATGAATTTTTGGTGAACCCGTGACTATAACGCCTTTTGCCGCGTCCCGCCGGATGCTGACTGCTCGTGCGCAGGCACCGGGCTGCCGGGCAAGGGCAGGCTCCGCGCCACGGAAGGGCATTTCCGGGCAAAGGCCGGGCTAATAAGCGTGTGTTTTAGTGAGGCATTGCATACAATATTCGGCCCTCACCGGCCACTTGGCGGGTTTTGCGGAAGTTTTTCCAGAACATAAACTTATTAAATAACGATAGGGGATAGGCATGTCGCGCGGAGTCAATAAGGTCATACTCGTCGGAAACCTCGGCAAGGACCCGGAAACCAAGTACATGCCCAGCGGTGACTGTGTATGTAATTTCAGCATCGCTACGACAGATTCGTGGAAGGACAAGAATTCCAACGAGAAGGTCGAAAAAACCGAGTGGCACAATATTGTGATGTACCGGCGCCTGGCCGAAATTGCGGGTGAATACCTGCGCAAGGGCTCGCAGGTATATATCGAGGGCAAGCTCAAGACCCGGAAGTACCAGGACAAGCAGGGTGTCGACCGCTATATCACCGAGATCGAAGCCCGTGAAATGCAGATGTTGGGCACTAAAGGCGGTCCCGGCATGGGCTCGGCACCCTCCAAACCGTTCCCCAGCCAGACGGCGGACGATATGAGCGGCGGCAGTTACGAGGACGATATCCCCTTCTAGGCTCACGTCCAGGGGGCTGAGCCTCCTGGGTCAGCCGGTCCGGCAGGCCGCAGGCGGCAGAAATAAGGGTTCAGAATCACTATATAACCAATTAATATCAGTAATATACGCGGCCCTGTGATAGCTTGGCGCGCCTTGAAACAGCAGACACCGGCGGCATTTCCAGCCGGCTCTGAATCCAGTGCAAGTCATCATGCGGCGCATCGACAGCAGATGCGCCGTTGCGCTTTTGGCACTGCAACTTTTAATCATTATTCATTCGGCATTTTCGGGAAAACAAACATGGGTGCTTTCAAAGAACCTCACGGCGGCGAACTCAAGCAACTTTATCTGGACGATGCAGCAGCAGCGGCAGCCAGGAAAGAAGCGTTGCAATACAAATCGTGGGACCTGACTGAACGCCAGTTGTGCGACATCGAGCTGATCCTGAACGGCGCCTTCTCGCCGCTCGACGGTTTTCTTACCCAGGCCGAATACGACGGTGTCGTTAAAGATATGCGTCTGCCGAGCGGCGTGTTGTGGCCGATGCCGATTACCCTCGATGTGAAAGAAGAGTTCGCCAAGGGCGTCAAGCCTGGCGAGAAACTCGCACTGCGTGATCCTGAAGGCGTGCTGATTGCCATCATGGATATCGCCGATATCTACACCCCCGACAAACACAGGGAAGCCGAAAAAGTTTGCGGCGCTGATGATCCGGCGCATCCTGCAGTTCATTATCTGCACAACATTGCCGGCCCGGTTTACATCGGCGGCAAACTGCGTGGCGTTGAAGCGCCGATGCACTATGACTTCCGGCTCCTGCGGGACACCCCTGCCGAAATGCGTGCCCGGTTCGAGAAGCTTGGCTGGCGCAGGGTTGTGGCATTCCAGACCCGTAACCCGTTGCACCGCGCGCACCAGGAGCTGACCTTCCGTGCGGCCAAGGAATCCCAGGCAAACCTGCTGATCCATCCCGTTGTTGGTTTGACCAAGCCGGGCGATGTCGATCACTACACGCGCGTGCGTTGCTACGAGAATGTGCTGGAACACTATCCCGAGCAGACCACCACGCTGAGCCTGCTGCATCTTGCAATGCGCATGGCCGGTCCGCGCGAAGCCGTATGGCACGGCATCATCCGCAAGAACTATGGTTGTACGCACCTGATCGTTGGCCGTGATCACGCGGGTCCGGGTAACAACTCGAAAGGCAAACCGTTTTACGGGCCTTACGACGCCCAGGAACTGTTCAAGAAATACGAAGACGAAATCGGTCTGACCATGGTGCCGTTCAAGGAGATGGTCTACGCCGAAAACCGCGCGCAGTACATCCCGTCGGACGAAGCGACCGCCGAAGACAAGGTGCTGAATATATCGGGCACAGAATTCCGTCGCCGGCTTGCTGAAGGGCTGGATATTCCGGACTGGTTCTCCTATCCGAACGTCGTCAAGGAATTGCGCAAGTCCTATCCGCCGCGCCACAAGCAGGGCTTCACCGTGTTTTTCACGGGGCTCTCGGGCTCCGGCAAGTCAACGATTGCCAATGCGCTGCTGGTGAAAATGCTGGAGGCGGGCGGCCGTAACGTCACCCTGCTCGACGGCGATCATATACGCCAGCATCTGTCGAGCGAGCTCGGGTTCTCGAAGGAGCACCGCGATCTCAACATTCAGCGCATCGGTTATGTCGCCAGCGAGATCACCAAGCATGGCGGCATCGCAATCTGCGCGCCGATTGCCCCTTATGCTGCAACACGTCGAATCGTGCGTGACATGTGCGAGGGCGTGGGCGGTTTTGTCGAGGTGCACGTGGCAACGACGCTGGAAACCTGCGAGGCGCGCGACCGCAAGGGCCTGTATGCCAAGGCACGCGCCGGTATCATCAAGGAATTCACGGGCATCAGCGATCCCTACGAAGTGCCCGAGAAGCCCGAGATCGTCCTGCAGACCGAAGAACTGACGCCGGATCTGGCTGCGCAGCGGGTGTTGCTCGTGCTGGAAAGTCTGGGCTTCATACGCTAGGCTGAATTCGTCCAGAGTCGATGCGAGGCGAAGGAAGCACCGTTACCGGGCTATGCCAGGCAAGCTTTATATAAAGACCTTCGGGTGCCAGATGAACGAGTACGATTCCGCCAAAATGGTGGATGTACTCCACGCGAGTCATGGGCTTGAACTGACGGACAAACCTGAAGAGGCGGACGTCCTGCTGCTCAATACCTGCTCTGTGCGTGAAAAGGCGCAGGAAAAAGTGTTTTCCGAACTCGGTCGCTGGAAACCCTGGAAGGCGGCAAGGCCGGGCCTCGTCATCGGCGTCGGCGGTTGCGTCGCCAGCCAGGAGGGTGCAGCGATTACGCGCCGGGCCCCGTATGTCGACCTCGTGTTCGGGCCGCAGACACTGCATCGGCTGCCGGCCATGATTGAAGAGTCCCGCCGCAAGCGCGGCGCAGTGGTCGATATAAGTTTCCCCGCGATCGAGAAATTCGATGCCCTGCCGCCGCCTCGCACCGAGGGCGCGTCGGCCTATGTTTCGGTCATGGAAGGTTGCAGTAAATACTGCAGCTTCTGCGTCGTGCCCTACACCCGCGGCGAAGAAATCAGCCGCCCACTCGACGACGTGGTGGCAGAAATTATCCGTCTTGCCCGAAAGGGTGTGCGCGAAGTGACGTTGCTGGGACAAAACGTCAACGGCTATCGCGGCGCAACTCACGACGGCAAGCTGGCGGATTTTGCAACGCTGCTGCGTTACGTTGCGTTGATCGATGAAATCGAGCGCATTCGTTTCACGACATCGCATCCGCTCGAATTCGATGATCGCCTTATACAGGCGTTTGCCGACATCCCCAAACTGACCAATTACCTGCACCTGCCCGTGCAGAGTGGTTCCGACCGCATACTCGCGCGGATGAAGCGCGGCTATACGATCCTCGAATACAAACAGAAGATTCGCCGCCTCCGTGAGGTCCGCCCGGACATCTGCCTGTCGACGGATATTATCGTGGGTTTTCCGGGTGAAACGGCAGGCGATTTCGAGGCCACCATGAACCTCGTGACCGAAATCGGCTTCGATCAGTCCTTCAGTTTTGTGTACAGTCCGCGGCCCGGCACGCCGGCCGCGTCGTTCCCCGATGATGTGACGCAGGCTGAGAAGCTGGCCCGGCTTGCACGCTTGCAGGAGCAGCTTAATCGGCAGGCAAAGGCCATCAGTGATGCAATGATAGGAACGGTGCAACGCGTGCTGGTCGAGCGGCCCTCGGTCAAGAACGCGCATGAGATGGCAGGCAAGACCGAGAACAATCGCTGGATCAACTTTCCGGCCGATGCCCGGTGGGTCGGCCGCTTTGCTGATGTGCTGGTTACCGATGCACTCCGCAACTCATTGCGCGGTCGTTTGCAACTTGAATCCGAAGCCGCCTGAAT
>Ga0316195_10000047_pt1 | contig 32705 bp, 31 predicted proteins | sample Phised1_MG_FD_204937 | JGI IMG/M metagenome (GOLD analysis project Ga0316195, IMG submission 204937) | Coastal sediment microbial communities from Maine, United States - Phippsburg sediment 1 | ecosystem: Environmental > Aquatic > Marine > Coastal > Sediment | place: USA: Maine | collected...
GATATAACCAGTATCCCTCCTTCAAGAGTTTCGGCGTTTGTCAGTTTAGCATAACCCATAAGAAATGTCCTGCTTTTTTCATTGTAGTCAAAGGCCGTCAGTTCTATATCCTGTCCAAGTTCATTCTGTACTTGCAGTACAATCGAGATCATATCAATGATCCTGTTTGTTTTGGAGTTAAAATCGTAAATCCCCGGTCCAAAAGGGATAGATGAAGGTTGTGCATAAAGATTCAGATAATACAGCTTATCATTAATTATACTGGCCTCAGTTTGGATAGGACCTGCAGAGAAATACCTGTTGATAGAAAAAGCCTCTTCCCGAATTATTTCCAGGGTTCGTATATCATAAACGGTAAATTCGTAGTCGGACTCCGTATTACCCTTGAAAACAATCATATCCCCGTCTTTATTAATCATAATACTAGGGACTGTTTTGCCAAAATCAAAAGTCTTTATTAAATTATTGCTGTCCGTATCTAAAACAGCAAGTTTGTAGTTGGATCGTTCATCTAAAAAAGTAATCAATAATCGACCCTCATAATACAAGGGCTCAAAGACATCGGCAACATTGTATTCTAAAATTAAATCTATCTCCTGCTCAGATGATAAATCTATAGTCCTGATGCCGTAATTAGTGGTTCCGTCGGGGCTGAAATATCCAAGATAAAGTTTGTTTTCTGAATTAGCCCCCCAAACAACCGATCTTTCCTTAGACACGGTATAAAACTCATTTAGAAAAGTGCTCTCCCCTGTTATATAATTCCTCTGAATTGCAGAAAAACTGCCGGCAGCATAACTGAAAAAAGTAAGGACTTCAGACACCTGTCGTAAAGTAAGGTACTCCCTATTAATATTATTTACCTCCGTTAAGTTGATTAAATCCGACTCTTCAGGCGTTCCTTTAGAGTTAAACTGGAAAACACTCTGAAAATTTTCACCTATTACCGTGTAAATGGGCATTTGGCTTTCCGGGGCTGTATTGGTTTGATCATCATCCTTAGTACAGCCAAGAAAAAGAGTGCCCATAATGGAAAGGTGGAGCACCCATAATAACCTATAAGATTTCATGCATTTTTTTTTAAAGTTACACAATATCCTATAAATTCAGCTTAAAATCAAAGTAACCTGATTTATAACCTATTAAAATGGTCTGACATTAAGCGTAATAAAAAATAAGAAGTTCGGATTGATTTTGCATTAAAATTAATTGTTAGAAAGCGTATCCTCAATTTTGCTTTCATATTCTGAATGGATCCCATTCTTATCTGTTGGAGTGATAATATCCAGATCGCCTTCGTTATCGGAATCATCATTGGTACACGAGATCATAAAACAAAGTGTAAATCCACAAGCCAGTGTAAGCAGCCTTTTTATACAGTTTATGTAAAATATAGGTTTCATATAAACAATTATTTGGGTACATATTTAAACGTTTTTCTATTCGTTTTATTTAATGTTGACCTTCGAATTCGATAAACTGCAAATATTTTTCATTAACATTTACTATCTTGGATCAGACGGGCAACAGGCAAAACATATAGGTTATTAATATTGTTCAAATCTTTTTCAATAAACCCTAAGATCAAAAACTATCTATAATGCTGTATTTTAATTTTAAGATGAAGTTTATTAAAAGCTGTTTAAGATGTTGCAGAAATTAAATCTTGAACATATTCTTTTTTTAGACATTGAAACTGTTCCTGAAGTCGCAGAATATGAACAGTTGGATGATTATAAGAAGGAGCTGTGGGAACATAAATCGCAATATCAACGGAAAGATGAGTTCTCTGCTGAAGAATTTTATGTAAAGGCCGGGATTTGGGCCGAATTTGGTAAAATAATATGTATTTCAGTAGGATACTTTTCAATTAAAAATGACACCCGCAATTTCAGGGTTACTACTTTTCAGGGTGACGAAGAAAAAATATTAAAAGACTTTAAAAGTTTACTTAACGATCATTTTAGCCTTCCAAAAAACCTGCTTTGCGCACATAATGGTAAGGAATTTGATTTTCCCTATATAGCGCGCAGATTAATTATCAAAGGCATGTCACTCCCCTATAAGTTAGACCTTTTTGGCAAAAAACCCTGGGAAGTTCCTCATTTGGATACTATGGAGCTATGGAAATTTGGAGATTTCAAGCATTACACCTCCTTAAAACTTATGGCCAATGTGCTGGGTATTCCATCTCCCAAAGAAGATATAGATGGCAGTATGGTCAGAGATGTTTATTATTTAGAAGGTGATTTGGACCGTATAGTGGCTTATTGTGAATTGGATGTTATCACTTTAGCACAAGTCTTCCTCCGGCTGCGTAATGATGAGTTATTGGGTGAAGATCAAATCATACATATATAGCGTGCTGTTTTAAATATGTTTAATGTGAGTTAGTTGAATTCTAATTGAATATATACAGGAAAATGGTCACTGTATCCCCCTAAATATTTTTGGCCTGCATAAGTTCTAAATGGATTTCCTGCATATTTGCCGGCCTTCTCTTTAAGCTGATGGTCGTCAAAAATATTGGCATGCGCAAAACTATGAGTCCCTTTTTCATAATTGAAAAAGTTATGAGACACTAGTATCTGATCAAATAGTGACCAGCTTCTTCGGTAATTGGCGCTGCCCCTATCCGGAGTACATAGTTTTTCCATAGGATTGTACAACGATTTTGATTCAGTTAGGGTGCGGATACTGAGTGCGTCAGGTCCATCATTAAAATCGCCCATGACAATATAATTTGGACTGGTGTGCATCTTTTCAATCTCAGTCATATAATCACGGATAGTCTCAGCAGCTTTTATTCTTTTATAATCAGTTTCAATTTCTCCATCTCGTCGTGATGGCCAATGATTGACAAAAACGTGTATTTCCTCTCCGTTTAAAACACCATGGACATAAAGAATATCTCTGGTGGTGTCTCTATCTCCTTCTGAATCAAAAATCAGCAATGGAATAGGTGCAGAATAAAGGACACTAAAATTGGATTTCAGGTACAATAAAGCCGTGTCTATTCCCCTTTCATCGGGAGAATCATAATGAACATAATCGTAGTCCTCATTTTTTAAAGCACCCGTCGAAATAAGGTCCTTTATGGCTTCTTCATTTTCCACTTCGGCAATCCCCACCAGGGCAGGTGCCTTTTTAGTGGTTTTAATCCCTATTTCAGAAATGGTATTCGCCAGTTTAAGGAGCTTTTTTTTATACCTCCTTCTGGTCCATTTATTTTTTCCTTTTGGGGTAAAATCTAAATCCAGGGTTTTGTGGTCATCCTCTATGTCAAAAAGATTCTCCAGGTTATAGAAGACTATGGTATGAACATTTTTGAGTTTATTTCTTTGCAGAAACGAAAAAATCATGAATTTTTTCTTTTGGTTATCAAATTTACGAAAATCACTTGGTTTCAATTACTTAGATTTGCACTTTAATTTATAAGATGTTAGAGAAGCAGAATATAGAATATGAAAAAGCAATTCTGGTGGGCGTGATTAGCAAACAGCAGAATGAAGTGAAGGTACAGGAATATCTTGATGAACTTGAATTTCTGACTTATACTGCAGGCGGTGAAGTAATGAAACGTTTTGTGCAGCGAATGGATTTGCCCAACCCCAAAACGTATATTGGCAGTGGTAAAATTATAGAAATTGCTGCCTTTGTGGATGAGAACGAAATAGGGGCAGTGATATTTGACGATGAACTTTCAGCAGTTCAGCAGCGGAATATTGAGAAAATAATGCGCTGCAAAATCCTGGACAGAACAGGGTTAATTCTGGATATTTTTGCACAAAGGGCGCAAACCAGCTATGCGCGTACACAAGTAGAACTTGCTCAGTATGAATATTTATTACCCCGGTTAACCGGATTATGGACACACCTTGAAAGGCAGAGGGGAGGTATTGGAATGAGAGGCCCTGGAGAAACCGAAATTGAAACAGACCGTCGGATAGTCAGGGATAGAATAGCGCTGTTAAAAAAGAAATTGACTAAAATAGACCGACAAATGGATACCCAACGCGGAAACCGGGGGGCTCTGGTTCGTGTTGCGCTGGTGGGATATACCAATGTAGGGAAATCAACACTGATGAACGTTATCAGTAAAAGTCAGGTTTTTGCTGAAGACAAATTGTTTGCAACCCTGGACACTACCGTTAGAAAAGTAGTATTGGGTAATTTACCCTTTTTACTAAGCGATACGGTTGGGTTTATACGTAAACTGCCTACGCAGTTAGTGGAGAGTTTTAAAAGTACCTTAGATGAAGTTAGAGAAGCGGATCTATTGCTGCATATTGTTGATATTTCACATGCAAATTTTGAAGATCATATTAGTTCCGTAAACAAAATTTTGAATGAGATTGGTTGTTCTGATAAGAAAACGATTATGGTTTTTAATAAAATTGACCTTTATGAGCAGGAAATATTAGAAGCGGATGACCTGGTAACCGAACGGACTTCAAAGCACTTTACGATTAATGAATGGAAACATACCTGGATGCAACAATTGGGTGAAAATGTCATTTTTATTTCTGCTCTGAAAAAGGAGAATCTTGAGGAATTCCGAAAAAAAGTCTATGATGCTGTAAGGGAAATTCATATTTCAAGATTTCCCTATAACAATTTTCTTTACCCTGAACACCTGGATGAATATTAGGTGAAATTGATTTTTTTAATTCATTACCCGGAAATTACCTGTTCATTATGACCCCTTAAATAAATGGCCGGCAGGTCATTCATCTGACAATTAATACACTTCATATTTTTCACAACATTTTAACTTCACTTCACAACAATAATTTAGAGATTTCAAAGAAGCTGTCTACATTTACTGTGTAATTAAGTGTAAGTGTTTAACCCCAAATCAAAGCATAACTTAATTTAAGTGTTATTTATCCCGATAGTAAACGGGATGATCGAAACCCAAATCGGCACTTGAACATAAAAGTAGATACAAAACCAGATTTTACAAACCTACTTTTCTAATAAAGCCCCGACAGAAACGTCGGGGCTTATTTATATTCAGAACTTTGCCATACCTTTTAACCTCAAATAGCGGCCAAACTAAATTCCAAAATCTATTTATAGCCTACAGAATACAAGAGCTAAAATTGATTTATTTAAAAATGGTATCCCATTCACCGAATAAAACAAACCACTCATATTTTTCACAACATTCAGAGATAGGTTCACAACAAATTTTTTGCTCAAAATCTTACCTGACATATCTTTACATTGTAATTAAGTGATAGTGTTCAACCCCAAATCTGTACCTTCTCTTAATTTAAAGTGTTATCCCGAATAATCGGGGTTTTCGAAACCCAAATCGGCACTTGACCAAAATAGTAGTTAATAACCAAATTTTATAAACCTGCTTTACTAAAAAACCCCGGCAAATATGCCGGGGTTTTTTAGTTTGAAATCTCAGTCCCTGTTAAAACTTATAGCTTAAACCAAGTGTGTAATATGTTTGAAGCTTGTTATCGATGTTATCAAACGTGGCATTTGTATCTCCCAACGTAGTAAGAGCATAGTTAAGAGCTTCCTGCTTATTATCCCTTAGGCCGAAATCAAATCCAACACCTATCATTTTCCATAATGTATAACTAAAGGAATTGGTCCATGTCCAGTTAGACAGATTGGAACTCTTGTAGCTTTGGAATACAGACAAATTTGATTTTAACTTGAATGCGCCTATTTCCTTACTGTAATCAGCAACTATCTTTGCTCCCAAGGATGATTCAAAAATGGCATCCCCGCTACTAAATACAAAATTATAGTTTAAAGGATGGATCACTACAAAAAGATCCTTTATAGGTGTCCATGTTGCACCCACACCAAGATCGAGATAACCAGGATCATTAAAGTTACTTAAAATAGTGGTTCTATATTCTGCAAGGCCTGAGAGGGCAAACTTTTCGTTTAATTTATGTCCGTATAATGATGAAATATTAAATACATCGGTAGCCTGCCTAAAGCCGCTTTGATCATTGGGGTCATCTTTGTCATCAAATTTTACCCAATTAAGGTTTAGAGTAAGGGCATTCCTCCAGAAGTATTTGCTTTCATTCCGATTGGCGTAGCCATTGACGGTAAAACCTATTGTTCCTGCAGAATTATTTGGAGTCCCCTGAGCATACCAGTTATTAAAGCCGGAGAAACTTCCTCCAATTGTTCCAAAAGCCCCTACTTTCCAACCGGGTAAAGCATCTATCTCAGCCTGGATAGCATCTACTCTTCCCTGGATGGCGGCTATGGAATCTTGTTTACTGGCCTTTGCTGCCTTTAACTCATCCTCGGTTTGTGAAAAGGAATTAGAAGCGCCGACTATTAGAAATAGTATAAATAATATTCTTTTCATAATGTTTAGTGTTTTTTCGTTTAGAACCGCAAATGTAATGATTGATTACAAAAATCAACAAAAATCATTACTATTTCCTTTTAAACAGGGGTACGGAAGAGCATGCTTCCCCGTACATTATACTTTTCACAACCGGCTGGAGTTTAATAACAGCCCATAAATAAGCATTGGGCGGTATTGGTTTATTGCTGCAGCCCTTAATTATAACAGGTTTGTCCTTAAACTCGGAGACTTCCAGATTTTCAATAACGGATTGAAAAATGCTTGTTTCCAAATCAGTCAAAGAGCCCAAAACCACTTTCTTCGCATAGGGTTGTAGTTTTGTGGAGATTAACATATAGGCCCATCCTGGAATTATGGCATCTGAGGAGCAGTTTAAGGCTATATAAGCATCTTTATATTGTTCCCAATCATGCTCCATTATTTGGCTTCTAAATTCCTTCTCTTTAAGTATAAGATCCTGAAAAAGCCATTCCTTGATGTCTATTTGCAGCCTGCTTCCCTTCGGATAGTAATCCTCCAAATTAAGAGTAACCAGTTTACTTTGGGCTACACGATTTACGATTTCAGACATACTTTTGGTATTTTCCTTCAGCAATAAACTACAGAAGCCCCAACTCCAATTTGGCCTCTTCACTCATTAAATCCTGCGTCCATGGAGGATCAAATGTAATTTCCACTTCGGCATCTTTAACCAGATCCAGGGATTTCACTTTTTCTTCCACCTCTACCGGCAAAGTTTCCGCTACAGGGCAGTTGGGCGAGGTTAACGTCATCAATATTTTTACATCCATATCCTCATTCACAAAAACATCATAGATTAAGCCCAGTTCATAAATATCTACCGGAATCTCAGGATCATAAATTGTTTTCAGAACAGTTACTATTTTTTCTCCAAGTTCCTTGGTATTTATAGCCGTTTCACTCATATCATTAGGATTAACTTTATTAATTCAATTGTGTTTGATAAGCAACAGCATATAATTTCAATTGCTTTATCATACTTACCAGACCATTCGCCCTGGTTGGCGATAAATGCTCTTTAAGTCCTATTTTATCTATAAAATCTGTATTTGCCTTAATAATATCCATTGGTTTTTGATTGCTAAATGCCCTTATCAAAATGGCTATTATGCCTTTAGTAATAATTGCATCACTATCAGCCGTAAAAATCAGTTTGTCTCCTTTCAATTCCGCATGTACCCATACTTTGCTCTGGCATCCTTTGATGACGTTGTCTTCCGTTTTATATTGCTCTTCAATTAAAGGAAGTGATTTCCCTAATTCAATCATATATTCATACCGCTGCATCCAGTCATCAAACATGGAAAACTCTTCAACAATTTCGTCCTGAATCTCTTCAATTTTCATAAAAAGGATTTTGGCTAAAATACGATAAGTATCAGTGGTTTTCAATAGTTTGGGGAAAATGATACCATGCTAACTCTAACTAAGCATCTGTTTGGCCTTCTTCACACCTTCTACAAGAATATCCACTTCTTCCATGGTATTATAAAAGCTAAAACTCGCCCTTACGGTTCCCGGAATTTTAAAATAATCCATGACAGGTTGTGCGCAGTGGTGTCCGGTTCTTACTGCAATCCCCAATTTATCAAGAATCGTACCTATGTCATACGGATGAATCCCTTCAATATTAAATGAAATGACTGGTGTCTTATGCTCAGAGGTTCCATATATTCTTAGCCCTTCGATTGTCAAAAGTTTCTTTGTTGCATACATAAGAAGTTCCTTTTCATAACCCGCAATTGCCTCAAAACCTAAAGAGTTCATATAATCCAGTGCTGCTCCAAATGCTATTCCTCCACATATATTTGGAGTCCCTGCCTCAAATTTATGCGGCAATTCCGCATAGGTGGTTTTTTCAAATGTAACTTCAGCAATCATCTCTCCTCCGCCCTGATAAGGTGGTAATTTCGTGAGCCATTCCTCCTTTCCATATAACATCCCAACCCCTGTAGGCCCGCAAACCTTATGCGCAGAAACCGTATAAAAATCAACATTCAACTTTTGGACATCAACTTTAATATGCGGTGCCGCCTGAGCGCCATCAATGAGGACAGCTGCACCCACTTCATGGGCCGATGAAATAATTGACTCTATTGGGTTTATAGTACCTAACGCATTGGATACATGATTACAAACCACCAATTTAGTGTTCCTTGAAAGTAGTTTAGTGTATTCCTCTATAAGAAGTTCCCCCTCATGGTTCATTGGGATCACTTTTAAGATAGCACCTGTTCGTTCGCACAACATTTGCCATGGCACTATATTGGAATGATGTTCCATAGCAGACACCAATAACTCATCTCCTTTAGTTAATATTGATGTAAAGCCGTTAGCTACCAGGTTAATGCTATCTGTCGTTCCTGAAGTAAAAATGATTTCATAAGGCTTGGCCGCATTTACATGTTGCTGAATCTTAATCCGAGCCTTTTCATAAGCATCTGTGGCCTCCTGAGATAATGTATGAACACCTCTGTGAATATTTGCATTATAACGAGAATAATAATCTACAATGCTATCAATTACCTGTTTGGGAGTCTGTGAAGTAGCGGCGTTATCAAGATAAACCAAAGGATACCCATTAACTTTCCTTTGGAGAATCGGAAAATCCTTGCGAATGGTTTCAATATCCAAATTGGTTACAATCATCAGACTGTTGCTGTTAACATCTAAACTAAATATTAAAGATCGAATCCCAGTTGAACGCCCAATTTATTGGCTATCAGTTTATTAATTCTCATTTTTAATTCAGGAATTCGAACACTTTCCAAAACATTATTGGCAAAAGCATACATCAATAGGGCAGCAGCTTCTTTCTTTGGTATTCCTCTTGTTTGCAGATAAAAGAGCGCTTCTTCGTCTAATTGTCCAATAGTGCATCCATGTGAGCATTTTACATCATCTGCAAAAATCTCCAACTGTGGTTTGGTATTGATAGTAGCATTATCGCTTATCAAAATATTATTGTTCTGCTGGAAGGCATTGGTCTTCTGGGCAATCTTATCCACAATGATTTTGCCATTGAATACTCCCGTAGACTTTTCTCCATAAATTCCTTTATAATCCTGGTGACTTTCACAATTAGGCTCTCTGTGATGTACCAGGGTATGATGGTCTACATGTTGTTTTTCGCCGAGTATGGTTACCCCTTTCATGGTAGAATCAATATATTCCCCGTTCTGGTAATAATTCAGATTATTCCTGGTTAACTTTCCTCCAAAGGAAAAGGTATGAACCTTCACTACGCTATTGCTCTTTTGAGAAATATAGGTGTTATCTATTAATGAAGCATTTTCAACATCATTCTGAACCTTATAATAATCTACAATAGCGTTCTTCGCCGCAAAAATTTCAGTAACAGAATTAGTTAGTACATCATTGGAAGTAAGACTCTGATGGCGCTCTATTACCTGAAGTTCAGCATTTTCTTCTACAATAATCAGGTTTCGGGGTTGCAGCAACATGGCTGCTTCGTTTCCCGTAGCAAAATGCAATATTTCTATTGGCTTTTTGGGCATTTTGTTCTTGGGAATATATATATAAGCCCCCTCTTTACTAAATGCCGTATTTAAGGTAGTTAGGGATTCATCCTTTGATGCTACTTTATTAAAGTATACATCTATGATCTGCTTATACATTGGTTTACTCAGCGCAGCACTCATAAGGCATATATCTACCCCATCATGTGTTGTTTCAGATAGGAATGAGCTGTATACACCATCAATAAATACAATTTTATACGTATCGATTTCATGAAGAAAATACCGCTTAACATCCTTGTACTCCAGGGCATTTGATTCTTTGGGAAAGATGCTGAAATCTATTTTCTGCAGACTGTTCAAAGAAGTGTATTTCCAGGCTTCCTGTTTTTTGTTGGGAAAACCTTTCAGCTCAAAGTTTTTAATTGCCTCTGTGCGTATGTCATGAATCGGATGATCCACATCCACATTGTTCTCAAATGCCAGAAACGAAGAAACCATTTTATCCTTTAAATCCATTATTTTGTTTTCCATTTATTGCCCTATTAAACACTTCGAATTCAAATTTATCTTCCCGGTCCTTAAACTACTGATTCATTTTTTAACCAATCGTATCCTTTATCCTCCAATTCCAATGCTAAGGCCTTGGTGCCCGATTTCACAATTTTACCATCGTGAAGGACATGCACAAAATCCGGAACAATATATTCCAACAAACGCTGGTAATGGGTAATAACAATTATTGCGTTGTCTTTATTCTTTAGTTTATTCACCCCGTTGGCTACAATACGCAACGCATCAATATCCAGCCCCGAATCTGTTTCATCCAGAATTGCGAGTTTTGGTTCTAACATTGCCATTTGAAAAATTTCATTCCGTTTTTTTTCTCCACCTGAAAAACCTTCATTTAATGAGCGAGATAAAAACTTTCGGTCTATTTCCAGCAATTCCGATTTTTCGCGAATAAGTTTCAACATCTGGTTGGCAGGCATATCGTCTAGTCCCCGTGCTTTTCTGGATTCATTTATAGCAGTTTTCATAAAATTGGTAACTGAAACGCCAGGGATCTCAACGGGGTATTGAAAAGAAAGGAAAATTCCCTTATGGGCCCTTTCTTCCGGAGAAGCCTCTTCCAGGTCTTCCCCATTGAATTCAATGTTCCCTTCCGTAATTTCAAATTCTTCCTTTCCGGCTATCACTGAGGCAAGGGTGCTTTTACCCGAGCCATTAGGGCCCATTATAGCATGTACCTCCCCGGCTTTTACTTCCAGGTTTATTCCGTTCAATATTTCATTTCCTTCTACACCTGCGTGCAGGTTATTTACTTTTAACATACGCTCTTTAGTTTAAATAGTAGGGTGCTTTTGGCATTTTATTAAAGTCATCCTTTTGGTGTTGCAAATATACTTTCGCCCCCATTTCTTCGGCAAAAGCTTCAAATTTTTTCATACTCTCCCGGGTTTGCCCCACGTCATAATTAAAAATTGGTATTCTCTTATACTCTCTGTTTTCATAAAAATGATACAGGTCCCCGGATAAAAGCAGAGGCCCGTGCTCTTTTAAATTAAGAAATAAAGCCTGGTGACCAGGGGTATGGCCCGGCATATATTTCAGAACTACTGTGCCATCTCCAAACACATCGTAATCTCCATCAATTTTTTTAATCCTTTTTAAGTCCTTGATAGCATTGTACATATCCGGGTTTTTTTCTTTGACCTCTTCTCCGGTTACAAAATCGTATTCCTTTTTTTGCACAAGCCAGGTCGAATTCTTAAATTCATTCGCATGCCCGCTATGATCAAAATGAGTATGAGATAGTGAGATATATTCAAAATCCTCCGGGGTCATTCCAATTTGTTTTAGCTGACTTAAAACAGAATCTTTTCGTGAAACGGTAAATGCTCCATCAGGTGATGTATAGGGTTCCTCAAGGCCGACCAAAGACTGGGGAAGTCCTGCATCCCAAATTAGGTTGCCTTTTGGGTGTTGAATGACATAAAAAGCATCTGCAAATTCCTTACTTTGTCCTTTATATGTCTCATCCTGAGCAAAAAGCCCTAATGTATTAACTACTACAGTTCCCCCATCAAAGGTATACAACTTCACTTCGGGTTTGGAGATTAACTCTTTGCTGTCAGATACATTCGCAACTTTTTTATTCACTTCTTTACAAGCAAACACAAAGACAATTGCCAATAATGCTAGATACTTTTTCATAGTAATTACCCAACGGATCCTTCAAGGCTGATTTCCAAAAGCTTTTGTGCCTCAACAGCGAATTCCATAGGAAGTTTGTTGAGTACCTCCTTGCTAAAACCGTTTACAATTAGCGCAATAGCTTTTTCTGTTTCTATTCCTCTCTGATTGCAATAGAAAATCTGATCTTCACCAATTTTACTGGTGGTGGCTTCATGTTCAATCTGAGCCGTCTTATTTTTCACTTCTATATATGGAAAAGTATGTGCTCCGCAATCATTGCCCATCAGTAAAGAATCGCATTGCGAAAAATTCCTGGCATTTGTGGCTCTGCTGTTCACCTGTACCAGACCTCTGTAACTATTTTGTGATTTCCCTGCGGAAATACCTTTTGAAATAATAGTGCTTCTGGTATTCTTCCCTAAATGGATCATTTTAGTCCCGGTATCCGCCTGCTGATAATTATTAGTCACCGCAATAGAGTAGAATTCTCCTATGGAATTATCTCCTTTTAATATACATGAAGGGTACTTCCAGGTAATGGCGGATCCTGTTTCTACCTGTGTCCAGGAAATTTTTGCGTTTTTCTCGCACAACCCTCTTTTGGTAACAAAATTGTAAACTCCGCCTTTTCCTTCTTTATTCCCCGGGAACCAGTTTTGAACCGTGGAGTATTTAATTTCTGCATCATCCATGGCTATCAGTTCCACAACGGCTGCATGTAATTGGTTTTCATCTCGTGATGGTGCCGTACAGCCTTCCAGATAGCTCACATAACTTCCTTTATCAGCAACAACCAGCGTGCGCTCAAATTGTCCTGTGCCGGCCTGGTTTATTCTGAAATAAGTGGACAACTCCATAGGGCATCTGACGCCTTTGGGGATGTAACAGAAAGATCCGTCTGAGAATACCGCAGAATTTAATGCGGCATAAAAATTATCCTTTTGCGGAACCACAGAACCAAGATGCTTTTTAACCAGTTCCGGATGCTCTTTAATTGCTTCGGAGATAGAGCAAAAAATTATTCCTTTTTCAGCCAGTGTTTTTTTGAAAGTGGTGGCAACAGAAACTGAATCCATCACAATATCTACTGCTACACCTGCCAGTTTTTTTTGCTCATCCAATGAAATCCCTAATTTTTTAAATGTATCCAATAGTTCAGGATCAACTTCATCCAAACTGTCGTATTTAGGTTTTTTATTAGGTGCTGAATAGTAGGATATGTCCTGGAAATCCGGTTTTTTATATTTGATATTGGCCCATTCCGGCTCTACCATTTGCTTCCAGGCCCGAAAAGCTTCCAGGCGCCAGGAAGTCATCCATTCCGGTTCTTCTTTCTTTTTGGAAATAGCGATAACAATGTCTTCATTCAGCCCTTTTGGGAATGTGTCAGACTCAATGTCGGTATAGAAACCATATTCATATTCTTTGGTTTCCAGTTCTTTTTTTAATTCTTCTTCGGTATATGCCATAGGCTAATAAACCCCTTAAAGGGGCCATAAATTTTTATAATGAAAAACTCTCTCCACAGCCACATGTGCGCTGTGCATTTGGATTATTGAAAACGAATCCTTTACCGTTAAGCCCTCCGGAATACTCCAGGGTAGTGCCTACCAGATATAGAAAACTCTTCTTATCTACAATGATTCGCACTGCGTTATCCTCAAAAACCTTGTCAGCCTCATCAACTTTGTTATCAAATTTTAATTCATAGGATAACCCGCTGCAACCGCCACTTTTTACACCAACCCGAACAAAATCTTTTTCAGCATCAAAACCTTCCTCTGTCATAAGTAAGGTTACCCTTTGTTTTGCTGTTTCTGATACTTTGATCATTTTATATCCTTATTTGGTATTATTCTAAATAGTTTACAAATATAGGGTATAGTTGGGGTTTTACCATAATACATAACATTATTATAACGTATAAAACCATAGAGCTTATCTATGGCTGTTTTTGGGCAAAAAGTGCTTATACAAAGCAATATAAAAAAGATACCATTAAAATTTTAGCTGGGAAGAAGCTGTCTTTTGTTGGGTATTTTCATTTGATTTTCAGAACTACAACGTCTGAAAGCCCTTTGTTTATAAGGTTTGGGAAGTCATTGCCAGAGCTTTCTCCAACCAGGAGTATGCTTTTATCCTGATTCTCAACCGCCTCAAAACCATAATCCAGGCCAGAGCCACCAAATGATCCCTGCCAGATCAGATTTCCTTCACGATCTGTTTTTATTAACCAAATATCATTTTCTCCGTTATTTTCATTGGCATCTCCATCATTGCTTTTTGAGTTTCCGGCAATAATAAATCCGCCATCCTGCGTAGTGCTTAACCCCTGAGCCGCATCAAATTGTGAACCCCCAAAGGTTTTTTCCCATAGCAGCTTTCCATTATCATCTACTTTAATAAGCCAAACATCAGATTCACCATGATTTATGGATACATCCATATCGGTGCTGAAGGTATTCCCGGTAATCACATAAGCGCCATCATCAGTTTTGGTAATATCATAGGCAACTTCAATACCGGAACCCCCAAAGGAACGCTCCCATAACAATTCTCCGGTAATTGATAATTTAATCACCCAAAAATCATAGCTCCCCCTGGTATTGGAGACATCATAATCATCACTCTCGGAAAAGCCGGCCATTACAAAGCTTCCATCATCCGCTTCAACAACCGCATGAGCCCTGTCATTGTTGGTTCCTCCATAATAACTTCTCCATTCCAGGTTCCCATTGGCATCTATTTTTGTACCCCAAAATTCACCCACACCGTGTCTTGTTATAGAGTTACCTTTATTGTACGTACCGTCAGACAGGGCTGCTGTAATATCCAAAAAGCCGACAAAGAAAAAACCACCGTCTGCAGTTTGCAGCAGATCATAAGAATGGTCATGTCCAGAAAACCCAAAGCTTTTTTCCCATACTATACTTCCAAGTGCATCCAGTTTTAAAATCCAGTTATCATGGAATCCTTCATTATTACTGGCATCTCCATCATCGCTCATGGCATAGCCAGTAACGGCATAACCGCCATCTGAGGTCTGGATAATAGACTGCCCTCTGTCATCCTTGCTGCCGCCATAAGTCTTACTCCAAAGCAAATCGCCCGCCTGGTCCAATTTCAAAATCCAATAGTCATTTACGGCAACAGTCTTCCCGTTAAGGTCTCCGTCCGTACTTTGTGAATACCCAAGAATTGCATATCCCCCATCATTGGTATGTATCACGGACTGTGCTGTTTCTTCACCTGTTCCTCCAAAACTTTTCACCCAATCAATCTCACCTAAAAACACTGCCTCATCATAGGCGCTTTCCGGAACTGTTGAATCATCATCAGAACATGAAAACAGAAACAGTACTATGCTAAAAAATAAAACTTTTTTCACTGTTATTCTAATTTGACTTTTTAATAACAAAAAGACCTGAATTGATGTCATTCACAATGACCTTTTCACTTCCAAAGTATGGGTATACACTCCATACACCTTCAAAAGCAGCGGTATTATTGGATGGGTAGGTATCGAAAAAACCTTCTTCAACGATACTTTGCCCTTCTACTCCGGAAATATCAAGGATTCGAATACCCGCAGTATAATTTGCAAGATAAAAAGCATCCCCTTTTACATAACCATTGTGGTCAATGGCCCCGGTTTCACCTAAATATGTATCATGTAAAACCGGGTTATCAAGGTCTGTAAGGTCAAAGATCAGTGTCCTCGAATTAAAACCAAAATTGATCTCATCCAATTCATCTCCCAAAATAAAATAGCGTTGATCTTCCGAAAACCATCCCTGATGTGTATATCCAATATTGGCGTATTGAATAGTACTGATTTGCATAGGATTATCTTTGTCTGTAACGCTCACAATAGCCATTTGATTTTCATTTGCCCCAATAAAAATTTCCTGTCCGGTATAATCAGTATCCGGGCCATTGTAGGTAACAACCTGTGCGTCGTGTGTATAACCGTTTGCGCCGTAGCCACCTGCAGCTACAGGGTTTTTCGGATCCCGGACATTAATAAAATGCGCGCCACCCCTGTATACGTCATTTCTGGCAGTGCCAACTGCATATGCATATCCGCTGACTTCATTGACAACAATATTATGAGCATTGCCAAAACCAGTGTAACGGGCGTCTGCCTCAAAAGTTTCCGGGGCATTCGCCACATTCCTCAATTTTGTTAAATCAAAAACCTGCATCCCATGGCCGCCAGCCTCAGAAACAATAAAGGCATGGTCCTGGTAAACCTTTATGTCCCTCCAGGAGCTGGAAACGGTTGCCGAGGATAATTTTCCGAGATAAATCAGCTCTTCCGTATCGGTTATATCAACAAAGGCGGTTCCATTATCCAAACCCACCAAAGCGTATTCTTTTCCGGTAGTGGTATCAGTCCAACCCCAAATGTCATTTGCAGAAGACGCACCGAATTGGGTTAAAGTAATTTGGCCCAATAAGTCATACCCATTGCATGGATATATCCCGGCCATACCATTTTCACATGGTAAAAAGCCTGTTTGTGGATTTCCAATTTCATCATCCGGCAGGGTATCATCTACTATCCCGGAATCGTTATCAGCAACAGAAGAATCATCATTATTGGAACAGCCTGAAAGAAACATCAGGCCCAAAATAAGCAGGAGGGATTTTTTCATGGGGCAAAAATTAATAATTCTTTTTCAGGATAAAGATAATATATTATTCCCATCCGCTTATTTTTGCACTATGTTTGAAGACAAGAACCAGGAGAAAACCTCACTAGAAGAATTAGGTGAATTTGGATTAATAGATCATCTCACCGGGAATTTTAAATTGCACCATAAGTCTACTGTTAAGGGAATTGGCGATGATGCGGCAGTGCTTGACTTTGCCGATAGAAAGGTGCTTGTCTCTACAGATTTGTTGATTGAAGGAATACATTTTGATCTCAGCTACACGCCACTTCAGCACCTGGGTTATAAAGCCGTCATGGTTAATTTATCTGATATTTATGCGATGAATGCAAGAGCTACGCAGATTACAGTATCTGTTGCGGTCTCCAATCGATTTCCTTTGGAAGCCCTGGAAGAATTCTACAGCGGTATCTCATTGGCCTGTGAGCTTTACAAAATAGATCTGGTTGGTGGAGATACTACCTCCTCTACTACAGGAATGATAATTAGCATCACAGCCATAGGCGAGGCAGCAAAAGAAGATCTTGTTTACAGGAGCGGGGCAAAACCCAATGATCTTTTGGTGGTTAGTGGCGACCTTGGAGGCGCCTATATGGGGTTACAGGTTTTGAAACGTGAAAAGGAAGTATTTAAAGTCAATCCCAATAATCAGCCTGACTTGACGGCATATAGTTACATCATTGAGCGGCAATTAAAACCTGAGGCCAGAAAAGATATAGTAGAATTGTTAATGAACCTGGGTATTCATCCCACTTCCATGATAGATATTAGTGACGGCCTATCTTCTGAAATTCTCCATTTGTGCAAAAACAGCAATGTTGGATGCAATCTTTATGAAGATAAAATCCCATTGGATCCAACGGTAATATCGGCATGTGAGGAGTTTAATATAGACAGCTCGTTAGTTGCATTAAGCGGGGGAGAAGACTATGAGTTACTGTTCACTATTGATCAAAAAAAATTCCCGGAATTAAAGGGCAATCCTAACTTTACTGTTGTGGGGCACATAACAGAAAAGAATGAAGGCGCACACTTAATATCCAGGAATAATTCTAAAATTCCACTTACCGCTCAGGGATGGAATTCATTTGCCAAAGCATAATTAGGCTACCTGTTGGGTAGTCCTGTGTCTTTTTTGGTATAAATCTTCCAAGGTGTCATTAATCTCCTGCAGTTCAGGTGTCAGCACTGAAAGATTTCCGCTGACATCTGTAGTGACTTCTTTGCCACAATGAACACACTTATATTCTTTTATGTGCAAGGTTACCTTCTTGGATACAGAATAGTGGTGGCCAAAAATATTGCAAAATATTTTTTTCATAATGTAGGTTTTAGGTCTGCATTGGTAGGGTTTGGGAATCCGTAATATGCAATAATAAACAATCAGTAAAAGTTTAAGAGACTATATTTTCAAATAACTTAATTTCAGAACGCTACTACCTTGTGTTTTATTGAGTGGCCTCTGCAAATTTTATGCTTTTTTCGACAAACGTCTCTTTTTTCGATCAATTGCAGGTTTGCCGGGATGAATTTTGTATTCGTTTTAGTACATTTTTGGATTATCTTTCAAGTTTAATCATCCTATGAATAGAATAAAAGAAACCTTGGTAACAGCTTTTGCACTATTCTCCCTTTTCTTTGGTGCGGGAAATTTGATATTACCGCCCCAATTGGGGTTTAAAGCAGGGGAGCTATGGTGGTTAGTTGCTCTTGGGTTTGCCCTTTCAGCCGTTTTAATCCCCATATTTGGAATACTTGGTCATGCCAAACTTCAGGGAACCATGTATGATTTTGGCTCTAAAGTATCATCTTCCTTTAGCCTGATTTATTGCTTTATTATTTATGGCGTATCCATTGCATTGCCTTCTCCCAGAACGGCTTCCGTAACACACGAAATAGGTATTGCACCCTTATTTCATAATTCCGCTTTAAGTACAAGTATCGTTTATTTTGTTTTAGTATTCATTTTTGTGATGAACCGGACAAAATTATTGGACATAATAGGGAAGTATTTAACTCCGGCCATTATTCTTATTCTCTTGTTTATTATGGGTGTAACTCTGTTTTCCTTTCCACTTAATTTTGGAGCGAACACATTTCCCAATCCATTATCACAAGGAATACTCGAAGGTTATCAAACTTTTGATGCCATTGGCGCCATTGTTGTTGGTGGGGTTATTATTACTTCGATTAATCTTACTCATAAAGAAGATTCATACGAAAATAAAAAAGCTTTGATCACAAAGGCCGGGTGGCTGGCTGGATTAGGCCTTATAATGATATATGCCGGATTAATTTTTACGGGAGCAGTGATGCACGGACAATTTGATGATTCAATATCACGTACAGCCCTAATAATTGGTATAAGTAAGATTACCCTTGGGACAACTGCGAACCTATTCCTGGGCATCCTCGTGAGTCTGGCTTGTTTTACTACTGCTGTAGGAATTGTAGCCGGTACAGCAGATTTTGTGAAATCCCGTTTACCGGATTCAAAGAAAGCATATTTGATTACTGCTCTGATAAGTTGTTGTCTGGGAGTCTTAATGGGGCAATTTAATGTGGGTTACATAATTGCTATTGCATTGCCTGTTCTCATGTTTGTTTATCCAATTACCATTGTTTTAATATTGCTCAATGTAGTTCCTGAAAAATTTGGATCTCCCTATGTATTCAGGGCAGTGGTTTTTACCACTATCCTTTTTAGTATTCCTGATTTTTTGGGGAGTATTGGTTTAAGCAGCCATATAGATGCCATTACAAAATGGATTCCCCTTAGTAAATTAAGTATGGGTTGGGTATTGCCCGCCTTGGCCATTTTTATTTTCGCAAATATTGGTAAACAGGGGCGGTCTAAAACCTCCTGATTTTAATGCTCCAAGGCTCTCGCTATCGCAGTTTTTCTATAACTAATTATTCATAAGGTCTTCTATCTCTTCTGCATCAATAGGGATATTCCGCATTAGATTAAACGGGGATCCTTTATCTGTAATAACTACATCATCTTCTAATCGAATACCCATCTTTTCATCGGGAATATAAATCCCCGGCTCTACTGTAAAGACCATATTCGGCTTCATGGGTTTTTTTAGCTCTCCATAGTCATGAGTGTCTAACCCCATATGATGACTCGTGCCATGCATAAAATATTTTTTATAGGCAGGCCAATCCTTGTTCTCCTTTTGCACATCGGCCTTGTCCAATAGTCCTAAACCAATGAGTTCAGAAGTCATAACTTTCCCGACCTCTTTGTGATAATCTGCCCATAAAGTACCCGGCACCAGCATATTTGTAGCTTCATTTTTTACCCGAAGCACCGCGTCATAGACCTGGCGCTGCCTTTTATCAAATTTTCCATTTACCGGAATTGTCCGGGTCATATCACTTGAATAATTTGCATATTCTGCTCCTACATCCAACAGGATGAGGTCACCATTTTTGCATTGGTTTCTATTTTCTATATAGTGTAAAACATTGGCATTATTCCCCGATGCTATTATTGGAGTATACGCAAATCCTTTGGATCGATTCCTTATAAACTCATGAAGAAATTCTGCCTCTAATTCATATTCCCAAATGCCGGGTTTTACATATTTCAATATACGCCGGAAGCCCTTTTCAGTTATATCGCAGGCTTTCTGAATCAGGTTGATTTCCTCAGGTTCTTTTACGCCCCTTATCTGTTGTAAAATGGGATTGCTCTTGGCTACCTGGTGTGCAGGAAAATCATTCTTACATTTAATAATAAAACGGTCTTCCCTGGTTTGTGTTTCTACAGACTGCCTGTAATGTTCATTGGTATTCAAATAAATAACCTCTGCTTCGGTCATCAGGTTAAAAAACACCTTATCAAAATCGGTTAGCCAATGAACAGTTTGAATGCCGGAAACCCCTGTTGCCTGAGTCTTATCCAACTTTTCCCCTTCCCAGATGGCTATGTGCTCATTTGTTTCCCTGACAAATAATATCTCTTTGTTTATTTTATCATTGGCATCAGGAAAAAGCAAGAGGATAGATTCTTCCTGATCTACCCCGCTGAGATAAAAAATATCCCTGTGCTGCTCAAAGGGCATGGTACTGTCCGCACTGATAGGGTATATGTCGTTGGAATTAAATATCGCAATACTCTTTGGCTTCATCTGCGCCATGAATTTTGCCCGATTCCTTTTAAACAGCTCACTGCTTATTTGATCATATTTCATAAAACAAAGTACTTTCCCCAAAAGTAGACATAAGCAGGTTTACTACAAAAAAGAAGTCTAAAATAAGATGTATACATATTAGAATAACTCATCGCTTAATCATCATTTAACCCTGAGTCTATAATGCATTTAATTTTTTTAATTGTGCCACAACAATGATACACAAAGCCAGGTTAAAATGAGTATTACCCACCTGGTCTACCTGATTATGTTTGATAGGCTTTATGAAAGACCTAAAATGTGGTTTGGTTGCTTAAGTATTTGAACAACATAGTTATCATCTTATTAATAATCTTAAAGAGTCTCAAAGTCCAGGGCAAAAAATTTTGTAGCTTAGGTAATTAATTGTACAGGGCTTCTCAAAACCCAAAATAGCTTTATTCTAAATACATGCAAAACAAATCGAACACATTCGATGCCATCATTATAGGTTCTGGTATTTCAGGAGGTTGGGCAGCAAAAGAGCTATGTGAGAAAGGTCTCCAGACCTTGGTCCTGGAACGAGGAAGAAACGTTGTACATTTAAAAGATTACCCAACAGCGAACATGAATCCGTGGGAATTCAAGTACCGTGGCCTAATGCCCAAAGAGTTCAATGATAAGAATCCCTTAATTACAAGAGCAGCGGGGTTTGGGGCCGATACTTCCCATTTCTTTATCGAAGATGCAGATCATCCGTATGTACAGAAAAAACCCTTCGATTGGATCCGAGGATATCAGGTGGGTGGTAAATCACTGACCTGGGGCCGTGCCTGTCAACGGTGGAGCAATTATGAGTTCAAATCACCCAGCAAATTTCAATATGGCCTGGCCTGGCCAATTGACTATGAAGATGTGGCTCCCTGGTATTCGCATGTCGAAAAATTCGTAGGGGTCTGCGGCAAAAAAGATGGTATCGAGGCCATGCCGGACGGTGAGTTTTTACCGCCTTTTGAATTTAATTGTGTTGAGAAGCATATGAGTGATGCCATTAAGCAGCATTATCCTGATCGGCATTTGGTGCAAGGGCGCTGGGCGCAATTGACCCACCCTCAGGAAATACATCTTCAGCAGGGTCGTGGTAGATGTCAGGCACGTAACCTTTGTATGCGTGGCTGCCCGTTCGGGGGGTATTTCAGTTCGGTATCTTCGACACTTCCCTGGGCCGAAAAAACGGGAAATTTGACAATACGGCCACATTCTGTTGTTCATTCCATCATTTATGATCAAAAAACCGGCAAGGCTTCAGGTGTAAAAGTCATCGATGCCAAAACCAGTGAAGAGATTATCTTCGAGGCACGTATAATATTTGTGAACGCCTCGGCCTTGAACACTAATCTTATTCTGTTGAATTCAAAATCAAAGCGTTTCCCCAATGGCCTGGCCAATGACAATGGTCTATTAGGAAAATACATTTGCTTTCACATTTATCGCGGAAAGGCGGGTGCCAAAATGCCCGGCTTTAAAGACAAGTATATTTATGGCAGAAAACCCTCCGAACCTATTTTGGCTAACTTCCGTAACCTCAAGGAGAAAGATACGGACTTTGTTGGCGGGTATACCACCTTCTGTGGTGCCTATCGTGTTCGCAATGAATATATTGAGAATAGTGATGTGCAAATAGGGGCTGACTATAAACACGCATTGAGCGAGGCCGGTGACTGGTACATTTACATGTATATGCAAGGAGAGACCATACCAAAAATTACAAACCAGGTGTACTTGAGCGAAACAGAAAAAGACCAATGGGGTATCCCACTTTTGGTAACCGATATTGGTTATGATACAAATGACGACAAGATGGTTGCCGATTTTTTAACCGAAAGCAAAGCTATGCTCGAGAAAATAGGTTGCACAGATATTCATGTTGAAGATAACAAGCAGCCCCCTGGGCTCGATATTCACGAAATGGGCGGGGTGCGAATGGGCAAAAACCCTGAGGATTCCTTGCTTAATGAATGGAATCAACTGCACTTGTGCAAGAATGTGTTCGTAACCGACGGGGCTTGCATGACCAGTACAGGAAATCAGAGTCCCTCAATTTTGTATATGGCGTTGACGGCCAGGGCGGCAAATTATGCAGCAGAAGAATTTAAAAATGGAAATCTTTAATTAAATCAGGACATGAAAAAAAAGGTTGGCATTGGGCTTATCGGTTCACAATTTATCTCGACCATACATGTAGAAGCTTTAAGATCGGTGCCCGATGCAGAAGTGCTGGCAGTTATGTCTCCATCGAAAGGTAATGCCAGGGCCTTTGCGGTGAAGCACAATGTTCCGAATCACTTTACAGATCTCGATGCACTCCTCGCCATGCAGGAAATCGACATGATCGTAATAGGGGCGCCAAATATGCTACACTGCGAAATCGCTTTGAAAGCTGCAAAAGCCGGGAAGCACATCGTTGTAGAAAAACCCATGTGTATGAACTTGCAGGAAGCAGACCAAATGATAGCTGCCTGTAAAACGGCAAAAGTAAAATTAATGTATGCCGAAGAGCTTTGCTTTACCCCAAAATATGTGCGATTGAAGGCCTTGTTGGATGAAGGTGCTTTGGGGCGACCTGTTTTGCTAAAGCAATCAGAAAAGCACGATGGTCCGCATGCAGGCCATTTTTGGGATGTGGAACGTTCGGGAGGTGGTGTTACAATGGATATGGGCTGTCATGCCATTCAATTTTTTAGATGGTTGAATAAGAACAATCCTATAAAATCAGTATATGCTCAACTATCTACGTCTGTGCATACGCAAAAAACAATAGGTGATGACAATGCAATCATCATACTGGAGTTCGAGAATGGTGTAATCGCAATGGCAGAAGAAAGTTGGACAAAACTTGGTGGTATGGATGACAGGGCCGAAATACATGGTTCAGAAGGTGTGGCCTATGCAGATGTGCTTCAGGGTAATTCCATTCAAACCTATAGCGCCAAAGGCGTGGGATATGCTGTTGAAAAAGCCGGAAATACAATCGGTTGGAGTTTTACCATGTATGAAGAAATCTGGAATTACGGTTTTCCACAAGAATTCACGCATTTTGTAGATTGTGTGAAAAACAATAAATCGCCAATGGTTACGGGCGAGGATGGTAAGGCCGTTTTAGAAGTTATCTTCGCTGCTTATGAATCTGCCGGAACAGGTAAGAAAGTTCACTTGCCTTTTCATACGAAAGTGGATAAGCCCTATAAACTATGGAAAAAAAGAATTTAAGTTATGGACCGTAGGGAAGCGTTACACCGGACCGCTGGTATTCTGGGAGTTACACTTATTGGATCTGAACTGTTCCTCTCAGCATGTATGCGAAAAGTGACTGCCAATGAACTTATATCGGCAGCCGACGTACTTTTACTGGACGAAGTTGGGGAGACCATATTACCCGAAACCGAACGTTCACCTGGCGCAAAGGCTGCAAAGATAGGATTGTTCATAAAAAGCATTGTTACTGATTGTTATGGTAAAAAAGAACAGGAAATTTTTAAGCTGGGGATCTTGCAATTGCATCAATTGGCCAGAAACCATTATGGCGGCGATTTCATGGCTATTAACTCAAATCAAAAACACGCAATCCTGAACCAACTCGATAAAGAGGCTCGAAGCAGTACAGTTAAGAATGATCTACACTTTTTTCGGATGATTAAAGAGCTGACATTGTGGGGTTATTTCTCTTCAGAACCAGGTGCGACAATTGCCCTGAGGTATAGTGCTGTGCCTGGCAGATATGAAGGTTGTGTACCCTACACCACAGGAGATAAAGCATGGGCAACTTAATTTTTACTCAAGGTTTATAAATTAGAAATGAAGATCCGCTATTGTTCCGATTACCATGAAATGAGCCATTTGGCCTCGGAATCTATTCTTGCAGATATAAAATTGGAAACCAGAGCTTGGCTCGGTGTCGCCACTGGAAATTCACCAAAAAAAGTCTATGATAATCTGGGTAAATTATACAATCGGAACCTCGGCCGTTTCAAAAACCTGGGTATTGTAAAGTTGGATGAGTGGGGTGGAATTCCCATGGATGCGTCCAATTCATGCGAGACTTTTATCCAAAACCGGATCCTCCTACCCCTTAAAATACCTGATAAGCAGTATATCGCTTTTGCAAGCAATCCCCTTGATCCACAAAAAGAATGTGATCGCATACAAAATGAAATAGACTCAATAGGGGCGCTCGATGTCTGCATTTTGGGACTGGGAAAGAACGGTCATATCGGTTTCAACGAACCTGCCGCATTTTTGCAATCTAAATGCCATATAGCAGCACTTTCAAAGGTGTCAATGCAGCACCATATGGTAGATTCTCTTTCTGACAAACCAACCTACGGTTTGACTTTAGGGATGGGGGACATTATAAAGTCCAAGAAAATTATTCTTTTAATAACCGGGGTCGGAAAAGATGAAATTGTAAAAGAATTACTAACCTCTAAAATAAGTACATATCTGCCGGCATCATTTTTATGGCTACATGCTAACGCAGAATGCTATATTGATTCAAATTCGATGCCTAAACTCAAGCCATAATTATTAACTGGAATTGCGTTTTTATTCCCTTTCGTACTTCCCTAGGTTGCACAAAATTACCTGGATAAAATGCGTTCTATTTATTGTTAGGTTTAGTTTTATTGCGCATTGCTTCCTTTATGGGTTCATAATGGTTTTGGTGCTAAAAGCGGATATTACCCTTTGCTTTTGATTAAAATGAATCTAAATACCATTCTAATAAGTCCGGAAATTTGTTAATGATTTCCTCTTACCTTAAATTTGGTCCACTAAACTTAAACTAATGAGTTCTCTGATTAAATCGTCTATAGCCCGGAAAGTGGTCATGGCCCTTTCGGGTCTTTTTTTGGTTTTGTTTTTGGTGCTCCATGTAACCATTAATCTCACCTCCGTTATTTCGCCTGACACTTTTAACGAATGGTCTCATTTTATGGGGTATAACGGGCTGGTACAATACATTATGCAGCCCATATTAATTATTGGTGTAATTGTACATTTTGTAATGGGAATAGTTCTTGAGCTTCAAAATATGCAGGCAAGAACAATTAAATACACCAGGTACAAAGGCGCTGCAAATTCTCCCTGGGTCTCACGGAATATGATCATAACCGGTCTGGTTGTACTTGCCTTTTTGGGATTGCACTTCTATGACTTTTGGATTCATGAGATGACCTATAAATATATCGAGGTCCATCCTGAAGATCCTGCACGATATTATACTGAAACTGTTGAGAAATTTGCGCCCATGTGGAGAACAGTCCTTTATATCGTTTCTTTTGGTTTGCTCAGCCTTCATTTATGGCACGGGTTTGCATCTTCATTTCAAAGTATGGGTTTAAATAATAAATACACCCCTTCTATAAAATCATTTACCAAGATCTATGCAATAGTAGTCCCTTTGGTATTTGTCTTCATTGCTATTTATCATCATCTTAACCCTATAACTCATTAATTATGGGCATTCTTGATTCAAAAATTCCATCCGGGCCTTTGGCTGAGAAATGGACAAAACATAAAAATGATATAGATTTGGTAAATCCTGCCAATAAACGGAATATTGATATCATTATCGTAGGCACAGGCCTGGCCGGTGGTTCCGCGGCGGCTTCACTTGCCGAATTAGGTTACAATGTTAAAACTTTTTGTTATCAGGATTCCCCCAGGAGAGCGCACTCTATTGCCGCCCAGGGCGGAATAAATGCTTCTAAAAATTATCAGGGAGATGGTGACAGCGATTACCGCCTTTTTTATGATACGGTAAAGGGTGGTGATTACAGGTCGCGCGAAGCCAATGTCTATCGCCTGGCGGAAGTATCCGGTAATATTATTGACCAATGTGTTTCGCAGGGAGTGCCATTCGCACGTGATTATGGGGGGCTGCTGGATAACAGATCTTTTGGTGGGGTTTTGGTCTCAAGGACCTTTTATGCCAAAGGACAAACAGGACAGCAATTATTGCTGGGTGCTTATGCCGCAATGAACCGGCAAATACATCGTGGTAAGATTAAGTCCTATACAAGACATGAAATGCTGGATTTGGTTATCGTTGATGGCAAGGCCAGGGGTATTATAGCAAGAAACCTGATCACGGGAGAAATAGAACGTCATTCTGCGCATGCCGTTGTAATTGCTTCAGGAGGATATGGAAATTTGTTTTTCCTATCTACCTATGCCATGGGCGCAAATGTAATGGCTGCCTGGCGCACACATCGCAGAGGCGCTTTCTTTGCCAACCCTTGTTTTACACAAATCCACCCTACCTGTATTCCTGTTTCAGGTGAGCATCAGTCTAAACTTACCCTGATGTCTGAATCTCTCAGGAATGATGGCCGAATATGGGTGCCAAAACGGTTAGAAGATGCCCAGGCTATACGCGAAGGAAAATTAAAGCCAACGCAATTAAAAGAAGAAGACCGGGATTATTACCTGGAACGCAGATACCCTGCTTTTGGAAATCTTGTTCCCCGGGATGTAGCTTCGAGAGCTGCAAAAGAGCGTTGCGATGCAGGATACGGTGTAAATAAAACGGGAGAAGCTGTTTTCCTCGATTTTGACGCCGCAATAATGCGCTATGGAAGTGAAAAAGCCCTGACGTCCGGTCTAAAAAATGTGGATGATGCGCATATTAGAAAGTTGGGGGAAGAGATTGTAGAAGCTAAATACGGGAACTTATTCCAGATGTATGAAAAAATTGTAGATGAAAATCCATATAAAACCCCAATGATGATATATCCTGCGGTACATTATACCATGGGTGGTTTGTGGGTCGATTACAATTTGCAGACTACCATTCCAGGATGTTATGCAGCAGGCGAGGCTAATTTTAGCGACCATGGAGCAAACAGACTTGGGGCCTCTGCATTAATGCAAGGATTGGCCGATGGATATTTCGTTTTACCATACACTATAGGTGATTACTTAGCAGACGATATCCGCACAGGAACTATTCCTACCGACTCTGAGGAATTTAATAAGGCTGAGAAGGATGTTCTGGATAAAATCAACAAATTAATGTCTGCAAAGGGTATTAACTCCGTTGATTATTATCACAAAAAGCTCGGTAAAATCATGTGGAATAATTGTGGTATGTCTCGTAATGCTAAAGGACTGAAAGAAGCCATTCAGGAAATTGCAGCTTTGAGAAAGGACTTTTGGGAAAATGTGAAGGTCCCGGGTGAAGCAAATACCAAAAATCAGGAATTGGAAAAAGCAGGTCGCGTTGCAGATTTCTTAGAGATAGGGGAACTTTTTGCGATGGATGCACTGGAAAGAAATGAGTCTTGTGGTGGTCACTTTAGGGAAGAATATCAAACTCCCGAAGGGGAAGCACTGCGTGACGATAAAAATTTCAAATTTGTATCGGCCTGGGAATATAAAGGTGACCCGAAGGATGCCAAATTGCATAAAGAGAACCTGATTTATGAAAACATTGAGTTAAAGACGCGTTCCTATAAATAATAAGCTATGAAGATTTATCTTAAAATATGGCGTCAAAAAGATGCTTCTACAAAAGGGAAAATAGTAGATTATACCTTGGACGGTATTGAAGGCGATATGTCCTTCCTTGAAATGCTGGATATATTAAATGAGGATTTAATATCAAAAGGTGAAGTCCCCGTTGAGTTTGACCACGATTGCCGGGAAGGTATCTGCGGGACCTGTTCTCTTCAAATTAACGGACGACCTCACGGTCCGGACAGACTTATTACAGCATGTCAACTTCATATGCGAAGTTTTAATGACGGAGATACCATCGTAATTGAACCCTTTAGGGCCAAAGCCTTTCCTGTAATAAAGGATTTAATAGTGGACAGGAATTCTTTTGAACGAATTCAACAGGCCGGAGGATTTATTTCTGTGAACACTTCAGGCAATACAATAGATGCAAATACAATTCCTATCAGGAAGGAGGATGCAGATAAGGCATTTAATGCGGCCGCTTGTATTGGTTGCGGAGCATGTGTGGCTGCTTGTAAAAATGCCAGTGCCATGTTATTTACTTCAGCAAAAGTATCACAGTTTGCTTTATTACCGCAAGGACGTATTGAAGCAGCAGAACGTGTACAAAACATGGTACGCCAGATGGATCTGGAAGGCTTTGGAAATTGCACAAACACCGGTGCTTGCGAGGTGGAATGCCCAAAAGGCATTTCTTTGGAGAATATTGCCCGAATGAACAGGGAGTACCTAAGTGCCTCACTAAAAGGTTAAAAAATAATATGTTTATTTCAAAAATCCCGGGTATTCTTATCCGGGATTTTTATTTGGATTATTCCCGTATCTTTTTTCCTATTTTTACCATAATTATTATGCTATGAATTCTTCTGCACACAATCTTCCTACTAAATTGCCTAAGCTCCCGGAATCCATCTTCAGTACCATGAGCAACCTCGCAAAGGAGTACAGCGCTATTAACATCTCACAGGGTTTCCCCAATTTTGAGCCTGATCCAGTGCTTATTCAATTGGTTGCAAAAGCAATGAAAGACGGTTATAATCAATATGCCCCTTTAGGTGGTATCTATCCTCTTAAAGAAGTTATTGCTGAAAAAATTGCCTTTTTATATGGAGCCACTTACGATCCACAATCAGAAATAACCATTACTGTAGGGGCTACACAGGCTATTTTTACCGCCATATCAGCATTTGTTTGGCCCAATGATGAAGTAATAGTGCTTAAACCGGCCTATGATTGCTATGAACCGGCCATTAAAGCAAATGGCGGGATTCCTGTTTTAATTCAGTTAACGGGAAAGGATTATGCCATAGATTGGGAGGTGTTTAAATCGCACTTGAATGACAAAACCAGAATGGTCATTATTAATACCCCGCATAATCCAAGCGGAATGGTTTTTTCCAAGTCCGATATGCTCAAGCTCCAAAGTTGCCTTAAAGACACGAATATTATTTTGTTGAGTGATGAAGTGTATGAGCATATTGTATTTGATAGCAACACACATGAGAGTGCTTCCAAATACCCTGATCTGGCATCCCGTAGTTTTGTATGCGCTTCATTTGGTAAAACATTTCATGCAACGGGTTGGAAAATGGGGTATTGTGCCGCACCGGCTGAACTGATGAAGGAGTTTCAGAAAATACATGAATTCAATGTTTTTTGTGTGAACCACCCCTTCCAGCGAGCACTGGCTGAATACCTCAAGAACCCGGTTCACTATTTGGATTTAGGGCCATTTTATCAGGAAAAAAGAGATTTGTTCTTATCGGCAATCGAAAACTCCAGATTTAAATTTACTCCAGCTCAGGGGACCTATTTTCAGCTATTGGATTATTCAGAAATCACTATGGAAAGTGATATCGATTTTGCAGAAAGGCTCGTTAAAAACTTTGGTGTCGCCTGTATCCCAATATCAGTATTTAACAAAGGCCTTACCGATAATAAACAGATTCGAATTTGTTTTGCAAAAACCTCTGATACGCTATTAAAAGCCGCTGAGATTATCTCTTCAATTTAGTTGAACTTTTTAATAAACAATGGCTTTAAATTATAACAGCACCATTAATCAACTATGGCGTCCTCAATTAAAGTCATCAATTCTCCAATCTTAGCAGGTTCCAGCCATCTGGTAACTACAACTAAATTATTAGCCTTATCAATCACAATGAAGTTACCTCCAAAACCAGCAGCATAATAAATATCCTCGGAGAGTCCTTCCCAATGCCGGCTGCCTTTTTTGTTTAGCCACCACATATAGCCATAGTTAGGGTTTGGTGCTGAAGGTGTAATTGCTTCGGTTATCCAGGCCTCGCTAAGGAGTTGTTCTGTGTCCCATCTTCCATTATTAAGAAATAACAAGCCAAATCGGGCCATATCCTCTGCGCTTATAAAAATTCCGGCGCCTGAATGTCCCCCACCTGTTACAGATTTCATTTTTATTCCATCAATTACCGTCCAGGCGTGGTCGTAGCCATACCAGCGCCAGGTGGTTGAAGCCCCAATTTTATCCATTATCTGCTCCTTGAGAACAACAGGAACCGGCTTTCTCCATACATGAGTCAAAGCATAAGCCAGGACATTTACACGGACATCATTATATTCCATTACCGTTCCGGGTTCGTTTAATTTTCTGAATTTCCATTCATCTAAACCTCCTTCATTCGGGGGCCTGTCTGCCCAGTCCTTTACACCCCATAATTCTCCGGACCAATCGGAATTTTGTTGCAGGAGATGCTTCCAGGTTATTTTGCTATTGTGTTGTCCGGCAAATGTGCCGTCCCAGATATATGAAGACACGCTGTCATTTGTTCCTTTAATCAAATGACTATCTACAGCAAGGCCTGCAACCGTGGACAAAAAACTCTTAGTCACGCTAAAAGTCATGTCAACGCGCTTAATATCACCCCATTTTTTAACTATATAACCATTTTTCAATATGATTCCCGCCGGACCTCCGCGCTTTTTGGTAGGTCCTAAAATTTCATGAAATGGTTCGCGCTCAAAACCTTTTAAAATGGCAATCCGTAAATCTCTGGAGCCGGAATATTCATTGTTTTGGGCAAAATTTACGGCTTCAAGGAGTTTATTTTCATTAATACTCAAAGCAGAAGGAGTCTTTTCTTCCCACAGGGCGTTTCTTTCAGGGAAATAATACTTTTGTTGGGCACTAATGGTATTCAGGGAAAATAACAAAATTGCAGGGAGTAGTGTTTTTGTATACATTGTTGATGTAATTATTTTTTTAAGTTAGTCAAATCCAGCCTCATTAGCCAATCCATTTGTCTATCCCTACCAATGTAATAAGGATGTCTTCCAAACTTTACAAATCCATTCCTTTCATAGAATCTAATGGCATTTGTGTTTTTCTCCCAAACCCCAAGCCATAGGTAGCACATATTTTTATTGATGGCAATATGTTTAACTTGATTCAACATTGAATAACCAATCTTTTTACCCTGAAATTCACTTTTCACATAGATTCTTTCTAATTCAATTGCATTTTTATCCTTTATATCACTTTGAGCTTCATTTTCATTTAGTTTAAAATATCCCACTATTTCATTATCTGAATAAACAAAATAAAATGTCATTTGAGGATCGGCAAGCTCTTTTAAAAGTTGTTCTTTAGAAAAAGAATCCTGCATATATGTTTTAAAATCATCAGGGTTATTGTTGGCCTCAAAGGCATCAATAAATGTCTTCCTGGAAATTGAAATAAGTCTGTCTATATCGCAACTGGTACATTCAGACATTTGAAGTTTCATACGCTCATTAAATATCCCCCTAAAATAAAAAAAGGAGTAAAACATAATGCCTTACTCCTTTTTTTATTTTGGGATAATTGATTAAAACATAAACAATTTTCTGGTCAATAGTACTATGCCACTAAAAAAGTCATTTCTATAAACCTGAATTTCTTCTTCAATAGGTCTGTGGTTAATTTGTGCATCCATAGCTTTTGGGATTTAATAAAATAAGATTTGGGGTTTAACTAATCTGGCTTAAAGATAATGACTGATTCTCAGGCGTCTAAAAATATGTTGTGAAATATCTCCAATTTGTTGTGAAAAAAGCAACTCATTTTAATTTATCGACCAAGTGTTTGCTTTGATCGTTAAACGGTCATCTCGGGAATGTCTCCTTCAATGATTAAAGTCCCTTCGGTTGCCTGCTTAATCTCTTCTACACTCACACCGGGTGCCCTTTCAACCAAAAGGAATCCACCGGGAGTAACTTGCAGGACCGCAAGATTAGTTACTATTTTTTTTACACAACCAACGCCAGTTAGTGGAAGCGAACATTTTTTTAACAGTTTTGATTCTCCTGCCTTATTGGT
>Ga0316195_10000048_pt1 | contig 32572 bp, 34 predicted proteins | sample Phised1_MG_FD_204937 | JGI IMG/M metagenome (GOLD analysis project Ga0316195, IMG submission 204937) | Coastal sediment microbial communities from Maine, United States - Phippsburg sediment 1 | ecosystem: Environmental > Aquatic > Marine > Coastal > Sediment | place: USA: Maine | collected...
CTCGTCTATATCAGCCATTACATTCCTCGCTTGTATTTGATTTCTCCGCCAACAATTGTCATTTCCACGGTCGTTTCAGGGATCCTGTCTTCGTCCACTGTCAGAAGATTCTGTGAAAGGACAACAATGTCGGCGTACTTGCCAGGCGTCAGCGAGCCTTTGATATCTTCTTCGAAGGCTGCTATCGCGTTATTGATCGTATAGGTCTGCATGGCCTCTTCGCGGGTCATGGCATGTTCCGGGTAGAACCGTTCGCCGTTCACCATCATTCTCGATACCGACGCGTAGTACGATGCAATCGCATCAATGGGCTCGACCGGCACGTCCGTGCCGTTGGTAACGATTGCACCGGTGTTGAACAAATCGCGCCAGGGCTGTGAGGTCGCTTTCGCGCGCTCGTCGCCAAGACGTGTCGGAATCCAGGGGCCGTCCGAAGTGCCATGTATTGCCTGAACCGCGGCAATCACGCCGAGTTTGCCAAATCGCGGAACGTCGACGGGATCGATGTGCTGCGAATGCTCTATGCGCCAGCGCAAACCGTTGCCTTCGACGCCCATTTTTTTCCAGGCACGCTCGTAGAGGTCGAGCACCTCACGCACGCCGCGATCGCCGATGGCATGCGTGTTCACCTGGAAGCCGTGCTTCACGGCAATCTCGGCGGTACGCTCGATGTCTTCCACCGGTTCCAGCACGAGGCCATCGGTATCGCTGAGGTCCGCGTACGGCTCCAATAACCAGGCGCCGTGCGCCCCAAGCGCGCCGTCAATCTGCCGCTTGATGGAGCGAACCGTGAGGAAATCATTGCCCTCGGGCAGCATCTTGTACTGCGGCAGCACCTCGTCCATCACCTCGTTCGAGGCACGCCGAACCATGACGTAAAGCCTGACTGGCAGGTTGCCCTCTTCCTCCAGTTTCTTGAAAAATTCGATGCCCTCGAGCGTCGTACCGGCATCCTGGAACGATGTAATTCCGTGACGCAACGCTTCGTCGGCCGCCAGCATGACGCGTTCGCGATCGATCTGCTCCATTTCCGCGGGTGTCAGTCGGCCCTGGTAGATGCCAATGGCCTCGTTCAGCAGGCGCTGGGCGGTTTCACGCATCAGACCGGTGGCGCGCCCGTCCGGTGCACGAACGATGGTCCCGCCCGGCGGATCCGGTGTGTCGTCGTCGATACCCGCCGCTGCCAGTGCCGCATCATTGAAAAAACCCGCGTGGCCACTCGCATGACCAAGGCTGACCGGATTGTTCGGCGACACGGCGTTCAACGAGTCATTGCGCGGCACACCATCTACCGCATCCTCCGGAACGCTGTCCCACTTGTCCTGGTGCCAGCCGCGACCAAATATCCACTCGCCAGGCTCCGCCTTGTCGACCGCGCCAGCCACCATGCTGACAACTTCGGCCCAGTTGCTGACGTTCCGCAGGTCGAGAATTTGCTTGGAGCGGCCAAGGCCCATGTAGTGGCCATGCCCCTCAATGAAGCCCGGCATCGCGAAGCGACCACCCAGCTCGACAACTTCGGTGTCAGGCCCGATATAGGCGGCAATTTCGTCGTTGCTGCCAACCGCCGTGATCCGGTAGCCGTTAACCGCAATCGCCTCTGCATTGCCCAGTGCCGGATCAACGGTGGCGACCGTGCCTCCGCGGAGCACCAGGTCGGCTGGCGGCATCTCCGGCGCAGCAGCCGTTTCTGCCGTTTCCTCGGCACTCCTGCCACAGCCGGCCAGGGTCAACGTCAGGAAACATGTCAGTAGTAAGGAGTGTTTCAATCTGTACATTTGCACTACCCTCTTGATGGGACCACAACTTTGGCATTGGGTGAAAAGCTTTGCAATGCGGGTTTTGCGCAGTGCATATATTTCCTCAGCAAGCACTCCCGCCAGGATTGCAATCAACGACCGGTTCCTGATCAAGCTGGCTCGCACGCCTGTATTGACAGTGCATAAAGCAAAAACACCGCTTCGGCGGCTGATTTTTTTGCTACATTACCCGGCCGGTCTTATCCAGATAGCAGAGAGATTCCCGATGCGAATTCAGTCCTTTTTCCTCGCACTCGCGCTGTTAACCGCCAATCTTGCCTGTGCGGACGCGATTCGCCAGACAAAGAGCGATCACTACGACGCGTTCCGTCAGCTCGAAGTCGATTTACCGACGCCGAACGTTTACCGGACCGCCTCCGGCGCACCGGGTACCGAGTATTGGCAACAGCGGGCTGATCACAAGATTCAGGTCACGCTGCACGAGGACAACCAGAGCATTTCCGCGAGCCAGACCATTGACTACACCAACAATTCACCAGATACGCTGCGTTACCTCTGGATTCAGCTCGATCAGAACCGGTTTGCGGAAGGCTCGGCGGCGAGACTGACGGAAACCGCGAGCGACGATATCCTGAGTTACGGCACGTTGGCCCGGGAGCAACGACACTCCGATGTCGAGCACGGCTTCACGATAGAGAGCGTTACGGACGGTCGTGGCAGAGATTTGAAATACACAATCGTCGATACCATGATGCGCATCGACCTGCCACAGCCACTGCGCAGTAGCCAAAAAACGACGTTCTCCATCGCATGGTCATTCAATATTATCGAGGAGTCGGTGATTGGCGGTCGCGGTGGATACGATCACTTTCCGGAAAGCGACACCTATATTTATTTCCTTGCGCAATGGCACCCGAAGCTCGCCGCCTACACCGATTATGGCGGCTGGAAACATCAGCAATTCCTGGGCAGCGGAGAATTCACCCAGGAATTCGGTAATTATGAAGTTGCCATTACCGTTCCTGCGGACCACATCGTATCGGCAACCGGTGTGCTGCAAAACGAGTCGGCCGTATTGACGGCGGAGCAACGACGACGCTTGAACCAGGCGCGTTCCTCGGACAGCCCGGTATTTATCGTGACGCCGGAAGAGGCCATAGAGAACGAAAAAGAAGGCACGAATGACACGCGTACCTGGATTTTCAAGGCAGAGAATGTCCGGGATTTTGCCTGGGCAAGCTCCAGGAAGTTCATCTGGGACGCAATGATTCACCGCCAGCAAGGCGGTGAGTTCGACGAAGTTCTGGCAATGTCTTTTTACCCGCAGGAAGCCGAGCCGCTCTGGTCACAATTCTCGACACATTCGGTCGTGCACACGCTCGAGGTTTATTCACGCTTTTCTTTTCCGTACCCGTATCCGACCGCACAGTCAGTCAACGCCTGGGAAGGCGGTGGTATGGAATATCCGATGATTACGTTCAATGGTCGCCGTCCCGAACCCTTCGAACCCGATGAAGACGATCCTGATGCCGATTCAAAACCGGACCGCACCTACTCGCGGCGTGCGAAGCACGGTCTCGTCGGCGTCATCATTCACGAAATCGGACATATTTACTTCCCGATGACCGTCAATACCGACGAGCGCCAGTGGACGTGGATGGACGAGGGTATCAACTCGTTCCTGCAGTACCTAGCGGAAATGGAGTGGGAAGAAAACTTCCACAATCATCGCGAGAATTACAGCATCCTCGAGCACGTCGCCGAATATATGACGAGTGAAAACCAGGTACCCATAATGACGCAGTCGGATTCGATACTGCAGTTTGGGCCTAACGGCTACACCAAGCCGGCTGCATCTCTCGTCGTGCTGCGTGAAACGGTTCTTGGCCGCGAGCTTTTCGATTTTGCGTTTCGCGAATATGCGCAGCGCTGGAAGTTCAAGCGCCCGACGCCATCTGATTTCTTCCGTACCCTCGAAGATGCGTCCGGTGTAGACCTCGACTGGTTCTGGCGCGGCTGGTACTACTCGACCGATCACGTCGATGTGGCACTGACCGGCATGCGTGAATACAAGGTTTCGAGCCGTGATCCCGACATCGAGTTTGACCTCAAGCGCCAGGAGCGGGCCCGGGAAATTCCGGAGACGCTGGGACAGATTCGGAATCGCGAAGAGGGACGCCAGACGCGCCTTGAACGATTCCCGGAGCTTGCAGACTTTTATAATGAAAATGACGAATACACGGTAACGAATGCGGACAGGAACACCTACGCGGAGCTTATTGAAGGCCTGGAGGACTGGGAACGGGCTGCGCTGCAGCGTGCCGTCGAGGAAGACGACTTTGTCTATTTCGTCGATTTCGAAAATATCGGCGGTCTCGTCACACCATTGCCGTTGCTAATCACCGATGTTGACGGCAATGAAGAGTTTCTGATGATTCCGGCAGAGATCTGGCGACGCAACGATCGCCAGGTTTCCAAGATGCTGATTCGCGACAAGCGACTGGCCTCCATCGAGGTCGATCCGCGGCGTGAAACGGCCGATGCCGACTTTTCGAACAACCATTACCCGAGCCGGATCGAGCAATCGCGACTTGAGCTGTTCAAGGAGGACGATGAGTCTCGTGACATGATGGCCGACATGCTGCGCACGCTGCGTAAGAGTGGCAAGGATGATGAGGCTCGCAAGGTCCCGCTCTCGCCTGCGCCGAACTAGCCAGCAGCAGGTAGTGGACGGGTGCGAGGTGACCACCTGCCTGGACGGTCCTGCGAAGGTCGATCGCCGGGAACCGTTACATCGTGGCCTGGCTGGTCGGTTCCCTTACCTGGCGATGCTCTTATGCCTGGTGGTGCCAGCGCACGCTGACCGGCAGCCCGGCAGCTTGTCGACGATCAAAACCAGCCCGGCGTCCGGCAATATCGAGATCATCCACCGACTGCACAATCACGATGCAGAGCTTGGCGTCATCACCGTGCATGGCGATCGCAGCCAGACGCTCGACAAACTCGAGGGCCGTGCCCGTCTCGCCCTCTATGTCGAGGCACGATTCATCATCGCCGAGGCGATCGACGATGCCATCGGTGCACCCCTGACGCTGGAGCTGATAGGTGCCGAGCTGGACGGGGAATTTATCCTCGTTTACCAGGAATATAGCGGTAAGCTGCCGTCCCGCATCGCCGTGCAGGATGGCATTTTGCGGGACGTTTTCCCTGAGCAGATCAATCAGGTCAATATTTCGATTGCGGGCCACATCCGCAGCCTGACCTTCAAAGGTGATGACAAGTGGCATATCGCGAGCCTCGACTAAGCCTTTTCCTGTTATATAATGCGCGCCCCGGCCCGCCAGGACCGGGTTGGACTAACCTGAAATTCTCCGGAGCAGGACCTTGAATCGGGACCAGAAATTCTTCGACATGTACTCGCTGGTGATTGGCGTTCTGGCCTTTATCGCTCTACTAATTTTCGTAGGCGCCATGAAGCTGTCGGATCTCACCCAGGACATTTACACGGCCGATACCGCCGAATACCAGGCCGCTGTCGCCGAGCGGCTTCGCCCGATGAGCCAGGTGCATATGCCGGGGGAAGAGCACGCGACCGCCGGCCCTGTGGTTGCCGTCGCGGCTGCGACTCCGCCAGTTGATACGGTGCTTTCGGGACCGCAGGTATATAACGAGGCCTGTATCGCCTGTCACGGAAGTGGTGTCGGCGGCGCGCCAATCATGGGTAACGCGGAGGCATGGGCGCCACGAATTGCGCAGGGAAAGGACACGCTTTACCTGCATGCACTCGAGGGCTACGCCGGGCAATCAGGCTACATGCCTCCCAAAGGCGCACGCATGGATCTCTCCGACGATGTCGTCAAGGCGGCGGTCGATTTCATGGTCAGCGAGTCCGGCAACTAACTCACGGCCGCGCGGTCCAGCTGCCGCAGATTCAGTGCTTCACCGATATGTGCCGACCTGACGCGATCATCGCCGGCAAGGTCAGCAATCGTGCGTGCGACTCGCTGAATTCGCTGGTAAGCGCGGGCTGAAAGCGCGAGTTTTTCGGCCGCGCGTTCAAGCAACGCGTAGCTCGACTTGTCAGCATTCATAGTCTCGTTTAGCTCTGCCGCCGTTAACGCGGCGTTCGATTTTCCACAACGTCTGAGCTGGATCTCCCTTGCGGCACTGACCCGTTGTGCCACCTGAGCGCTGCACTCGCCCATCGGCGCGTCCGGCCTGAGCAGATCCACTGAAGGTCGGTTCACTTCAATATGGATGTCAATGCGATCGAGCAAGGGGCCGGAAATCTTGCCGCGGTAACGCTGGACCGCTTCCACACTGCAACGACACCGCCCTTGCCTGTCGCCGTTGTAGCCACACGGGCACGGATTCATCGCTGCCACAAGCTGAAACCGCGCCGGGTAGTCTGCCTGCCCGTTGGCGCGCGAGATAGTGATGCGGCCATTTTCCAGCGGCTCTCGAAGCACCTCCAGCACGTGGCGGCTGAATTCCGCGAGTTCGTCCAGAAACAGGACCCCGTTGTGGGCGCGGGAAATCTCACCCGGGCGCGGATCGGCGCCTCCCCCGACCAACGCTACCGCCGACGCCGTGTGATGCGGAGCGCGAAAGGGCCTCTGATGCAGTGTGTGTGGATCGATCGGATGGCCTAGAACCGAGTTGACCGCCGCGGTCTCGATCGCTTCTTCAGTCTTCATCACGGGGAGCAGCCGTGGCAATCGCTGCGCCAGCATGCTTTTGCCGGTTCCGGGTGGACCGATCAGCAGGATATTGTGCGCACCCGCCGCCGCGATCTCCAGGGCGCGTTTGGCAAACTTCTGCCCGCGGACCTCTGCAAGATCTGGCCCGTCAACCAATACCGACATTGCCGGTTTTGCGGCCTCGGCGACCGCATGCTGCGGGTCCCTGAGCAGGCTGGTTACTTCAAGCAGGCTGCGCGCTGCCAGGACTTTGCCGCCGGCCAGGGCAGCCTCAGCAGCGTTAAGCTCGGGCATGATGATCGTGCGTCCGGCCTCCGCCGCTTTTATCGCCGCCGGCAGGGCGCCAGGTATCCGCCGCAGCTCTCCGTTGAGCGCCAGTTCGCCATAAAATTCGATGTCCTTAAAATCCGCATGGGGAATTTGCTGGCTTGCCCCGAGGATGCCGAGAGCGACAGCCAGGTCGAACCGGCCACCGGTCTTTTTCATGTCGGCCGGACCCAGGTTGACCGTGATCCGTTCCTGGGGAAACTTGAAGCCCGAACTGATTATGGCGCCACGCACGCGATCCTTGCTTTCGCGAACGGCGGTTTCGGCCAGACCAACAACGTTGAACTTGGGTAAACCGCCGGAGAGAAAGACCTCAATGGTTACCGGTGGCGCTTCCACGCCCACCTGCGCCCGGCTAACAAGAATCGCGAGACCCATTTCAGCGGGCCGTCTGTCGGGTTTCGCTCATCGCCACTCCCTGGCAACAGTCGCTCGTTATTTACGTGCCCTTCCTGGCCGCTCCCTTTTTTCGGACCGTCTTTTTTCTTGCCGCTTTTTTCTGCGCCGGTTTTGCGGACTCGAGGCCGGCAAGCCGGGCTTCGAGAGCTTCAAGCTTCGCGCGGGTTCGGGCAAGCACCGCCTGCTGCACCTCGAATTCCTCGCGTGTAACGAGATCGAGCTTGCTAATGCCCGACCGCAGAACCGAACGGAAATTCTTCTCGAGGTCGTCTCTGACCGAGCGCAAACCTTCCGGCACGGACTCTGCAAGCGCTTTAGCGAGTTTATCAATCGATTCATTTGCCATAGGCGGTTGATACCGCAGTGCGCTGGAAAAGGCCAGTGCTTATAAAAGGATGAAAGGATGAAATTCATTCGAGCTTTCACCAATACGGTGCGCGCGCCGTTGCCGCTGCCCCGAAATAGTGCAACGTGACGGCTCTGAGCCTGCAGAACGCCCGTAATCGCGACCGCACCGGGTTGGCACAGTTTATGCACTACTGCTTTGAGTTGAGGCAGGAGACCGCAATGAAAATGATTACCGCCATCATTAAGCCGTTCCGGCTTGACGACGTGCGTGAAGCCGTCGCCGAGATCGGTATTCAGGGGATCACGGTGACTGAAGTTAAGGGTTTTGGCAGACAACGTGGCCACACCGAGCTATACCGCGGTGCCGAATACGTCGTTGATTTTCTGCCGAAGGCAAAGATCGAACTGGCGGTCGACGACGACGCTGCCGATCGGGTGGTCGAAGCGATTGTCGAAGCGGCGCGCACGGGAAAGATCGGCGACGGCAAGATTTTCGTCGCTGAACTTGAACAGGCGATTCGCATTCGCACCGGCGAAACCGGCGCGGCAGCAGTTTAGGGCGGGAGGATAACCGGATGGAAGACCTGGGACAGCTGGACGGGCGTATCACCGAGCTGAGTTATGCGCTGGATACGTTGTATTTCCTGATGATGGGGGCGCTGGTCATGTGGATGGCCGCTGGTTTTACCATGCTCGAAGCCGGCCTGGTCCGTGCCAAGAATACGGCTGAAATTCTGACCAAGAATGTCGGCCTCTATGCCATCGCCTGCATCATGTACCTGCTGTGCGGCTACGCGATCATGTATCCGGGCGCGATCGACGGCAAGGTGTTCGCGAGTATTGGCAACCTTTTCAGCGGCTTGCTCGGCGGCAGCGATTATTCCGTGACGGACGTTGTCGGCAGCGACGGCGAGACCTATTACTCCCGCCTTTCGGACTTCTTTTTCCAGGTGGTCTTCGTCGCTACAGCGATGTCCATTGTTTCCGGTGCCGTCGCCGAGCGAATGAAACTCTGGTCGTTTTTCTCATTCGCCATCATCCTTACCGGCTTCATTTACCCGGTGCAGGGTTTCTGGCACTGGGGTGGCGGTTGGCTTGACCAGCTCGGCTTTCAGGATTTTGCCGGTTCGGGTGTCGTGCACCTGTGCGGCGCTGCCGCGGCACTGGCCGGGGTGCTATTACTCGGTGCGCGCAAGGGAAAGTACAGCCGCAGGGGCCGCGTCAAAGCCATTCCTGGCTGCAATCTGCCGCTCGCCACGCTCGGGACCTTGATTCTCTGGCTGGGCTGGTTTGGCTTTAACGGCGGGTCGGAACTGAAAATCAGCAATGTCCAGGAAGCAAATAACGTCGCGCTGGTTTTCGTCAATACGAATATGGCGGCTGCCGGAGGGCTGGTCGCCGCTTTGCTGCTTGCCAGGTTCTGGTTCGGCAAGGCGGACCTGACGATGGCCCTCAACGGCGCGCTGGCCGGGCTGGTCGCAATCACTGCCGGACCGCTTTCACCGTCGCCCGCCGGCGCGACCATGATCGGCGCGGTTGGCGGCCTCCTGGTCGTGCTGTCGATCGTGTCGCTCGACAAGGTGAAGATCGACGACCCGGTCGGTGCGATCTCGGTCCACGGTGTCGCCGGTATCTGGGGTCTCCTCGCCGTGCTGTTCTACAGCGAACCAGCCGTCTGGTGGGTACAGATTGTCGGCATTCTCGCCATATTTACCTGGGTGTTCGTCACAAGCTTCGCCGTCTGGCTGCTACTAAAGATCACTGTTGGAATCCGGGTCAGCGAGGAACATGAATACGAGGGAGTCGATCTATATGAATGCGGGCTTGAGGCATACCCCGAGTTCACGGTCGCGGAATAGAAATTTTGCTTTAAACGGTTCTTTATGACCATTTATGCAAGCGGGCTCCCTGTCGGTGCGGCTCCCCCTTCGCACCGGCGGAGTCCAGACCGTGCCAGTCGTCGCGCTAGCGACGGTTTGTCGCGGTCATCTGGGGCGGGCCTGCGGGCCCGCCTTTTTTTGCCACTCAGCGCACAAATTGGGCTGTGATAGCCGTCACTCCAATGTTCTTATCCACATGCTCTAATTCGAACAAGGCATAATAGTAACCGGGCTGGATTGATCCAGGGAAAACCCCAAGGAATGGCCATGATGAATAAGCACGTCATTGCAGGCACAGCTTCACTGCTAATGCTTGCAGCAACGAGTCTGGTCTTTGCCAGTGATATCTACAAATGGACCGATCTGGATGGCACTGTCCATTACGGCGACCGGCCGGCCGAAGGCGCACAGCCGGAGCGCCTCGCAATCGCCTCCAGACCGACGGATCCGGCCAGCGTTCAGGCCATGACCCAGGCACGCGCCGCTGCGAGAGCAGAAGCCGCTGCCAATAAGGCGGCTGAGGCAGCGGCAGCCACTGACCCGCAGGCGGATGCGGCGGATCGCGCGGAAAAATGCGCCAAATACCGCCAGCAAATGCAAACCCTGGTGAGCTCGCGGCGTGTGTACCGTGAAGACGAAGCCGGCGAACGCGTTTATCTCGACGAAGAAGAAACACTGGCTACCCGGCAGCGCGTCGAAGACAACATCGATAAATACTGCACGCCCTGATCGCCCGAAAGCAGCTCACCCCGTCTTTACGTGACGGGGTGCCGTCTCCGCGCGGCTTCAGTCGCGTTACAATACCGGCTTCAGTTGTGAGGGGACCAAACCTTGGCCTCAACGCCGGACGCCGTCGAGAAGCAAGCACAGGCCTACCTGCCCGATTTCTGTGCGCCGGGTACGGTGCTTGTCATCCTGCTGGTGGCGGAACTCGTGGCCATCCTGCTCACTCTCGTGGCCCACGAATCCGGCACCTTCCTCACGGAACTGTCAAAGATGTCGATGTTCTTGCTCTGGCTGGCGTTGCCGGGCACCGGTATTCTCTGTGCAATCCGTCCCTGGGCCGAGCGCCAGGGTCACACCCGTGCCTTTGTCATCTGCTTTTTTCTGCTCGTCAGCATGGCAGGCATCCTGGCTGAGATAACCTGGCAACTGACGGGGATCTTCGGCCAGTTCGTCATTATCAACGACACGCACGCGGGATTTGTCGTCCGAACCCTCGCAACCAGTTCGATCGTGGTCGCATTGTCGATGCGCTACCTCTATATATCCAGCGAATGGCGACGCAGCATTGTGCTGGAAGCCCAGTCACGAATCAGCGCACTGCAGGCCTTGATTCGCCCGCACTTCCTTTTCAACAGCATGAACACGATCGCGTCGTTGACGCGCAGCAATCCGAAGCAAGCCGAAGAAGCGGTGGAGGACCTTGCAGACCTGATGCGAGCGAACCTGAATTCGACCGGCGAACGTACGACACTGAAAGAAGAACTGGAAACCGCGGCGATTTACCAACGAATCGAAAAGCTCCGTCTGGGTGATCGGCTCAAAGTCCGGTGGGACGTTGCGTCGTTACCTATGCGCGCACTTATCCCCGGACTGACGATTCAACCGCTCCTTGAAAATGCCATATACCATGGGATTGAATTGCTGTCTGACGGCGGCCAGGTAACGGTCACCGGCAAACGAATCGACGACCAGCTGGACATCAGCATAAGCAACCCGGTGGCCGCAGACCAACGCCGCAGAACCAGCGGCAACAAGATGGCGCTGTCGAATATTCGCCAGCGGTTTGAACTGGCGTATGGTCACCGCGCACAGGTTAATGTTCGCGAATCGGAACACGAATACTGTGTGCACCTCCTGTTCCCTTACGACGAGGGCAGTCGGTGAGAATCCTGATCGTTGACGATGAGCCGCCGGCGCGTGACAGGCTTCGACAATTGCTGAATGACGTCGGTGCGCAGGATATCGTTGGTGAAGCCGGCAACGGCCATGACGCCCTGAACATTGCCGCACGGGAAAAACCCGACGTCGTTCTACTCGACATTCGCATGCCTGTCATGGACGGCATTGAAACCGCTCGTCATCTAAACCAGATGACCGTGCCGCCCGCCGTTATATTCACAACCGCCTACGACGAATACGCCATCGAGGCGTTTGATGCCAATGCCATCGGGTACGTTCTTAAACCGGTACGACGCGAACGGCTTGAACAGGCGCTTAACCAGGCGGCGCGCTTAACCGGCGACGCTCTCCTGGAAATAGGCCGCCGCCCTGGCGTCAGCAACCAGCGTCGGCATCTCTGTGCGAGACTTCATGAGCAGTTGAAGCTGATCTCGATTGACGACGTTCAATACTTTGTCGCCGACCAGAAATATGTCAGCGTCATTCATAACGGCGGACGCGATCTTATCGAAGATTCACTAAAATCGCTGGAAGAGGAATTCGACAACAGGTTTGTGCGCATTCACCGCAGCGCGGTCGTCGCCCTTGCGGCAATCGACACGTTGAAAAAGGATGAGGATGGGCGAACTAGGGTTATCCTTCGCAGTGGTGAGAATGATGACGAACTGATCGTCAGCCGCAGGCATGTTGCGGATGTCAAACGCCGTCTGAAAAAAGGATAGATCCGTTGGAAATTAGAATTGCCACGCGCAAGAGCGAGCTGGCTTTGTGGCAGGCAAGGCATGTCGCAGAGAAGCTCGAAAAGCTGCCCGCGCGACCGACTGTATCGCTTGTCCCGCTTTCTACGCGTGGCGACGAAATACTGGACAAGAGTCTGCAAAAAATTGGCGGCAAAGGCCTTTTCATCAAGGAGCTTGAAGTCGCCATGCAGCACGGAAGCGCCGATATTGCCGTGCATTCAATGAAGGATGTTCCGGCCGAAATGCCGGACGGATTTTGTATCGCTGCGGTCCTCGAGCGGGCGAATCCCAGCGACGCGTTCGTCTCGGGCAGCAAACGGCGTTTCGCGGACCTTCCGCCAGGCAGCCGCATTGGCAGCTCGAGTCTCAGGCGCCAGGCACAGCTGAAAGCTTGCCGGCCCGACATCGAAGTTATCCCGTTGCGCGGCAACGTGAATACACGGCTGAGAAAGCTGGATGAGGGTCAGTATGATGCGATCATCCTCGCCAGTGCCGGGCTTGAGCGCCTCGGTTTCCAGGCACGCATCACGGAAGAGTTTTCCAGCGAACAAATGCTGCCCGCGGCAGCGCAGGGAGTGGTCGGTATCGAATGCCTTGCTGGCCGCACCGACCTGCTCGAAATTCTGGCGTTGCTTGAAGACCCTGTCAGCAAATTGACCACGGCGGCAGAACGTGCGGTTGCTGCGACACTCAATGCAAGTTGTCAGTCACCGGTAGCCAGTTACGCGGTCATCGAAAACGACACTCTGACTATTCGCGCCGTCGTTGCCAGCGTGGACGGCGGCACTGTCCTGCGCGAAAGTGCATCCGGCAGGCCGAGGGACGCCGCAGCTCTGGGTATCACCGTGGCGAAGCAACTGCTGGCGCAGGGCGCCGGCAAATTGCTGGCCGGGGATAGTGGGTGAGTGATGCATCGCTCGCCGGTCTCCGGGTGCTCGTTACGCGGCCGGTCGACCAGGCTGAAGAACTCGCCACCGCTATTGAAGCGGCCGGTGGAGTGGCCATTCGTTTTCCGGCTATCCGCATCTCGGGCCTTGAACCGAACGTCATCGCCACGGCGTTCGCTGCCCTTCCAGAGCCGGATATCGCCATATTTGTCAGCAGCAATGCCGTCATTCACGGCCTGTCCTGCGTTCGCAAAAGTAACGCGCAGCTGGCGGCGATTGGTCCCGCGACGGCGGCGACTCTCCAGCAGGCAGGCAGGCCGGCCGATATATCCCCAGGGAGCGGTTTCGACAGTGAACAATTGCTGAAACAGCCCGCGCTGCAGAACGTGCGAGGCAAGCGCATTGTTATCGTGCGCGGCCAGTCCGGGAGGGCGCTGCTCGGCGACACGCTCACCGATCGCGGTGCGTCAGTTCATTATCTTGCGGTTTATCGCCGCGAGAAAAGCACCGTGCCAGCCGAAGAAATTGTCCGTCTGGACAGCGCGTGGCAGGACCATGGAATCGATTGTGTGACGGTAATGAGCGTCGAAACGCTGCAGGGCCTGATGCAGCTCCTGCCGCCCACATCGCTGGACAGACTGCGGGAAACGCCACTGGTCGCCCCCGGCGAACGTGTGATACAAACGATCATGGAGTTGGTACCGGGCATTCCGGCAATAAAAGCGTCGGGGCCGCGCACGGCCGATATACTGAATGCGCTGCACGAAGTGCGACATGGCGGACAATATTGATGAGCAGTAGCGAGACAACCCGCGATGAACCGACGGCCGACAGCGGCGCTGTACCCGCGGCCGCAGAGATTGCGTCGGCAGAAAATTCCGCGGAGCAACCGGAGGATTCTCCCGGGCCATCTTCCGCCGCCCGCAGGAAAAGGGGCCCAGGAATTGTTGCCTGGCTGGCGCTGCTGTTTTCGGCGGTAGCGCTCGTCGCCATTTTCGTTGATTTTCGCCGCGACCAGTCCAGCGCCGGGGAAACGGCACAGAACGATGCCGAGCGGAGAACGCTGACGTCGTCGGTTGATGCGACCCAGAATGCACTGCTGTCGCTGGAGCAAACCGTCACGGCGCTCGGCGAACGAACTGCCGAGCAAAATACCGCGCTCGACAGGCTATCCCGCCAGCTCAATGACCGGCTGCGTCAGCTGGAATCGGTTCCGGGTCGGATGGCCGCGGTCGAGTCCTCCATGGCATCGCTGCAGGGAATATCGACCGGCGCGAGGGCCGCCTGGCTGCTTGCCGAAGCTGAGTACTACATGCAGATTGCGAATGCGCAGCTGCAACTGGCGAGGAATCCGGAGCTGGCAGCCCTTGCATTGACGCATGCGGATGAAAGAATCCTGCAACTGGGCGACCCGCGCCTGATCAATATCAGGCAGAGCCTCGCGGACGAATTGCGCGCGCTGGATGCGATGGACAGACCGGATACAGCGGGCATCACGTTGACGCTTGCCAGCCTCGCCGCCGCCGTCGAGTCATTGCCGCTGGCGCAGGAGTCCATTGCCTACGATGTGGATTCGTCCGCACCGGCCCTTGACCCGGACCTTACCGGGATGGACAGAGCGATGGCGTCATTACGCAATGCCGTCGACGGTATCGTTTCGGTCCGGCGCTCCGACGAGCAGCTGCAGCCGCTGATTGCCCCGGAAGCCCGGTTTTTCCTGCGGGCCAACCTTGCGCTCCAGCTGCAGACGGCGCGACTGGCGCTTCTGCGTGGCGAAGAGGTTGTGTTTCGCCAGAGTCTCGATGATGCGAACGCCTGGCTTGAAAAATATTACGACCTGACGAGCACTGCAGTACAGAGCGCCCGTGAAACGATTGTCGAGATTCGCGGCAGCGTCTTGATCATCGCCATGCCCGATATTTCCGGATCGCTCCGTCAGTTGCGGCAATTCAACAGCCTCGCGGATGCCGCGAGCGCGGCAGGCTCCAGGGGCAATGCGGCAAACGGCGATGATGCCGCCGATACCGAAGAACCTGAGCCGAGGCGATGAAGTTCGGTCTGATAGTCATAGTCGCGCTGATCGTCAGCGCTATCGGGGCCAATTACCTGTTGCAGGACCCGGGCTATGTGGTTATCAATTTTCGCGGCTACGTCGTCGAAATGTCCGTGCCGGTGCTTGCGGCTCTTATCATTGCCCTGTTCGTTTCGATCTGGCTGGTCGTCAAGGTCTTTCGGGCACCGCGACGGCTCGGCGAGGCAGCGGGCCGCTACCGCAGCGGTCGTGCCGGTCAGCGACTGACTCGGGGTGTTATTGAGGTGGCGGAGGGCAATTTCGCCAAGGGCGAACGGCTGCTTGCTCGTGCCGCGGGCGTCAGTGAGGCGCCACTGCTCAATTATCTGCAGGCGGCCCGTGCGGCGCACCTGCTGGGACAGGATGAACGTCGCGATACGTGGCTGAAACAGGCCTACGAGAACCTGCCCGGGGCTGCCAATGCCGTGCTGTTGACGCAGGCGGAGCTACAGCTGGATCAGAAACAGTATGAGCAGGCATTGGCGACGCTCAGAAAGATCGAGGAAAACTCGCCAAATCACAGTCATGCCCTGATGCTGCTTGGCCGGCTTTACTACCGGCTCGAAGACTGGAAGCACCTGGCAACGTTGCTGCCAAAACTGAAAAAATACGGTCGTCTCGGACCGGCGACCCTCAGGGAATGGTCGATCCGTGTACAACAGGAGCAGTTCCTGGCGGCGGCCGACGGGCCGGCGGTCATTGAAGTCTGGCGGCAGGTACCCAAAGACCTCAAGAACGACGGCGTGATGCTCGAGGCCTGGATTTCGGGCCTGATCCGAACCGGCATGCACGAGAAAGCCGAAAAGGAAATTGCGAGCGAGCTGAAACGCAGTTGGCGCAGCCCGTTGGTCAGACTTTACGGGCTTGTCGAGGGCACGGATCCAAAGCGACAGCTCGGCAAGGCCGAAAGCTGGCTCGCCAATCACGCTGACGACGCTGATCTCTTGTTAACGGCAGCCAGGCTCTGCCTGCGCCTGGAGCTGTGGGGCAAGGCCCGCAGTTACCTTGAAACCGTTATCGCCATTCGGCCTACACCCGATGCCTACCGGGTGTACGGGGCGCTCCTGAACCAGCTCGGCGATGGGGAAGCCGCGGCGGACGCTTACCGGGAAGGGTTAAGTCTCGTGGCGGGGCCGACGCTGCCGGCGATCCCGCACCTGCGCTCTGACCCGTCCTGAGTCGGTGCATACCCTGGTCATAGGGGTTGGCTACACCGGTCAGCGCGTCCTCGACCTGTTGTCCGGCGAACCGGCAAGCGGCCTCGGTCGTCCCGGATTCGACCTGGACAGACCGCCGCCGCAATTGCCAACGACACCGCAACCCTGTGCGGTGCTGTACACGGTGCCGCCGCGCTCGGATACACCGGGCGATCAAGAACCGCGACTGCATGCGTTTTTGTCACTGCTGAAACCCTTGCCGCAGCGCTTCGTTTATTTGTCGACGACCGGCGTCTATGGGGATGCCAGCGGCCGCATGGTCGATGAAAGCCGACCGCCAGCGCCGGCGACCGACAGGGCCAGGCGGCGACTTGCGGCCGAGTTTCTGCTGACCCGATGGTGCGCCGAAAACGACGTCAATCTGTTGATATTGCGCGTACCCGGAATCTATGGACCCGGCCGCCTCGGCATTGACAGGCTCAGCAGGGGAATACCGGTGATCGTCGAGTCCGAGGCGCATCCGGGCAATCGTATTCACGTTGATGACCTGGCCGCCTGCTGCCTGCGCGCCCTCGACAGCACGGCGCCGGCGGGCATCTACAACGTTGGTGATGGCGATCATCGCAGCAGTAGCTGGTTCAGCAGGAAAGTGGCGGCGCTGGCGGGGCTGGATGCGCCCGCCGAAATATCGAGGGCGATGGCCGAATCGAGCCTCAGCCAGAGCGCACTTTCATTTTTACGTGAATCACGAATTGTCGACACGCACAAAATGCGCAGCGTGCTGGGTTTCACGCCCCGTTTCACGGATCCGGAAAACGGCATCAAGGCCAGCCTGCCGCGCCAGAACGCCGCAGGACGCTGATTTTAACTGGCCGCCGCCTTTAAAGCGCCGGATCGGCGCCGGGTTTCAGGGCTGGCTGCGTTTTGAATCGACCCACTTGATCAGCGGTTCCCACTGCTCCCAGTCTGGCCAGGCCAGGTATTCCGGCAGCTCGTAGATGCCAAGCCCGCGGGTGTAGGCGCGCACGTAGTTCTGCGCCTCACGAAGCGAGGCGACATAGGGCACGCGAAGCTTGTTGAGGTACTCGTCGAGTTCCTCGAATATCAGCGTGTATTCGCGAACGCGGTTCGCGACGACGCCGATTTTGGCCTTCTTTTTATCGACTTTGGCGAGCGCACGAAGCTCTTTCAGGAACCGGTCGGACGCCTGGATATCGATAGTCGACGGCAGAACCGGGACAATGATGGTTTCTGCATGTTTGACGAGGTCGGTCAGCTCCTTGCCATGCGAGCGCGCTGGCGCATCAATGATGACAATGTCCGCGTTGCGGGGAGCGTGCTTCATGCCGTCCTTGAAACCGGCAATCGCCGCAATCTTGGGGCGACTTTCGGGCCGCCGGTCCAGCCAGTCCAGGCTGGAACGCTGTGGATCATAGTCAGCAAGCGCGACGTCGTAGCCGCAGTCTGCGTAATAGGAAGCGAGATTTGTCGCAAGGGTGCTTTTGCCACAGCCACCCTTGGCGTTCATGACCATTATGTGCCGCATTGGAAGTCCTTCTTAAGGGATCGTTTTTTTTGTGAAACTCCAGTTTATGTAAACTACCGCCGCGGGCTCGAAATGTCCATCCGGTCGATCGACCGCCCGTTTTTTGGATGCGGTGGCGAGCATCCTGACGCGCACAGTCGTGTTAAGCTGCAAGCCGCGGAAATAGCACGGCTACCAGGGGAAAGATGAATCCATGAGCACCCAGCGAAAGGCGGAATTTGCGCAAGATGCGTTGTCTGAGCAGGCTGTCCACAACTACCTGGCGGACCATCCGGATTTTTTCGAGAGACACGCCGAGTTGCTCGGCACCATCCGCTTGCCGCACAGTTCAGGTGCGGCCGTTTCGCTCGTAGAGCGCCAGGTATCGGTCCTGCGACAGAAGGACATGAAACACAAGCGCAAGCTGGACGAGCTGCTGTCCGTCGCGCGCGCCAATGATTCGCTGTCCGGCAAGATACATCGCCTGACGCTGAAGCTGCTGGCGTCAACCGATCTTGTCACCACGCTGAAATGCCTGGAAGAAGCCTTGCGCGCCGACTTTGACGCAGACCAGTCAATCCTGGTCCTGTTCGGCGACCCGGATAGTTTTGCCGGCGTATCCAACGGGCGATTTTTCAAGCCGGTACCGCGCGATGATGAGGCGCTCAAGGCTTTCGACACCTTCCTCAATGGCAGTGGGCCCCGCTGCGGCCAGATCCGCGACACCCAGCGCGATTTCCTGTTCGGCGAGGAAACGGATGAAATCGGATCGGCGGCGCTGATACCGCTGGGCCTGGCGGACAACATCGGTTTTCTGGCTATCGGCAGCGCCGATGCCGATCGTTTTCATCCGGGTATGAGCATCGACTTTCTCGGCCGACTGGGCGAGCTTGTCGCCGAGGCGTTGAAGCGCTGCTGAACGTGAACGATGCCGAAGAAGCCTGGATCGACAAGTTTACGCGGCACTTGACGTTCGAAAGGCGTCTTTCCCACCTCACAGTGAAAAACTACGAGCGCGACCTGAGGTCGCTGGCGTCGTGGTGCGGCGGATGCGGTGTTGACGAATGGCCGCAACTCGATCATGAACACGTGAGAGCCTACGCCGCCGCCTGCTATCGCAAAGGCCTGTCCCCGAGAAGCATTCAGCGCCGCTTGTCGGCGTCAAGAACGTTTTTCCGTTTCCTGACACGTGAGAAACATGTCAAGACAAACCCGGTGCTTGCCGTCAGTGCACCGAAAGCCGGCAAGCGGCTGCCCGGGAATCTGGATGCCGACCGCATGGCAAGGCTGCTCGACATTCAGGGAGAGGGCCCACTGGTAGCGCGCGATCGGGCCATACTCGAACTCCTGTATTCAAGCGGCCTGCGGCTAGCGGAACTCACCGGCCTTGACCTGGGTGACGTTGATATTGCAGATGCCACAGTCGCGGTGACGGGCAAGGGTAATAAAGACCGCATTGTTCCGGTCGGAAAATACGCGCTGGATGCAATTGGCGCCTGGCTGAAGGAGCGAGGTCAGATGGCGGCAGCCGATGAGAAAGCATTGTTTGTCAGCCAGCGCGGAACGCGAATCAGCATGCGCTCGGTTCAGGCCCGGGTGGAGCATTGGGCGAAACGACAAGGCATAGACACCCGGGTCTACCCACACCTGTTTCGGCATTCCTTTGCCACGCACCTGCTCGAATCGAGTCACGACCTGAGAGGTGTCCAGGAGCTGCTTGGCCACGCCAATATAAGCACTACCCAGGTTTATACGCACCTTGACTTCCAGCATCTGGCCCAGATATACGACCAAACCCATCCACGCGCGCGCGCCAAGAACAAAAGCCAGGACTCCTGAGGACTAACCAGATGGAACAATTTCGAGGGACTACCATTGTCTCGGTTCGCCGCAATGGCAAAGTCGTGATCGGCGGCGACGGCCAGGTCAGCATGGGTAACACAGTGATGAAAGGCAACGCCCGCAAGGTGCGCACGCTTGCCGGAGGTCGCGTGATTGCCGGGTTTGCCGGCGGCACTGCCGACGCATTCACGTTATTCGAACTTTTCGAGACCAAACTCGAGCAGTACGGCAAGCTGACGCGGGCGGCGATCGAACTGGCGAAAGACTGGCGCACGGACCGCCGCCTGAGGCGCCTTGAAGCGCTGCTATGCGTGGCAGACAGCGAATCCTCATTTACGATCTCGGGCAATGGCGACGTCATTGAACCGGAGAATGACCTGATGGCCATTGGGTCCGGCGGCCCCTATGCTCAGTCTGCCGCGCTGGCGCTGCTCAGAAACACGGATCTCGAAGCTCGTGAAATCGTTGAAAAGGCATTGAGTATCGCCGGCGATATTTGCGTTTTTACAAATCACAACATCACTATTGAAGAGCTTTAAGCCAAGCCCCAATACGGACGTATCCATGTCGCAAATGACACCCAGAGAAATTGTCCAGGAACTGGACAAGCATATCGTCGGCCAGGATGCCGCCAAGCGCTCCGTCGCAATCGCACTGCGCAATCGCTGGCGCCGGGTACAGGTTAGCGAGCCACTCCGCAGCGAAATTACGCCCAAGAATATATTGATGATCGGTCCGACCGGCGTTGGCAAAACTGAAATATCCCGGCGCCTGGCCAAGCTGGCTAAGGCGCCTTTTATCAAGGTCGAGGCAACCAAGTTTACTGAGGTTGGCTATGTCGGCCGCGAAGTCGACAGCATTATTCGTGACCTGATGGACATTGCGGTCAAGATAACGCGCGAAGAAGAGATGACCAAAGTCCGGCATCGCGCTGAGGACGCCGCGGAAGAGCGGGTTCTTGATGCCCTCCTGCCACCGCCTGCGACCGGCGTCGGCTTCAAACCGGTCAGTGACAGCAACCAGCGAGACAGCGACACCCGCCAGAAATTTCGCAAGATGCTGCGCGAGGGAGCCCTGGACGACAAGGAAATTGAAGTCGAAGTACAGGCTATTCCGATAGGCGTTGAAATCATGGCGCCGCCGGGCATGGAGGAGATGACCTCTCAGTTGCAGGGGATGTTCCAGAACATGGGCGGTGCGCGGCCGCGTGCCAGGAAGCTCAAGGTGAAAGATGCCATGCGGATGCTCACCGATGAGGAGGCCGCGAAAATGGTTGACGAGGACGAACTCAAAACCCGCGCCCTTGATGCCGTGGAGCAACAGGGAATTGTTTTCCTGGACGAACTCGACAAGGTCACGAGGCGCTCGGACGCTGTCGGTGCAGACGTATCACGTGAAGGCGTGCAACGAGATTTGTTGCCGCTGGTTGAAGGCTGCTCGGTCAATACGCGGTATGGCATGGTCAAGACAGATCACATTCTGTTTATTGCCTCTGGCGCCTTTCATGTGTCCAAACCGTCCGACCTGATCCCCGAACTCCAGGGTCGTTTTCCGATTCGCGTCGAACTCGACTCGTTGACTACAGAGGATTTCGTGCGCATTTTGACAGAGCCCGACGCGTCACTAACGTCCCAGTACAAGGCGCTGCTGGGCACCGAAGAAGTTGAATTAAGCTTCAGCGAGGACGGCGTTCGACGTCTTGCCGAGATCGCGTACCTGGTCAACGAGAACACCGAAAATATCGGTGCGCGCCGACTGCACACAGTGATGGAACGCCTTCTCGAGACGATCTCATTCGAAGCGTCGGACAAGAGCGGTGCAACGCTGATGGTTGACGCCGCCTATGTCGACCTCCATCTCGAGGAGTTGTCGAAAGACGAAGACCTCAGTCGCTACATCCTTTAGGCACCGACCGTGAATCCATCGCCAACCGAAATCCGCCTGCGCAAGCAGTCACGCCTGCTTGCGATAGGCTTTGATGACGGATCTGAATTCGAACTGCCTTTCGAGTACCTGCGTGTCTATTCGCCGTCCGCTGAAGTGCGCGGCCATGGACCCGGCCAGGAAACACTGCAGAAGGGCAAAGAGGCCGTCGATATTACGGCCGTCGAGCCAATCGGCCACTACGCTGTGCGACTTGTCTTTGATGACGGGCACGACACCGGCCTTTACAGCTGGAGCTACCTGTACGAACTTGGCGCCGAAAAAGAACAGCGCTGGCAGGCGTACCTCGACCGCTTAACGGCGGCGGGGTATCCTCGTCAGCCCTAGCGGCACGGCGGACTCGAATGAGCAAGGAAACGACGCATTTCGGCTACCAGACGGTTGCCGTGGAAGAAAAGGCGCGCAAGGTACGCGATGTGTTCGATTCCGTCGCCGGCAATTATGACCTCATGAATGACCTCATGTCCGGTGGCCTGCATCGGCTCTGGAAGCGGTTTACGATTGATCAGGCGGCGGCGCGACGCGGCCAGTCAATCCTTGATCTTGCCGGCGGAACCGGCGATCTTGCCAGACGCTTTGCCGGCCAGGTTGGCAGCGATGGCCATGTCGTGCTCGCCGACATTAATGCGAGCATGCTCAAAGAAGGTCGGCGACGACTTATCGACGCCGGGGTTGCGGGAAACCTGTCGATCGCCCAGGTCAATGCGGAAAACCTGCCCTTTGCTGACTCGACCTTTGACTGCATAACCATTGCTTTTGGACTGCGCAACGTAACCGACAAGGCGGCTGCACTACGTTCGATGCGCGACGTATTGAAACCTGGCGGAAAAGTCCTGATTCTCGAATTCTCCGAACCCGTAAAACCGCTGCGGCCTGCCTACGATTTATACTCGTTCAAAGTGCTGCCGGCGCTTGGCAAGCTGGTCGCCGGCGACGAGGCGAGTTATCAGTACCTCGCAGAATCCATTCGCATGCACCCGAACCAGGAGACCCTGCTCGGCATGATGCAGGATGCCGGCCTTGAGCGATGTCGCTATCACAACCTGACGGGTGGCGTGGTCGCGTTGCACGTCGGCTATAAAATTTAGCGCGCGCCGCCAATGCACGCTCTTTTGACAGTACTGCGTCCGGCGACGGCCATCATAAATCGGCAGATAGCAGCAAAGACGCCGGCGCGGGAATTATGCGCCAAACTCGAGGGCCGAACGCTGGCGATTCGCATACCAAACTCGGCGCTTGCCGTGTATCTCGAAATCGAAGGCAACCAGGTTGTTCTGGGCGACCAGTACGGCGAGGACCCTGACGTCGTTATATCGGGTTCACTGATATCACTTGCGCGGCTGGCCGGACCCGCAGGTGACCACCTGATACGCACCGGGTCCGTCGAGATCAGCGGCGATGCCCTGCTCGCGCAGCAGTTTCAAAAACTGCTGCGCTACGGACGACCCGATCTCGAGGAAGAATTGTCAACCGCGATCGGTGACGTAGCCGCGCACGGTGTCGGCCAGTTCCTGCGGGGGGTTGGCGACTGGGGTCGAGAGGCCGGGTCGACAATGCGGCAGAACGCCAGTGAATACCTGCAGGAAGAAAGCCGGGCGGTTCCGGCACGCTACGAAATGGAAAGTTTCGCGGCGAGCGTGAACAGGTTGCGCGACGATGTGGCGCGCCTGGAAGCTCGGCTTAACAAGCTTGAACAAGGACTGCGTTAATCCATGTGGCGCAGAAAAACATTGCTGCGAATGATCGGTATTCAGCGCGTGCTGGTTCGTCATGGCCTCGACGAGCTAATTACCGCGACCCACTTTCTGCGACCGCTGCGCTTTCTGTTCTACCTTTTTCCGCGTGCGAAGGATGCCTCGGCGCCGCTCGGTGAACGCATACGGCTGGCACTGATTGAACTCGGACCGATTTTCGTAAAATTTGGTCAGGCGGTTTCCACGCGCCGGGATTTGCTGCCGCCCGATATCGCCGATGAACTCGCCCAGCTGCAGGACCGGGTACCGCCGTTTCCGGCCGACGAGGCAATTGCCATACTGGACAAGGCCTATGGTCGCTCGGTTGACGAGATATTCTCGCGCTTCGACAAAAAGCCCCTGGCCGCTGCGTCCATTGCCCAGGTACATTCGGCCGCGTTGCAGGACGGGACCGAAGTGATTGTCAAACTGCTGCGGCCCGGAGTGCGCGAGCTGATCGACCGTGACCTCGACGTGCTTTACGCGATTGCAGAACTTGCCGACAAGTACTGGGAAACCGGCAAAAGGCTCAGGCCACTCGAGGTTGTCGCTGAATACGAAAAGACGATCATCGACGAACTCGACCTGATGCGCGAGGGCGCAAATGCCGCGCAGCTAAAGCGCAACTTTGATGGTTCCGACCTGCTCTATGTCCCGGACGTCTACTGGGATTACTGCCGGCCACAGGTACTGGTCCAGGAGCGTATCTACGGTACGCCGATCAGCGATATGGAAACGCTGCGAAATGCGGGCACCAATATTCAGGCGCTTGCCGAAAATGGCGTCGAAATATTTTTTACGCAGGTGTTTCGACACAATTTTTTTCACGCCGACATGCATCCTGGCAATATCTTCGTCACTTTTGAGAACCCGGACAAGCCGAAATATGCGGCGGTTGACTTCGGCATTGTGGGCACGCTCAGTCCGACCGACCAGAAATACCTCGCCGGAAATTTCCTCGCCTTTTTCGATCGCGATTACCATCGTATTGCCAAACTGCACATCGACTCGGGCTGGGTTCCGCCGGAAACACGAATTGATGAGCTGGAGTCTGCCGTTCGTTCCGTCTGCGAGCCTATCTTCAACAAACCGCTTTCAGAAATCTCCTTCGCGCAGGTAATGATCAGGCTTTTTGAAACCGCCCGGCGATTCAATATGGAGATCCAGCCGCAGCTTATCCTGCTGCAGAAAACGCTGTTCAACATCGAAGGTCTTGGGCGCGAACTGTATCCCCAGCTGGACCTGTGGAAAACGGCGCATCCCATCCTGCGCAAGTGGATGGCAGATCAGCTCGGCGGCCGCGCCGCCCTGGTACGCCTGAAAGAGGACCTCCCACAGATACGCGATGCGTTGCGAGAATTGCCCGGGGTCGTCCGCTACCTGGCGGAACAAATCAACAGCGACCGACTGCACTTTGACGTTCGTTCGCCCGAGCTTGAGGCCATCAGGGAGCAGCTGAAGATGCAGCAAAAACAGCGCTACCTGCTGGCAATCAGCGCTATATCGTTCGTATCCGGAATATTGATCCTCACGCTCGCCACGATACCGGTCGCAGGCTGGTTGCTCGTAGCCACGGGCCTCGGCACCGCGGTCGCCGGTCGCCCGCGGGACTGATGTAACGCCGGGTATGCCGCGACGTGGCCGGGGTTTTAACCCGCACCGGAGTGAGGTCAATGAGCATTCACGAACCGCGCATCGACATGTTTCTGCGACGGCAGCATTTAGTGAGTAATTAGAGGTGGAGGAATCGAAAACATTCCGGCGGACAGTGCGCAGCTTCGTGCGACGAGCCGGGCGCATGACGGCCTCCCAGGAGCGGGCTTTGCAGGAGCTTTGGCCCCGTTACGGTATCGAATACCAGCCGCACCCCCTGGATCTGGATACGATCTTCGGGCGCCGCGCCGAAAAGGTAGCGGAAATTGGGTTTGGCAACGGCGACACGCTCGTTCTGGCTGCCGTTGACCGACCGGATCTCGACTTCCTCGGTATCGAAGTCCATGAGCCGGGCATCGGCCATTGCCTCATCCAGGCACGTGAAGCCGGCATCGACAACCTGCGCGTGATTTGTGCCGACGCAATCGAGGTACTGCAACAGCAGATCCCGGACGGCGCGCTTGCGCGCATCAACCTGCTATTTCCCGACCCCTGGCCGAAAAAGCGACACCACAAGCGCCGAATTGTGCAGCCGCCCTTTCTGAAAATTGCGTCAGCCAAACTTCAGCAAGGCGGCTCACTCTACGTTGCAACGGATTGGGGCAATTATGCGGAGCACATCGACGAGGTGCTTGCTGAGTCGGCCTGTTTCGATCTGATCGAGCGGCGCGAACACGCTGGCGATCGCCCGCTGGACCGCCATACGACAAAGTTTGAATCCCGGGGCCTCAGGCAAGGCCACTTGATATGCGATTGGCACTTTATCAAGGCCTGATCAAGGCCTGGCACAGGTTTGGGGACATTCGGTTTGCCACGACTTGCGCTTCCCCTCGATTCCACTATAAATAAACTAACAGGAACTCGAAAAGTGAGCTATTCCGATGTCCTTTCAAAAGATCATCCCTGTACCCGACCCGGCTATCGGGCGCTGGTACCGGCGTACGAACGGTCAGTTGTTCGAAGTCGTGGCGGTTGATGACGATGACGAGACGATTGAAGTGCAATTCTTCGATGGCACGATAGACGAAGTCGACCGGGAGGCTTGGTACAAACTGTTGATTGAACAGGTTGCCGCTCCGGAAGACTGGTCGGGATCAATGGATATGGACCCGGAGGATTATGCCGGAGACGCTGACGGCGAGATGCCACTTGGCTATCACGACCCGCTCGAACTGATGGAAAACTCAGACTAGCGAACGCTGTCCGGCCCCTGCACATATATTGTGCCGTTTTGAATCCTGACGTCGACCCGCTTCAGCGCTTTGCCGGCGCCGGGCCCTGCGACACAGATGCCGCTCTCCAGGTTATAGATCGCGCCATGCGACGCACAAATGATTTGTGAGCCATCCTCTGTCAGGAACCGGTCGGGTTGCCAGTTGAGCGGGTGACCTGCGTGGACGCAGTAATTCTGGTACGCAAATACATTGTCGCCCTGACGGACGACGAACCCCTTGAATGGCCAGTCACCCGTACCGATGCGAAACTCGCGGCAACCCGGATCCTCCAGGTCCTCCAGGCAGCCAACCGCCACTTCCTGCGTATTGACGTTATTCGGGCTCAATTTCCTGCACTATCCGGGCGTGTCGCCGCGCTACGATGACCCCGAGTACAATCGCGGGAATCCCGGTTGCCGCCGCGTAAAGAAAAAAGTTGAGCCAGCCAAACGCCAGTTGGATATCGCCTGAATAACCCGCGATTAACTTGCCAAAAAAAGTACTGATTGAACTCAGCAGGGCGTATTGCGTTGCAGTGAAGCGGACGTTGATCAGGCTGGACATGAACGCAATCATGATTGTCGAGCCGAATCCAGCAGCGAAGTTGTCAAAGCTGATGGTGAGCGTGAGCAATTCGATTCTGGGTCCGGCAATCGCCATGGTCGCGAAAAAAAGATTCGTACTGACGATCAGAACAGTCGCCGCAATGATGCACCTGGCAAGGCCATATCTTATGGCAGCTGCGGCGCCCGCAGCGATGCCAAGCAGGGAAACCCAGTAGCCATACAGCTTGGCTACCGTGCCAACCTCGACCTTGGAAAAGCCGATATCAAGGTAGAACGGCAGGGCAAGAATTCCCAGTACTCGGTCACTAATATAAAAACACGCGATGAAAGCAAGAAGAATGAATGACCAGCGATGAAAGCGCTTTACGAAATCCGCAAACGGTTCAACCACAGCGATGTATATCCAGCGCCCGGCCTGTTCGACAAAACCGCCGGTCAGTTTGCCTGTTATTCCGGCGCGAACCTTCGGCTCGCTGCAAAACAGGGTAGTTATCAGGCCGACGCCCATGCAGCCCGCCATTGCCTGGTACGCCATCGTCCAGGAAGCAAATTGTGCGACATATAGCGCGCCGGCCGTGGCCACCAGGACGGCCAGTCGATAACCATACTGATACGATGCAGCCAGCACGCTTTGGAGTTCCTGTTCAGCGGACTCGATTCGGTAGGCGTCAATCACAATATCCTGGGTCGCGGAGAGAAACGCCACGGCGACGGCAATCGTCGCGAAAGCCGTCATTTCACGACCGGGGTCGATGACAGCCAATGAGAACAGGCTGGCGCCCAGTACGAGCTGAGAAGTAAACAGCCAGGCTCGGCGATGCCCGAGCCAGCCGGTCAACAGCGGAATTTTGACGTTGTCAATTAACGGGGACCAAAGAAATTTGAAACTGTACGCAAACCCGAGCCACGCGAACGTGCTGATCGTGCTGCGTTGAATCTCGGCGTCCTCGAGCCATCCGGTCAGTGTCGAATAGACGAGAGGAAACGGCAGGCCTCCGGAAAACCCGAGAAAGAATATGACGACAACCGGCTTTTGCAGGTAGTAACGCCAGCCTCCTTTTTTGTCTCCCGGCATCGTGGTAGCGTCGGCGCCCAGTTTATAAACTCCAGTCGTAGTCCATCGTCAGTGGTGCATGATCGGAGAACCGCTCATCTTTATAGATTGCCGTGCGAACTATCTTCTGCCGCATTCCGGGCGTAACAACCTGGTAGTCCAGCCGCCATCCTACATTGTTGTCCCATGCACGCCCCCGATTGGACCACCAGGTGTACTGATCGGGCTCCTCATTGACCACGCGGAAAGCATCGACGAATTTCCGCGGTCCGAACAGGTCGTCCATCCATGCGCGCTCTTCCGGCAGGAACCCCGAATTCTTCTGATTGGAACGCCAGTTTCGCAAATCGATTTCCTTGTGCGCAATATTCCAGTCGCCGCAAATAATGTACTCGGCATCGCGCCTTCTCAACTTCTGCAGGTAATTGGTAAACGCGTCGAGAAATCGAAACTTCGCTGCCTGTCTTGCTTCGCCTGACGAACCGGACGGGAGATAAACCGAAACGACATTCAACTTGCCAAGCTGAACTTCCAGATATCGGCCTTCGTCATCGAACTCGGCGACACCCCAGCCCCGAACGACTTTTTTCGGTTCATGGCGCGTGTAAATAGCCGTGCCGCTATAACCCTTCTTGACTGCGTCTTCGTAGTAGCAATGGTATCCCGCGGGTCTGAAACAATCGTCGACCAGTTGATGTTCCTGAGCTTTGGTTTCCTGAATACAGACAACGTCGGCATCCTGTGTTTCCATCCACTCGAAAAAACCTTTTCGGGCCGCTGCCCGAATTCCGTTGGCGTTGAGACTGATAACACGAAACAAGCAATTTTCTCCACTTGGTCAAAGATTCTGGCCTGCGGTCCGTTCTTTTACGTACAGAAATCGGCCAGTCCCTGTGTCATACTTGAACATGTTTTTTGCATACCGTCCGTGCCAGGCGCGACGCATGCAAGACAGACCATCATACCTTAGCGGAAACCAAGTCAAACACGATGCGTGCCTACAAGACTGAATTCCTGGAACTGGCACTTGAGCTTGGTGTCCTGCGGTTCGGCGAGTTTACGCTGAAGTCGGGACGCGTCAGTCCATACTTTTTTAATGCAGGTCTGTTTTCAACTGGTTATGCCGCAGCCAAATTGGGTCGTTACTACGCGTCCGCCATCGCTGCTTCGGAAGTTGAGTTCGACATGCTTTTCGGGCCTGCCTACAAAGGCATTCCGTTGGCAACTCTGGCGGCCGCAGCGCTCGCCGAGCATCACGACGTCGACGTGCCTTACTCGTTCAATCGAAAAGAGGCGAAAGGGCATGGCGAAGGTGGCGATATCGTCGGTGCCCCCCTTGCCGGCAAGGTCCTGATCGTTGACGACGTCATTACAGCCGGGACGGCAGTCCGCGAGGCAGCGCAGATAATCACCGATGCGGGTGCGGAGGTCGCCGGACTGGTCATTTCTCTCGACCGTCAGGAGATCGGGCGGGATTCGAGATCCGCAGTGCAGGAGCTGGAGCAGTCCCTCAAGATTCCGGTGATCAGCATTGTCGTTCTGGAGGACCTTATCGATATGCTGGAGGAATCAGGGGAATATGGAGAATTTCTGGAACCGGTAGTGAGTTATCGTCGCCGCTACGGCTCGAAATCCTAACCATATGTTTATATTATTCTTTTTGGCGTGATTTGCAGAGTTTTGCGAACCCGCTATGCTCAAATTTCGCGAACCAGTCCCTCTTTGCAGTATTGAAAATGTGTGATACTCGGTCCATGAACGTCGTCAAAGCCTCGTTACTGCTGTTTTTTGTCCTCGGATTTGGCGCTGCAAGCGCGCAGCAGGCCAAGCTCTATCGCTGGGTAGACAAGGAAGGGGTTGTGCATTTCGGCGACAGCATTCCGGCGGAATATGCCGAACTCGAGCGCCAGGTCGTCAACGAGCACGGTATTACTGTCGACGTCATGCAGGCCAAGAAGACGAGCGAAGAGTTAGCCGAGGACGCACGACTCGAAGAGCTGCGCGCCGCAGCGGAGCAGCAGCGGCGGCAGGACCAGGCGCTGCTTGCGACCTACCTGACGATCGACGAGATCGTCATGCACCGCGATCGCCGTGTCGAACTTTTCCAGGCGCAAGCTCGCGTCACGGAACTCTATCTCAGGAATCTGCAACGCCGGATGGATAGTTTGCGTAATGAGGCAGTGAAATTCAGACCGTACAGCGCTGATCCTGACGCACCGATGATCGACCCGGATCTCGCGGATGAGATCGCGATGACAAAAACGACGATCTCTCGCCACGAAGAAAACTTACGCAAATTTCACGACGATGAAGAAAACATCGTTGCCCGATTCGATGGCGACATTGACCGATTCAAGAAGCTGAAAGGCCTGAACTAGAGTCTACGCAGATCGACAAGAAGCCGCGCTTGACGCGGCTTTTTTCATGTCTTGCCCGAGTGGCCAAAACCGCCGTCGCCGCGACTGGAGTCATCGAACTCATCCACGACCTGAAATGTCACCTGTTCGACCGGCACAAAAACCATCTGGGCAATACGTTCGCCGGGCTGTATTTGATAGGTTTTGGAACCCCGGTTCCAGATCGACACAAATACCTGTCCCTGGTAGTCGGAGTCGATCAGGCCGGTCAGGTTACCGAGCACCAGGCCATGTTTGTGACCGAGACCGGACCGCGGCAACAGCACGGCTGCCAGGGCCGGATCACCAATATGTATGGCGAGGCCTGTCGGGATGAGTACCGTGTCCCCGGGCTCAACGGTGAGTGATTCATCAATACACGCACGCATGTCGAGGCCCGCAGAGCCGGCAGTCGCGTAGTGTGGCAGCGGGAAAGCCTCGCCCACCCTCGGATCGAGGATTTTCAGTTCAATTGATCGCAATTTCTTCCTCTTGTCGGTCCCTGACATTCCGGGACGGCAGTTGCTCCTAAATTCAAGCTGTGTCAGGCGCCCGGCTTTCTCCGTAGCGCTCGGCAATAAGCGCAACAAGTCGCTCTGCGAGCGCCTTTTTGTTCATCATCGGATACGTGCGTTGACCCCCTGGCCAGAAAACCTCTACCGCGTTTTCATCGGTATCGAAACCCAGATTCCGGCCAACCAGGTTGCCAACGATCATGTCGATGTTCTTCGATTCGAGTTTTCCAACTGCGTATTCGCGAAGGCTGTTCGTTTCCGCCGCAAACCCGACCGTAAAAGGTCCACCTGGCAGTTGCGCCACTGACGACAATATGTCGGGATTCCTGACCAGGTCGATCGACATCCTTTCAGCGGACTTCTTGATCTTGTCTGATTTGATGTCCGCCACATGATAGTCGGCGATGGCGGCGGCACCAACGAAGATATCGACATTGTCGATATGTGCGTGAGTCGCGGCGAACATATCTCTTGCGCTCTCAACGTTGACGCACTCAACGCCCTTCGGCGCGGCAATCGCAACCGGTCCTGCTATCAGGATCACCCTCGCACCGGCGTGGCTCGCCGCAGCCGCCAGCGCATACCCCATCTTCCCGGAGCTCCGGTTGCTGATAAAACGCACCGGATCGATTGCTTCCCGCGTCGGGCCGGCCGTGATCATCACCGTCTTGCCAGCCAGCAAGGAACGCTGGCTATCGCGGTCGGCGGTCAGCTCAAGAACGGCGGCGGCGATATCGCCGGGTTCAAGCATTCGGCCCGGACCGGTCTCTCCGCAAGCCTGATCTCCTACTGCCGGTCCCAGGAACCGGATACCACGGCGTTCCAGTTTGTTGCGATTTTCCTGCACCGCGGGATTCGCCCACATCACGTGATTCATGGCGGGCGCCAGAACGAGCGGTGCCTCGGTCGCCAGGCACAGGGTCGTTAACAGGTCGGCTGCCGAACCGGCAGCCAGCTTCGCCATTACCTCCGCGGTCGCGGGTGCAATCAGCACGAGGTCGGCCCAGCGGGCCAACTCAATATGGCCCATCGCTGCCTCGGCTTCCCGGTCCCACAGGTTCGTGCGCACCGGTCTGCCAGAAACGGCCTGCAGTGCCGTTGCAGTGACAAATTCCCGGGCCGAACGGGTAAGCACAACCTGGACATCGGCACCGCGATCCCTCAGGCGTCGTACAAGTTCGGGCGTTTTATAGGCCGCTATTCCTCCGCTTATGCCTAGAACGATTTTTTTGCTATTCATACTGTCCGCTGCGCATTCGGGCCGGAAAGCTTAGCCCGCCGGCCAGCTGAATTGCCAGCAAATCGCGGCTTCATGCGTGGTTTTGGGGCTTGTACGACGAACTTCACGGTAGCACGCTGGTGTCCGGCGCAATCAACTCGGGGACAGGGACGCCCATGAAAGCCCGGGGGAAACGAACGCGGTCGGCGCCTCGAAGCCGGTCATTAGTCGACAGCACCGTCCTTTCGGAGGTTGAGTTGCTCTCGATCGTCATGCAGCGCGGGTCCGCGTCCGGCAAGGCTATCGCCGTAGCGCGCCGCCTGCTCGGCCACTTCGGCAGTCTGCGGCGCCTGTTAAACGCGACCCCGCGGGAGCTGTCCTCGATTCGCGGTGTCGGAGACACCCGCCTTGCTGTGCTGAGAGCCCTGCGGGAACTGGCCCGGCGGTACTTTGAGGAAACGCTGCCGATTGGGCATGCCATCCGGAGCCCGTCCGATACCGCGACCTTCTTGCTGGCAAAACTCAGGGATCGGCCGCACGAGGTGTTTTGTTGCCTGTACCTCGACAACCGGCATCGGGTCATCCGCTTTGAGGAGCTATTTCGAGGCACAATTGACGGCACCAGCGTCTACCCGCGAGAGATTGTCAAACAGGCGCTGTCCCTCAACGCCGCAGCCGTCATACTTGCGCACAATCATCCATCCGGCGTAGCGGAGCCCAGCCAGGCTGACGAACGT